>Ga0326513_10000865_pt1 | contig 25319 bp, 40 predicted proteins | sample 2_2465_0518_D_FD_203654 | JGI IMG/M metagenome (GOLD analysis project Ga0326513, IMG submission 203654) | Bovine rumen microbial communities from UC Davis, California, United States - 2_2465_0518 | ecosystem: Host-associated > Mammals > Digestive system > Stomach > Rumen | place: USA... | reverse complement strand
CTGTTCATATGAAATTTGACTCTGCTGAAAAAGCAAGAGCATTTATAAAGAGTAATCCAGGGGCCCATACTATCAATTCTTTGTATGAGTTACATACAGCTTTAGGAGGAATAAACTGTGTTGATTCACAAGGCAATTATTCTGAGTTTAATAATGAGGTTGTAGTAAATTATATGACTGAAATAGGTTCGATAAGAGAAGGTCATACATCTTCTGAACAAAAAGATCAAGATTCTTATTTTCAACCTATGAAACAGTATCATATTGGATATGCTCTTAATAATTCTGCTGTAAAGAATGGTGCCAAAAATGTTAATAAAAGTAGTGCATGGAGTGATGATTCTGAGCTTAATTATTTTGAAGTTGATTCAGAGGGTCTTGGAATGCAGATGAATGCAGACCATGATATTATTGATTCAGAATTAACAGAGTTTTCTCAGGTTATTACAGCTACTTCAGCATATGGTTATACTTTCGATAATAGTAATGAAATCTTTATAAGCTTAGGTATGGCAGCTTTTTAGGCATCTGATAAAGCTTTACGAGCTGTTGAAGATTTTATTAATGTTTCATTTGATGATGACGATGCCAAACAACAAGCACTTTCCGATCTTTATGATGCAGTTGGTCGTATTATTATGACTAATCGTTCTATTAAAGACCAAGAAAGTTTACAAAATGTTATCATGGGAGCAGTGTAGAGAATATTCTATAATAGCAAAAATCATTTAACTGATGATGCTAAAATCCCATTTAGTGATGCCAACGTATATGCGGACTTTATAGCAACTTTAGCTTCTACTATTAACAAAGAATCTATCAAACGTAAACATCCTGGTTCAGGTTGTGTGATGGTTCCTGGTTATAATATGATTCAATACTTTGAAGTTGATGGTCACAAATTAATGACCGAAGACATATTAAAGGAGGCTCGTGAAGACTATAAAGAGGATCTTATTTAGACCTCTGTAGACCATTATAACGCTACAATGGAAAGCCTTGATTTACTATTTGAGAGACATCCAGAACTAGCTAAATTAGGTACAAAGGAAGATTATTTAAGATATATCTCTACCGTATTCCCACAATCATTAGATAAGAGTATTTACTGGCACGGTTCTAATTCAGATTTCTCCGGTGGTCTTGAAACTGCTGATAAAGGAGAAGGTTCAGGTGCTCCTGAAACCAAGAAGCGTAACGATTTATATTTAAATAAAGAGGCTTGGGCTTCTTTACAATATGTCGATGGTGTTAATCGCGTCGGTAGAGATAAGAATGGATTCGGACATTGGAATAAATTATATTGGGAATTAAAACAAATAATGTCCAATGGTCGTAGACAATCTAACGATTGGAAAAATATAGTAATTAATGACGAGACTGTTAGAGAGGCTATTCCTAATAAGAGAGGAGTATTCAACAGGGATCAAGGAGGAGAAAATGGTAAGTGGCTAGAAGAAATAAAAGCTGACTATGGATATGAAGGTAAAACAAATAAAGAGTTCTTTGAAGATATATTCGGAATACAATATGGTGTTGACACTTTCCAAACTTGGATAGATAGAAACGCCGAAATATTCAAGAGTATGCAAGGAGCGGCTGCTGGAATATATCCTGTAGTAATTAACGTTACTAATCCTATTAGAGAAACTGGAGAAGACACTTATTATGAAGAGCATAGAGGTCTTATAACACGTTCAGCTGAAGAGGGACGTGATGCTATTTTAAGCTATAAAGCTGATAACGAGTTCGGTTCTGATGTTGCTGTAGTATTAAATGTAGATAAGTCTAGAGTTCATTTCTTAGGTAGTAAACAAGATTTAGAAAGTTTTGAGAAATTTATGAAATCTCAAACTAAACCAGCTAAAGCATTAGTTGGATGGGATCCTAAGTTTAATAAGGTAACTGTTCAAGAAGGTGAGGAGTTAAAATCTTACTATCTTGGAAATATGTCTATTAAGAGCATTAATAAGCTATTTGCCGAGTTAGGTATACCTGTAACTTCTAAGTATTATAGTGAAAGCTTAGATAATAATGCTATTATGGGAGGATTAATCGATCAATATCTTGCTAAGAAACAAGCCGAAGCTCCTGTTTACGATGATGATACTTGGTTTATGCCATCAGATATTGTAAATATTCTCGATGAATACGGACAAGTACTTAGAACAATTGATCTTGATTCACTTCCTAAGTATTATAAGTTTAAGCAAGGCTTAGATGCTTTAGAACTTGCTGCAGGTATTAAAATAGACGTTGATTATGAGTCTGGTGTAGCTACTGTTAATGGAAAAGAGTATGCCATAAGTGATAATCTTCGTAATGAAATTATGGCAGATCTTAATATTACAGAATTACCGACATATAAATATCAAGTAAATGTTACTAAACCTCATAACTTACGTCCTTCTCTTATTAGATGGTAGTATAAAGGGGATGACGGTAATATTTATTATAGGAATATATTTGATACTGACGTTATTAGAAATGCTTACATAAATCGTAGTTCATTAGGCGAAGACTATAGAGCTAAAATTCAAGATATTCTCCATAAACTACATGAAGGTAAAGATGATTAGAATAGACAAATTGTAGAAGGTTCTTTAGAGAATACTGCTGCAGAACTTGTTATGTCTAATATCTATCAAGACAAGTTTGAAATTGGAGGAGAATCCTTATATGACATATTAAAACAAGGTGAAGATTACTTTAGACAGAAATCCGGAAAACAGTTAAGAATTCCTTCAAATAGACTATATGATATAGCTTTCTTGAGTGATTCTGGAAATAGTACGTTAATTTCACTTCATCGTATAAAAGTTTCTGATGACGAAAATCGTAGTGTATATGAAAACGATTTTAATAGTTAGGAACTTATGACAAATGAGAAAGATGAAATTATACTTATGAAAGGTAATAGAGAACTATTTGAAGTGGGAAGGTGGACTTCTGCTAAAGATGTTATTTATAGGGATGGAAAATTCTTTAGGGGTAGTATTGAGCTTGATCCTAAAGATTACAGACTAAAGGATGCTAATGATATTACTTCTGTATAGAGAAAAATAATGTATGTTCGTCGTTTCCACACAATTGATACAGTAGAAAGAAAAGGACATTCTCGTATTGAGAAAAATGTTTTATATGAAATAGCCGATATTAAATTATTCATAGAAGCTATGAAAGATTTACCACAAAGACCCGGACAAACTCCTGTTATATCTGCGACTAATCAACGTGCTGCTATTATTGACAAAATGTTCGGAAATCATAGGGCTATTTATATAAACGGTAATAAAGACTGGAGAAAACGTGGAGACAGTTCACCATTACAACCCGTAATGGCGGCGTTAAGTAGAATTATAGGAACTCGTAAGGACAACGATGACGGTACATATCAGTATGTTGGCGGAAATAAATATGTATCAGATGAAATTAAAAATTTAGCATATGTTCAATTAGAATACCTATAGGAAGGTTTAGAAGAATATGTACAACCAGAAAAAGGTAAAGAAAAGGAAGATGCTAAATTGAAAGCTGAAAGACGTAAATAGAACTTTGCTAAATGGATAAAAGCTCAAGAAGCTTTTCTACAACAAGAAGCACATAGAAAGTGGGTGTCATTCCAAGATTCTACTAACTTTATAGCTTCTCGTATTCCAGCGCAGACACTTCAATCGTTTATGTCAATGAAACTCGTGGCTTGGACACAAAACTCTAAAAATATGGCTTATGTGAGTCATTTCCAAACATACTTACAGGGTTCTGACTATGATATTGATAAAGCTTATATCATGGGACAGTCCTACGATAATTCAGCAAGTTATATTGGATGGAGTACATTATTTGATTATACCTCCTATGCTACATTACAAGCTAGTAAACAATTACCAGTTCCTAAAGGAGAACAGTGGGCAAAAGCCGCTAGACATTTAAAAGGTGATAAAGAAGCTTATGCTAGAGCCACTTAGGTATGGCAAGATACTAGTGAAACCGATTCTGATGTAGAAGAGTTTTTACAATTAACTAATGGAATCATTAAAGATTTACAATTAGAAAGTGATAGGGTTAAAGCACTTACCTTATTAGCTAGAATTATAAAGAAAGTTGAGGCTAATAATAGGGGAATTAAATATAACGGTGATAATATTCAAGGTATTAATAATTTAATGCAACTTATTAACGATCATGAGTTTACACCATTACATCCAAGTATTGCCGAAGCTGCATATAAAAACGTAGCATCCGCTAATATTTATGCAGTTGCACATGATATTAGAAATAGGGACCAAGCTTATACAGCTATTTCTATGGGAATACTTCAAAAAGCCGCTGCCGATTCTCCTAAAGGCAACCAAGCTGGAAGCCTTAATATGCTTAATCCTCTTACTAAGTACATAATGTAGTACCAGAATCTTGTAGGTAAAAACGTTATTGCTATTGCCGCTAATGGTGAAAAAGTTTGGTTTAATGCTTACTATTACTGGACTAAAATACTTCAAAGTGGTAATGAAGATGATATAAGAAGGCTAAAATTCATGCAAACTTTTAAAAGAATAGCAGGACGTGCTTAGGGTACTCCTTATGAAAAGTCAGTAAGTACTCTTCCTGATATGAACTTTAGAGATAGTCGTATTAGAAATGCTTTGTTATCACAATTTAATGTTACTGAAAAAGATTTAGAGTATGTTTATGTAGACCAATTAATTTCTCAATTACTATCTGCTGCAACTGATAATGCTAAAGAGCTTATTCTTGCTAAGATTAATTCAGGTACAAACTTCGCAAGAATGTATGTGTATGCTATTATGACCGGATATGATATTAATGATATTGTGGCGTTTATGACCTCTCCAGTTGCTGAGTTTGTTGATCAAATGTCTGCGGCTAATATCTTTACTAGTGATAGTGCATTTAATAATCCTAATAGCGCGATTAGTCTAGCTGAAGGATTTATTAATAGTAATTTATTCTTACACGGTACTGTTACTAGTTTTGGAACTGATGAAATGGGATTGGAAGTTAGAGAGAATGTTTCAAAGCAGGCATTAGTTGCTGCAAGCTTTAATAACCTACCTGCCGAACTTAAAGAAGCCATAAAGGCTGAAGCAGAATTAACAGAATCTAAAGCACCATTTAGTTAGAGAACTTTAAACATTGCCATGAAAGGTCTTATCAATATAGCAATAACTATGGATAAGTTTAATCTCAAAGAGGCATTACGTATACGTAATAACGATATGGAAATTAATACTTATTTAGCTTATTGTCAAAATATAATTGATAAACTGAGAGGTGTATATAAACAGTATTCCGAAGGATTTGAGGCTGCTAAAGCTGATATAGCAGAGTTTAAAAAATTATATGAACTTGCTACTGAAGTTTCTACTATTTCTACAGCATATCTTTCTTTAAACCAAGGTCTTCCTACCGATGAACTTGGAATTTTAAAGAAAATAGCAGCCATGGAGAAAATAGTATCAAACAGAGAAAGAATAATTGGAATACGTAGGGATAATATGTATACTAATGCTAAGTCCACTATTATAGAAGATGATGGTGAAATTCAAGAAACTAAAAAAGGCAAGGAACGTTCTCCTGAGAAACTTTACGAAGAAAAACGTAAGGTAGCTTTAAGAATTATTGAAAATAATCCTACACTAGGAAATGATGAAGCTAGTATAGCTGACATTATTTCTAAATTGGACAATGCATATGCCGAAGATATTATGAATAACTTTGATGCTGTTAAATATTTGTTAGATGACAGTTATAGAGAAAAAGTTAGAGATTACTATGGATTAATAATGGGAACTTTAAACGTGTTTGATATGATGGATAAGATTCCTACATATAGAACTAATTTGGAATGTTTAAAGTTATTAGTAGTTTCTAATAATTTATCTGTAAAAAGTCGTCTTGTAAATACTTTACTTCGTTCTAACAATAATGTAAGCGATCAAGAACTTAGAAATGTTATTAGATATGCAGACTAGTTACTTACCTATAAGTTCGCAAAAGAAGAATTATTTAAGGAGGGTAAAGGTATAATAACTCTTCCTACCGAAATAGTAGGATTTGATGAATATTTTAAAGATACTATGGTAACATAGATTGATTTAGGTTCATTAAATGGTTTAGCTACCTTTAGAAGATGGATTGAAAATGAATTCTATGATTGGGTAAGAGAACATCCAGTATACGGTAAGAATGGAGCAATAAAACATTTACAGCGCATACAAGACGGAGATCAAACTGTACTTGCTATGGATATTGATTTATTAGAACCTAATACAAATTCCCAATCAGAGCTGGCTTATGATGAAATACTTCGTGGAATGGTAGAACTAGACAATACTAAAAGTGCCTATAATTCATAGTATACTATTGCTGACTTATTACAATTATATAATATTGTTGTTAATAACAATCAATATGGAAGTGAACGTTTAACCACAGCATTTAAAGTATGTACTAATCCTAATAATATCCTTAATACTTACTTACAATATATAAGTGAGTCTGATTTAAATTTATAGGATATATTCGAAGATATTTCATTAGATTACGATATTGTGGATTATCAAATTACGTCTGCTCCGTTAATATCAAGATTTGCTGAAAGAAATCATAGAGAAAAATATGTAAAAGTGCAAGATGATGTTAGAGGATATATCCTCAAAAAATATGATCCGAAAACTAATAAATACAGTCCAGTTGAAATAGTTAGGAGGATTCCAACAGAAAGTCCAAAAGATGGAATAAGGAGATTACATAATTTCTCTGTATATAGCCCATTCTTGTTTATACATTCTCATGATAAGAGTATGCAAAATGATGCTATAGTTTTTGAAAATTCTTTTGATAAGTCACTTGATGAGCTAACAACATAGGAACTTTCCAAATTAAAAGAATAGATACGTAAAGTATTACAACAAAGTAGTATAGCTAATCAATTAAGAATATTTAAAAATTGTTACTAATGCCTTGCGACATAAAGATACAAATTTTAACGTCTAGTTCTGACTAGACTACTAACCAGGAAGTAATTGGTTCCAAAACTTTGGAAAAAGGTATTCCAGAAGAGGAACCAATTACTCTGGATAGAGTAGTAGATGCTATACTTAGTCTATCTAAAGCAGAAAGGGAAGATTTGGCACAAAAACTTAGAAGTGCTCAATCTGTTAAACTTACTGAAAAAGAAGCCAAGAAGTTTAATTTTATTAGCAATACTACTCCTGAAGAACTATTAGAAGTTTTTCCAACACTAAAAGAAGAGTTCGGAGATTTAATGTTTTCTCCAGAAGATAACTATATCTTAGTAAGGAATAATTCCATGAAGATTAATGGAAGTGATTATTATGGCAGATATTATAATGCTGAGGGTGTTCCAGTATTTTTTATAAAGGGTTTGTACGGAGCCTAGAAATTTTTTTAGTACCAAAAGGCTAAATAGTTAATTAATAAATCATTAGATGATATATTAGAAGTTAACAAAGAAGCTAATGATAAACTACGAATGATACGTAAGTATTACAAAATGAGTAGTAATCAAGGTGTTTTACTAGATTTTCTAGATAATAAGCAAAAATATAAATCATTTTAGCTTGACGGCAAAATTATTGATACAGTAAAGATATTAAATGATATTATTTCTGAATTAGTAGGAACTAATCGAAGAAATAAATCAGGCTTATATCAAGCTATAGAGAACGAAGTTGATAAAAAACCTAATGGTAAAAAGTATGATTGGGAAGTAAAATCTCCTAAACTATTCAATGTTCTTAAAACCTATTATCAGCAAGCTTTAGAAGAAAAAGGTATTAACAGCGTTGAAGAATTCGATAGATTATCTGTTGATGAAACAATTGCCTTACTAAAAGATTTGTTTGAATCTGATGTAAAGCTAATGCAATCTAAAATATATGTATCAGGGGGAGGTTAGGTGGAAGTTACTAAAGAAGCTAAAACAAAGGTTCTTTCCCAAACAGCTATTAATGATGCATGGAAAAAATTTAGAGATGAATACAACGCAGCTCATGGTACCAAGTTAACCTCCTTAAATAAGGCGTTAGAAAATAATTTAAGTGATGTTAATTAGTTCTTTGTAGAGTATTTAGGAGCAATTATGCAAGGTATCAAAGGAGAAAATGTGGAGGTTACGATAGGTGAAGAAGATGGTAAGAAAAGAGTAAAAATATCTTATACTGAACCGGCTTCTATTACTACTAAATAGGAAAATAAAGTAATAACTTTTAAATTCCCTTGGTCAACATTAGGAGGATTTCACGATTATGCCTATGATAACTTATCCATATGGTCTCCTGTTAAAAAAGTTGAAAATACTGATACCGCTGACTTTGATGATGATGGTATGTATAACGGTGTATATATATTTGAATACTATAATCCTCGTACTGCTCAAACAGAATACGCTATATCTAGACATCTTATTTCCCCTAATTCTACTAGTTCTATTTATACCTCTTTACAAGACGCCAAGAATAAAATAAATCAATGGAATGCTACTCATTCCATCCTCGACAATAGTTTATATATACTTAAACAATATAAAGACGATCCACGTACATCTGTACTTAATCTAAAGGATGTTAGAACAGGCCAAATCATTACTTCTTTAGATGTTACGCTTCCCAGTATACAGGTGAACAGTATGCCTTCATTTATGAAGATGCTGTTAAATGGAGATTTAAACACTTTTAAAGAATACTTTTCTGCAATACCTCGTATTGGGGAAATTAATACTCCTGAAAAAGCTGCAATATTTTTATTTAAGTTTTTTGATGATATTAATAAAACTTTTTCTGAAAATAAAAAAGGTAATGAAAAAGATTTTAAGACTTTAATCAGAAAAAACATTGAATTGGCCCACAGTATAATTGATATAATTAATTCAGCGAAGCCTAAACACTATTTAGTGGAAAGATTTATTCGCACTAATAAAGGTCAAAATAATTTCGCCTATTTAAGAAGACTTGATAATGATGGTAATGTAATAGAGATGTATAATAACCCTGATAAAGTTTATCCAACTATAGCTGATATGCATAAAGCATCCGAATACTTTGGCAAAAAGTATGGAGTGGAAATAAATGTATTATCTAAAGAAGAACTTGATCAATTTGTTGAAGAATATACTAAAATTCATCCAGGATTTAGTATTGGGAAAGACACCAGAGCCTTTGTATTAGATGGTAAAATTTACATTAATGGTGCAAAAGCTGATGTATCGGATATGTTTCATGAAATGGGACATATATTTTTAGGAATAATAAGAGCGAAAAATCCCGAAGCTTATAATCACCTTATCGAGTACTTTAAAAATAAATATACAGATAGATATTTAAATATGTTAGGAAGTATTGATGATGCCTATAGAGGATTCTCAATGCAAGATAAAATAGAAGAAATTGTAGTAAATATCATGTCTCAAAATATGTTCAGAAAAGGATCGTTAGTTAACGGTTTTAATGGAACAGATTTTGATGATGAGTTTAATGATTTATTTACTCAAGTTTAGGAAGACTTTGATAGTATAATTCATACTACTCCTAACGATTCCTTAGATTTTCAAGGATTAGTACAAACACTAATGTCAGATTCTGACGTTATGAAGACTATGGAAAAGAATATGAAATTATCATAGCTTGTTAAAGAACTTATAGATAGTAGAGCATTAACCGAATTTGATTGTTAAGAAATGGCTTGTAAATATAGTTTTAATAATAAAATTTATAATTCTTATGAAGAGCTATTAACCGATTTAGCTGAACATAAGGGACTTTCAGAAGCCTTGTCTCTTCTATTTAGTAAGGATTTAGAAAATAGACAAGCTACAATGAAAGATAAAATAGAGAGATTAAAGAAGGAGTATAGTTTTACAAAACAATCTAGTATTGTTGACGATGATGCTGATATAAAAGTTGAAGATGGTAAGTATACCAGTCAGACGTTCATAGATTCTGCTTACTTTAATGTTGACGGCAATTATGATATGTTCAGAATGAACAAAGAAGAATATGCCAAAAGAAAAAAAGAATATTATATGAAAGTGGAAGGTATGAATGAAGAGGATGCTACTTTTAAGGTAAATCAAATCTTAGCAAACTGGGAAAGAATAGCTAAAGACGCTTCGGATCTTCATAGAATAATAGTGTCAGGAAGTTCTGATGATACAGAAAGATATTTTATGGGAGCCTCCCTCAATACATCGTTTCAAAAAATATCTGATTAGCTACGTCCTACAGTAGAATCTATTATGAAGAATATATGGGATAGACAAAAAGATTCTACTCTTATTCGTAACATAAATATAGAAGCTAAATTAAAGAATTTAGTAGAAACTATAGTAGGGCATATTGATTATTTATTTATAAAACCTGATGGTGATATCGAAATCTTTAATCTTAAAGTATCCACAGAGGCTGAATCACAATGGGATGCTACTAAAAAAGAGAAATTTAAGTATCAATTAGCTTTAATTAAAAAAATATTAGAGTATAACGGAATAAATGCAAGGGATATTAGATTAAACCTTGTTCCTATATAGATTACATATGATGAAAAATATGAGAATGTTGTTAAAATTGTTCCTCAACGCTATGTATCTTATGATACTAAAAATTCTCAATATATTTTTCAAAGATATGATAATGTTGCTTCTCAATTTATAGAATCGAATATAGAAACTCCAGATATTAATGACTCATCTTTAATTAAAGTTAATGAACAATTACATAAAATTTTTCCAGGAAGAGATAAGGATATAGCCGCTGAAGGTATTAGAGAATCTGCTAAGGGTTGGGTTCAGGCTAATTGGAAACAAATAGCAACTCAGGCTGTAGATAAACCAGGATGGAATATAAAATTACCTGGAGAAAAGGAAACAATCTATGTAGAAGATACTAGAGTGGGTGTTGATAACGAAACAGTAGTAGGATTAGTAAGAGACCGTGAAGAATCTTTATTTGGTAATACTGCAAGAGCTAAAACTACTTATCGTATAGTTAGCGATATTAAGAAATCTTATAGAGATAAACATAACTTTTTATCTACTTCAAGTAATTCGGAAATTAATGGAGTTCTTGAAAGATAGCTTGGAAAATATTTTCATGAAAATAATGGTTTAGATGACGATGGGCATGTTACCGAATATAAGTGGGAACTTATAGACAATCAAACCTTGTTTAATGCTAATATTTTAATGTTTAGAAATAAGACAACGAACCAACTTGATGTTATTTCTTTAACTCCTTTTGAAGTTGATTTAAAAAGTAAAGTTAAAGGACGCGACAACTTACTGGGATATTATCTTCCTGATATGAATAGCTATAATTTTATGATGGAAGGTAATTATGGCAACATAGAAGCTATTCGTACTATGACTCTTCTTAATGAAGTTGTTGGTTCTCTCGGCAATGTAGAGTTAGGACAGTTAAAAATTATTAGTCTTTCTAAATATCATAGAAAAACAGGGCGAGATATAATGATTTCCCAACTACTTCCGCAGTTCGAAACTATAGTTAAAGTGGTTAAGGAAAACAACTCTATGTTAGAAATGGAAAACAATTTTAAAAAGAATAATATTAAAACTATTGATCCGATTAAGATTGTTGTTGATACTTGGAGAGAGGCTATTACTGATTATCCAGAAAGTACTAAAGATATTCAAGCCACATTTGGAAATATTATGTCAGGGTCTACTGGTGTTGATGGAACATTTGTAGATGGACTTGAAACTGTTGATACTATTGAGGGTAAAATAAATAAGTTATAGTAGTTAATTGAAATGGTTAAAAGTTATGACGCTGTTATCGGAAATGCTAGTATACCACAACTTATTGATTATTCTAAAGACACTACTCGTATTCAAAGAGCTACAACTGCACGTATTCTTATTAACGCTTTAAGAGCCTTGAACATGTACAATGGTGATTTATCATTGGATAATGAATACTTTAGTTAGATGTCTGAATATTTTGCTAAACCTCAATCTATTCCAAATACTAATGTTCGTACAGTAGCATTTATGTTCCAGCGTTCCATTGATAAAATATCTGGACAAATGCTAGACAGATATTCCCCAATTAGAACTAAAATCCTTAAATTTTTAGAAAGAAAAGGATATAGTGCTGCAGAGAATAGTTTGGTCGGCAATCACGCTGCGCAATTTGATAACTTATATGAAAGGGACTTAAATGGAGAAAAAACACTTAGATTCAAAAACCCATACGATATGAGTGTTGATTTAGAGGACTATGAAAGAGATTTCTTAAAAGATATTCTTTTCGAGATGAATAAAATTCGTCATGAAATGAAAGGTATGACATGGGAATATACTGGAGTAAATGATAAAAACCTTATTGAAAAAGTAAATAAGGGAGAATTGAATTATCTAAATGTTCCTCTTAGAAAATCTTCTAGTGCAACACGAAGAGAAAATATTGGAAAAACTTGGAAGGATTTTGGAAGAAGATGGTAGGGAATAATTAGGCACCCAAAGGAAACTTTTATGGAATTTAGTGAAGGGTTACTTAGTGAAGAAGAAAAAATACAAAGGGATACTGATATTCAACGTTTACAAGCTTATAATCCTTTCTTAAAATCAGAAATGTCAAACAATTTACGACAAAACTATATTGATAAAAATGGGGTAGATTATTTTGAAACTGATGTCGAAACCCTTATGATTGATTTTATGGAAAAGCATATTCAATCAGTAGAATTCAATAAAATGCTTACTCGAACTAAAGGTATTTTATTAGATTTACAAATGAGAGGAATAGCCGAAGATGATCCAAAAGGTATAGAACATACAGTAAAAACAATTAATGATTATCTAGCCGTAAGTGTATATAATAAATCCATTATGGAAGAGTCTTCTAAAAAAATTGAAAATATTCTTGATCCTATTAGAAGAGCTGTATCTGTTTGCTATATTGCAGCTAATCCAGTAGCTATGGTTCGTGATATATCTGAAGGTATCAAACAAAATATTGTCAGGAGTTTAATTAAATTCCAAACAGATATTACTCCGGTGGACGTGGCACATGGTTATTAGCAAGTAGTTTTAGAAGGACCCCAAAACGTTATGACAATATCTAAATTAAATCAGCTAAATCTTAAATATAGATTCTCTAATTTGGATGTAGCTCGTATATCAGAAGGTTTAAAAACTAGTGGAAGCGGTGTTCTTAATGCTGACAGTATGGCGTATTTTACACTAAGAGCACCGGACTATTTAAATAGAATGGTATTGTTCTCAGCACGTATGCATCACGATGGTGTAGAAGATGCTTATTATATTGAAGACGGTAAGCTTATATATGATTGGAAGAAAGATAAACGCTTTAGCGTATATAATGATCCAAATGGTTTCCAAAATAATCCGGAGGAATATAATAAACAACGTTCTAAATACTTATCGTTATTAAGACAATTTAACAAAGAAGGACGTCTTAATAAATAGGGTAAGCCTTTAGTCGAGGGTGACGCCTTACCTGATGCTTATACTGAATAGCAAATAGCTGCATTTAAACATTTCTCTGATAATATTTATGGTTCCTACAACTAGAGTACTCGTGCTAAATATGAGCATACTATAATAGGAAGGAATTTCGGTATATTCTCAACATGGATGAACGGTATTATAGATAACTACGCAAAGAAAAGACAAATATCACAAAGCGAAATTAAAGAAGTTCAAGAAACTGATGATAATGGTAAACCTTTATTTTTTGCAGAAGACGGTAATGTAACTGATGAAGATACTGGAGTACCCGTGATGAAGGATGTACCTCTTGAGGTTCAAGGTATTATCAATACTGTAGTTTAGTTTGCAAGGGAATGGATTAATAATGGTTTAAAAGAAGCTGTAGATGTAACATATAAGCATAATGATATAAATAGGAGGAACTTTAATAAATTATTTTCCGATATATTTATGATGTTATTATATGGTGCAATTTTCAAGTTAGCTCTCGATCCTATGTATGCTGATCATAAAAAGAATGCAGACGGTAAAAAAGTTATTTCAAATGCTTTAACGGAACTTACATATAAGGGTTGGCATAATTCTTGGGATAATTTCTTTGGACCATTTGCTGTTTTAGATTATGTAGGAAATTCCACAAACCCAGCAACATATAAACTTCCTACTAAACTATTTAACGATTTATATAAGTTAGCTACTGGTGATTAGACACTTATGGGTACTACTATGGGTGCTCAAGCCTTTACTAGAGCTTTTAGAGATACTTACAGGATGTATGTACGAGACACCCAGTAAAGTAAAAAAAAATAGGGCGACCCGAGGATAAAACCCCGAGCCGCCCTATTTGCGTTAACCAAATTTTATTAAAGTTTGTAATTTGTTGTATAATTCTTCATAAGTACCATTATTATCTATAGTACAAGCAAAACCATCATAATCATCAAGAGAAGTTTCACTGTGATGGTCTCCAGCACCTGCACCGTCTCGATTGATTCGGATTATTACTCCTCCTCTATCTTTAATAGCCTGTGCTTCATTCGGATAACGTACATCTGCTATAATAACAGTGTTCCAACCTTCTATTCTAGCAAATAAACACTTAATCCAAAAGTCCTCATCTATTCCTTCTCTAACACAAGTACCTAGTTTTTGTAATAATTCTCGTACTGTTATACCAAGCCAGGGAATAACAGTAAGTTTACCTGCTTGTGTGTCAGTTTGATCTTCATCGAGAATACAAAGTTCTCTTGCAGCTTCTTTCAGAGCATCAGCAAAATGAACAACGTAAGCGTTTTTATCAAAAAATACTTCTGTATTCTCTATGTAGTCTTTATAAGATTTATCAGGATTGCTATATATATATGATAACATATCAGCAGCCGTATCTTTTCCAGACTTTGCTTTACCTGATATACCTATAATCATGCTACAACAAATTTTTGAATAACTTTACTTAATGCTCCTTTATCTATTAAAGCAAATTTCTCAGAAACTGACTTAATAGCTAAACCCATTTCTCGTTTTGAAATGTTCGGAAATTCTATATCGCTGACCAAATTTTTCCTCCACTCAAGGTATGCCTCTTCCATTTTTTCACTATTAGGAAGCTCAGGGAGCAACTTTTCTAGTACTTCTGATTCATACCCTTCCTTGTAGGCTAGGTCTTGTCTATCAGCCTCTAAATACTCTTTTTGGGCACTTTGACGTTGTTTAATCATTCTTTTAAGAATTTCCAATTCAGCTGCCTCATTATATTCTTTTCCACTACCAGAAGTTTCAAATTCAATTTTTTTGGTCTTGAAGTCTTTCAAAGCATTCAATTTCCAATCTATTTCAGTAGTATCGTTGTGGTTAGCTATAGCATTCTTTTTTTCAACCATAGCTGACATAATTTCTTTGCTTATATTAATCATTTGATTTCAGTATATTTATGATTACCTATACAATCGTCGCAGTATGGGCAAATCCATCCAGTACTAATCTTTGTAGCAGGTTTTCCACAATTTATACAAGTTCTACTTGATATTCGATCGTATTTTAAAACTATATCGAAAACACCCTCCGGAGCTCCAGCATCATACCAACACAATCTGCCCCATTTTTCCTTTATTTGTGTTATTCTGTACCTAAATAAAGTTTTAAAACCATGCTTTAATAGTTCTTTTCGAATTTCTTTACACATTTGTATTCCAAATGCTTTTCTCCATCCTTCATCCATTGCATCTAATTCTGTAAAAGAAGGAAGACAATGGAAAAGTTGAAGAGGCCAGTCATTAATCCAATCAAAGAATTTAATAATTCTTTGTAGCCATTTAGCATGAACTATGGTAACAAAATGATTAGCTTCTGGATTATCTACCCAGCCTTCTTCAACAATAATATAAGGAACTTTTCTGTCTTTCCAACCACATCTAATTACTTTACCAACTCCTAAACTATCTATAGGAATTGTAAATAATTTTTTACCTCTGTCTTCGCATATGTAAATATTCTCAGAATCTTTTTTTAAATAATAATAATTTCCCGAAATATCTCCATAACTACACAGTGCAACACTATCCGTGGTAACATGAAACATAAAAAAGTCCTCAGTATGTTTCCACCATTTACGATGAAATTTTACTATTCTCCAATTATCATAATGATTATTAGTGAATCGATTACGAGGATATAGAAATGGAAATCTTATGCAAAGTATTGTACTTTTTATTATGCGCTGCCCTTTGGAATACCATTTAGATATTTTGTCAAATACTCGCATATTTCATTTAAGTTTTGTATTTCACTATTTAGTAATGCTATTTGTGCATTTTTATTAGTTATTTCGGTATTACAATATACAAGAAGAGCATTTGCTGCTTCTTCTGGAGTAGTATAACCAAATTGATTCACAAACATTTCATCACCAGTGTCAAGACGCCAACGTCCTATTCTATATCCAGAGTCGGGGACTCTATCTATAATTGTACCATATTTAATTTTCTTAAAATTATGATACCAGAAAGAGTCCCCTAAACTTAGATTATTTAACCAGATTTTCATTTAGCACACATTCCTAAAGATTGTTGTCTATTCTTTATGATTTCTGCAAATTCATCAATATGAATTGGTCGAAAATCATTGTTGTCAACTCCTACATCGTATTGCGTAGGAAAAGCATACGCAGTTCTTTGTTGGTCTAAACCTTTTTCAGTTCTATCAGTAGAATGAACATGTCCATATGCTTGCCAAACAGCATCTTCTCCTTTATATGCTCCTCCGTAACAAAGGAAAGGATAATGATTTAAGTATATACAATGTTTATTGTACCATATGCGTTTTTGGTAAGCCATTTCTTTAAAAAGCTTTTTAGTTCTATCTAAAGAAAGGAAACGTTCATCATGGTTTCCTATGATTAAAATGATTTCTCCGTTTAATTGTTCGCGGATTTTCTCCCAATAACCAATAGTTCCCCAAGCAAAATCACCTAAGTGATATACAGTGTCGTTTGGAGCCACACATTTATTCCAATTTTCAATAAGTGCTGCATCCATTACATCGGTATTCTCAAACGGCCTTGCGCAATACTTAATGATATTTGTGTGTCCAAAATGAGTGTCAGATGTTAACCAAATCATTTGTCCATAAAGGTTTATCAGAGTGATAACGGAACATGCTAAAAACATTTTTCTGAATTTTAACAGAACCATCATAAATCACAAATGTTTTTTCAATTGTAGCTTGAGAGTTAAGAGTTCGAAGTTTCTTTTCTATGGAATCTCTAGTTGTACCAGAGTAAAAAGAATCATCAAACATTATGAACCTAGGACCTTTAAGTTTTTCCCTGTATATAACAGGTTCTGCTCCTTTTCGGATCCCACCATTAACTAGAATGACATCTGCAAAATTGTCTAACAACCTTGCTCCGAATACATTCATCATAGCTATTCCAAATTGTCCCGTCAGTATTAGACTATACTTATCGTAATCATCTATACGATTTCCGACAAAATCAAGAAAAGCTGTGAGGATATCAAGGTCTCCTCTAACCATCGCATCTAGAGCATTAAAGAAATCCTCACCTTCTGGGTGTTGTTTAAGGATTTCAGCAATCTTTTCGTTTAATTTGTTCATTGTTTTGGTTTATAATATGTTACTGTTTTTTCAGCAGGTTCAAGTTCTGTTAATTCTTCATTTTCTGGGAATTCATATCCATCGTAATCAGTATATTTATACGTAAATCCATAGAACGTATCATCATATTTGAATACAATGTATATTCTTTCTGATCCGAATTCTAAATCATAATCAAGAACCTCTTTTTTTACAACTTCAATGTTGTGTTCCTTTATATATTTATCAAAAGAGTCTGAAATAGTATCATAATCTTCGATATCTGCAACTTCAAATGGAAGATCTTCTGGATTCTCATAGTTCAAATCATCACATATAAGATAGTACAAAACAGAATAAGGAAATTTCATTTTTCAATTTCAATTTTAGTTGATAATCCTTTCCATAAGCAACTACTTATGCAAGCAATCTTTTCATTAGGCATGGTCATATAGTACCAGCAATCTACTTCCCATCCGTTAGTATCGATAGGATCATGCTTAGTACCTTCGTACTGTTTCCATCCTCTTTCTTCTGCACATTCTACTACCAAGCTAAAAGGAACATAATCACCTAACGTTATTTCTTCACATTCCTCTTTCTCAATACTAGCTAGAGCATTCATTATTCCGACTCTTAGATATTGTAATCCTGTTCTAATGTCGGATTCTACGAACTTGTTCACGTCTTACTAATATTAAGTTTAACTTGAATAGGGGCATCTTTCCACTGTTGTTGTTGAATAAATGAAGGTAATGTGTTGAAAGGAAAAGCAGTACCTATTCTTATAAATGCTCCTCCGTTTACCCAACCTGTTTTAACCCTATCAGGTTTAGATTCAAACATTAACTTTTCATCCGATCTATCAGTTACTACCCACATTCTATAATTTCGTTTTGTATTCGTAATTCTTGTGAAACTAATCCTCTTTCCACGAATCTATCGTAGACTTGTTTAGCGAGTTTCTTTGCTTCTGGATGAGGTCTGTTACCTTTACTATTCCAAGCTCTTAACTTGAAGAAATGTTCCCAATCGTCTATGAATGCGGTATGATAAAGCTCAGTTTGTAAATCCATAGGCAGAATATCTCTTGCTTCTTCTGCTTTGCAACCAGCTTCGATAAGTTTCATATAACTCCATTCACAAGCTAGATTAGCAAACATCCAGTAGTCAATCTTTCTCCAATCAGAACTACCATGTTTGTACAAATCTTCTACAAGCTCTATAAACTCGTACGGGTAACTATAAGTTTCTCCTAACCAATCTGCAGGAACTATTCCTATTTCATTTCCAAACTTATCTATACTAAAATTACAGTAACGAGAACTTCTTTCCATAATAGAATCTTTACGATGTCTATTAAATTCTGCAGAAATAGCTCTTTGACAAGTGAAATGAACTGTTACTCTTTTTACGTGTTCCTCGTGTGGTTTGTTAACCATAAAGTCTAAGACATCTAAGTCGAAAGACTCTACAATTACTCTCATATTTGTAGTAATCCAAAAAACTTGAGTTGGACCATGTTGTTCTATATACTTAGCAACATCTGCTGGAGCATTTGCTGCCACATCATAAGATTTACGAACAACTCTAGAGTAAGGATTATTTCCAAATTTTATAGCAATGTTAGATCTAAACATATATTCAGGGTCATATATTGGGGAACCTATCATAATTACTAGATATACAGTACCATGTTCTAACGGTGCAGTATGTCCTCTAGATATAAGACCTTTAACAAAAGCGTCATAAGAATCTTCTGTTATAAGGTTCTCACTGGCCCAACAAGCCCTTCCTACTTTTTCAATTTGTTTATATGCTCCAATTAATCCAGGTTCTTGTGGAACTATTGAAGCACTTGATTCAATTATCCTCATACACAATGGATAGTTCGTCGACTGTCCAATCTGCTGCGTCTTCTTTTACAACATCTGAAAATAAGTCATTAGATCCAGCTATCATGCTTAGGAGTTCATTTGGCAAAAAGTGTTGTAAATGCACAGTGCTTTCATCTATTTGTTCTGCAGAAGGAGCCGTTATTTCTAACTCTCTGCTGAGCGTCATGCTTACACATACTTTGTAAGTATTATCCATTTTGAAGGTTATTATACCAAGTAGTTAATTCGGTAGCTGATTTAGCCCCAGTTAATCTATCTATTACATTATAATTTTCATCCACAGCTATAAGAGTTGGGAGATTACGAACACCGTATTTCTCACATAATTCTTCATGAGTATCAGCATCAATAGCTTCGTATTCAATTTTAGCTTGATTAAGATTTCTAGTTAAGACCTTACAGGGTCCACACCAATCGGCATAGAATTTTAGAAGTTTCATTTCTTATTAGGTTTCATCATTCTACGATGGTATAACTTACTAGAATGATACTTTTGCTTATAATTATCTGGATATCTCTTTGTAAACGGAATGATTTCTTTAATTTGATAATAGTAAGGTCCATATACATCCGCGTACATTGTTCTGGCATTTTTTATCCATTTCTTGAATGCTCTTCTAATGTCTTTATTGACAGCTTTAAAATTACTTAAATAATAATAAACAGAGAATATCAAGAATATGATGCCAATCAAATGAAGTATATCAGCCATTCTTTAGATTTTTAAATACTTCTTTACATACTTTCTTTAATTCGGAAGACTTCCATTCCCAATCAGGGTGTCCTTCATCTGGTAATACATCTTCTAAATAACCAGCTACTCTAGTATAAAAGTCTTCAGATTCACCTTTAAGCCAACCCCAAGCTATGAAATCTTCTTCATACAGGGTAAAATGTTCTTTATAAGCTTTTAGTGAAATGTTTTTTCCATCAGTTTCTACAGCTACCTTCATGGTTGCAAACAAGTTATGCCATTTTTTCTAAACATATCTACACATTTGTTGTCATCATCTATAACAAATAGAACATTATATTTAGGAAGAATTTCTTCTTTAAGAATTTTCTCTTTAAATTCTTCTCCCTTAGAATAGTCATTAATACCTCTCATATATAACTTTGTATGAGGAACATTGTAAGTTTGTAACCACTCCTCTGTTATTTCTCTTCCATCTTCTTTTCTACCTGTTAGTATAATGATGTCACAAGTACCTGTCATTCTCATAGCCCTTACTATTGAGACTGTCCCAAATATTGGGCTATCATATATTAATTTTTCTTTCCACCCATCTTCGTAGAAAGGACGTCTCGTAAGATTTGCACAAAGAGTAGAATCCATATCCACCAATATGCAATCTTTCTTTTTAGCATTGTAAGGAATTTGTCCATAATACTTATCTTCTATTTGCTTACAAATGATAAAATGGCGGTAACGTTTCCAAGTTGCTCTAATTACATCAGCACCTATTGGATTAGGACGCATAGAGTCTCGACGTATACACTCTTCTACTGGAGTAAAGAAATCTTGATATTCAATTTCGTACTGAGTTTTACCTTTTTCGTTATGGTTCTTAACAAATCCTTCATAAAACTCCCAGTCTTTTGGATTTAGATTCATATTGTCTACAACAATATCCCAACCTTTATCCATCATTTCATTAAGGAACATAGCTCTAAGGGTTTTTAGAATACCTGTATTCTCTCTTTCTGGAACCCAATATTCTCCCATCATATTACGCATATCATCCCAATTAAAACGTACACGATGTTTGGGGTCTTCTTTGGCCCATGCTTTAGCCCAGGTACTTTTTCCAGATCCCTGTATGCCTCTACAAATAATTAACTTATTCATTAATAATAATTTAAATCAATTACTGGAACATTTAATTGCTCCATAAAGGGTGTTAAATAATTTTCAATAAAATCTAGAAACCTATCACTTTCCAATCTATCATCAATTTGTATCATGATGATATTCTTAAAAGGGGCATTCTCCGGGATAGGATTCCCCTTCATGTCCACTATCATAACTTGCAGTCTTTAAGAATTCACACATAAAATTAGCAAATGATTGAGCAAGCCATTCTTCTTGCTCGTTATTTGTCATAAAATTAAAAGAATGAAACAGTTCATGAAAGAAACTGTTCATAATTTGATCCCTAGAAAGAGGATGTGTTTCATTGTTAGAGGTCGGATAACCTTCCGCTATACTTAATTTTGCTTCGAATGGATCGTGTAGTCCAAATACAGCATCATCGTCATCATCTCTAACTACTTCTTTTTTAACTACTTTATATTCCTGACCGCCGATAGTATAACGGTCAGGAATTTCAAATTTATCAAATAATGTTTGCATAATTAATGTACCCAATGATCATTAATATCAACATCAGCACCTAAGTGCAATCTCTTACAAAAAGGTTTTGCTCCCATTTCCATACACTCAACTAGTTTGTCAGCAACTTCTTTCGCTATTTCTTTTGGACATTCTAGATTAAATTCATCATGAACTGGAACACACATCTTAACTATATTTTGAAGATTATGTTCACAAATCCACCTGAATAGTTTTATAGAAGCAAATTTAAAGCACATTGCCCCACGATTTTGTATCCTGTAATTAATGGAGTTCTTTTCCCACTGAGATTTAATTATAAAGAACTTCTTTACACTCCTAACTGTATCACAATCAGGAGCACTACGTTTCATATCTCTATAATAAACCCAGAAGTCGGGATCCTGCATTTTAAGTTGCATTTCCCGAATAAATTTTAATTCCGGAATATGTGCCCTATGCCGAGTTTGAGGATTCATAAGAACATATCCATCTCTCATAACTGCCATACGACAATATTCTTGATAAGATGCCACACCTGGAAAACCTGCCATGAAATTATCATAGATTTCTTTAGCTTCCTCAAGTGGTATACCTTTATTATTGGCAATAGTATTAAAATCACCACCATAATTGATGGCAAATTCAATACCTTTAGCTTCTTGTCTATAATCCAAACCTCCATTCTTAGCACTCTCCTTGGAAAACGCCTTTACCTCTTCTACAGGTAAGTCATCTGGGATTTGAGAATAAGACATCTTAGCTACCAAGCTATGAACATCACCACTTCCGCTAATAAACAAATCCAACATTGCTGGATCATTAGATACAGAAGCAATAATGCGAGATTCTTGAGACTGGTAGTCAGCACTTATCCAAGCATTACCTGGAGCAGATACAAAACAAGCTCTTGTCTCGGGGTCATGTGGAATATTTTGAATATTAAGGTCATTTTGACCTCCTCCGGAGCTAACCCTACTAGTATCAGTTCCAATAGGGTTTAATTCTGGATGAATTCTTCCATCACCTTTATTTATAGCATCTAACCAGTTTTGTCCAAAATTACTTACGACCTGTGCAGCCTTTCTATATTTGAGATATATAGGAATAATTGGAAATAAATCCTGTTGAGGCTTTAGTATAGTTTTATCAATAGAATCTTTTTTCTTTTTAGTTTTCTTATCAAAAGTTTCAGTCTTTATACCTAACTTCTTAAAGAAAGCTATAACTTGGTCGGGACTTCTCCAGTTAATTTTACATTTACGTCTAGTATCAAAACCTTCAAATAAATCTCCTTGTAGATTTACTATAGTATAACTACCTTGTACTTTACGTCGATATGCTTCAACTTTTCGTTCTAACCAAGCAGCAGATAAATCACCTGCACTCCATCTTTTAAAACCTTGTTTTATTAGTTTTTTCTTAAGTTTTTCAATAGCTATTTCGTTTCCTTCCTCTTCTAATTCGGGATAGCGAACCTCATAATCCTCGTCTTGTATACTTTCCCAATTAACTACCCATTCATTTAGCTCAGATTCGGCTTTTTGCATGTTAGCTAAATCTTTTGCCATTTTCTCTTTCCACTTATTAACGTCCAAAAGAACACCACAATATTGAAAATATGCTAAACCCTTAATAAATTCGTTCTCTACATACAATGCAGATTGTAATTCTTCTTTATCAAGAAATTTATCCATTTCATTTTTGATGTCCTCTATCCACATTACGTCACCAGCGGCATAGACTACTACTTCTTCAGTAAGACCTTCATTAATAATCTTACCTCGAACACTTTTATCCAAATCATAGTTTAAATAATTATGACAAGCAGCTTTAAGAGAATAACCAGCGTAAGCTGGATCAAGGCCAGCATCACGAAACATTGCAATTAAATCCTCACGAGTATATCCAAGCCATAAAAGCTTTTGTGCAATATACCCATCCCATACATGTTGAGGCCATATACCTACAGAATATAAAAATCTTAAATCAAACATTAGATTCCAACCAAGAAATAATTTTTCTGGAGATTCCAAATATTCCTTAAGTTCTTGTTTTTCTCTAGGTGTAAGGGTTGTCCAATCAAAGACAACCTGATTTTCCTTATTACCTAATTGGATGGTGAGAATTTTCTTTGTATGTTCATCTAGACCAGTAGTTTCAGTATCAAGTTGAGGCATGGTAAGAGGATATAAAACCTCCATAGCTTCATCGAATTCTACTTCTTTATATTTTGTAGAACCGAATAGTGTTTTATTTTTGCTTACAAGATATATCATTATTATAGTAGAGAAGAGTAAACGCATTACGTTTTATCTCACAATTCTCGAAATTAAAATCTCGAGGATCAAATCTACTAGTAATAATATGGCATCCGTTTACAGTAGGTACAATAGCATAATATGTACCTTTCTTTCTTTTTATGTAGTCTATAATATCATCAACAATTTCATCACTAGGATTATCAACGTCAATCATCCATAATTTGTCTCTGGATGGAGCACCTGCTACTACGGAATCCATAATAGCACGGGACTTAGTTGTTTGATGTTCAACACATTCTACTAATCTTTTAATACATTCTAATTGACAGTCGAATATGTTTTTTCGATTCATTTCTATGTAACAACGAGCATTCATTTTATCACAAATTTCTTTAATAAAATCCGTGACTTTATCAAATTCTTCCAATGAAAAGACGTAGAAAGTTCGGATTCTTCGGCAATTATCATGAGAACCTGCAACTTTTACTCCATCTTTATTTCGTTGCATTATAGAAATGTAGTAAAATTCTCCGAATTTATCAAATTCAAGAGTACTGCGTATTTGCTCGATATTATCTATCATAATAAACTCTTTAAACGTTTACCAAATCGACGCCTTAATTTATCAAGAGCTCCTTCCTTAATTTGTCTAACTCTTTCTGTTCCTATTCCCAACATGGAAGCTATAACTTTTGGACTCACAGCTTCCATACCTATGCCAAAATACATCACTAATATATCATGTTCTCGTATAGACAACTTATCGAGAAAATGATTTACTTGTTCGGACACAAAAACTTTGTTTACTTGTTCATCCAAAGAAGGTTCTCCATCTGGAATAACGTCACACACTTGACTATTATCTTCATCACCACCTATATAATCATCCACAGATACTAACTTATTAGAGAACTGAGCAAGATAGTCTATTTGACTTCTATCTATACCAGTCATTTCCGATATTTCTTCAGAACTAGGATTCCTATTATTCTTTTGTAAGAACTCGTTAGTAGCATCTAAGATTTTTATAACAAGTAATTGTTGAGACATAGGAAGGCGTATTTCACGAGCATTCCAGTAAATGGTATTATAGATTGCTTGTTTAATCCACCATACTGCATAGGATAGGAAAGTAACTCCTCTTTCAGGATCAAATTTATCTACAGCTTTAATAAGTCCTTCATTACCACTAGCTATTAAATCCATAAGAGGTATTCCTCTAT
>Ga0326513_10000864_pt1 | contig 25320 bp, 49 predicted proteins | sample 2_2465_0518_D_FD_203654 | JGI IMG/M metagenome (GOLD analysis project Ga0326513, IMG submission 203654) | Bovine rumen microbial communities from UC Davis, California, United States - 2_2465_0518 | ecosystem: Host-associated > Mammals > Digestive system > Stomach > Rumen | place: USA... | reverse complement strand
GCTGAGTCCAGGTGTTGCTTCTTTAACTCCTAAAGTAGTAGACATAGTTAATGTTTTTTATCCGCAAATGGTTTCTAATTATATTGCGGATATTCAAGCACTTGACCGTCAATCTGGTATGATTTTCACGATTAAAACACGTTACAGCCAAGAAGCTGCTGGTGTTGAAGCTGGTGACATTGTATTTGAAGAGCCGACTGATGGTACTTACTCGTCTGAATATTTAGGATATGACAATGCTAAGGCTGCTAAAGGTAAGATTGAAGCTACCTTGTCGTCTCCGTTACCGACTGATGCTACTGTTAAAGTACGTGCTGGTTCATTCATTGTTCGTTTAGCTGGTAAAGAGATTGCTCGTGACTATGGTAACGGTGCAGCTCATATGGATGGTGTGAATGAAGGTGAATATCAGGTAATTGGTCGTGGTGTATCTGGTAAAGTTAATGCACAGACTGGTGCTGCTGAAGTATATTTGGATAATGATTTGTATGCTGATGCTATTGAAGCTGAAGCAGTAATGACGTTTGAAGCTGCTGTAGACGTTGAAACAGATGTAGACTTGATTCGTAAGATTCAGTTTGACATTCCTGCACAACCGATTTTGGCTAAGCAACATCCGTTAATGAGTTCGTATTCTGTTGCTTCTGGTTTGGTTATGAATGCTCACTTGGCTGTTGATACCGATGAGTTAATTGCTAATCAGATTGCTGGTACGATTCGTTGGGAAAGAGATTTAACGTTGATTAAGACGGTATATGCTGCTGCTAAAGCTTATCCTGAATTGACGTTTGATTGTGCTGGTAATGGTGCTAACTTGACATTGCAACAAAGATATAGCTCTTATACAACAACGATTTCAACAGCTCGTGGTATTATTCAGGAAGTTGCTGGTCGTGGTACTGTAGAGTTCATCATTTGTTCTGCTAAAGAAGGTTTGACCGTTATTGAACAAATCGAAGGCTTCAAAGCTGCTCCAGAAGGTAAGAAACCTATTGGTCCGTATTTGGCTGGTACATTACGTGACGGTACAATTTCTGTTATTGCTGTTCCGTATTCTAAGACTTTGCCGTCTGATCAAGTTATATTCGGTTTCAAGGGCTTCCAATTAGGTGATTCTGCTATTGTTTTGGCTGAATGGATTCCGTTGTACTTCACTCCGACATTCCAAGCTCCGAATTTGAAGAATCACAAAGGTGCTATGTCTTTCTATGATTTGTTCATCAATAAACCGGAATACCTAGCACGTGGTGCAATTTCTAATTTCAATAATGCATAAGTCATTGAAATTCTGAAATTTTTTCGTAGAAACTGGGCTCTTTACTTTTGTAGAGAGTCCTTTTTCTTTATATTATTTGGAAATATTTTATGATTTTTTTATTTACATTTATAATTCTATGTAGTATATATATAATATGTGTTTATAAGAGGAATATATATAATGATAGTATTGCATGAAAAAAAAGATTGTATATTACGTAAATTAGAATGGAATGAAGTAAAGTCTTTTTTAGATGAATATCATAAGCAAGGAGCTGGAAAGCCTACTGATATTAATTATGGTTTATTTAAAGAAGATGAATTAGTTGGAGTAGCTACTTTTGCTAATAGTAGGTATAAAGCAGAAAAGTATAAAGCAGATTGGGAATGGATGAGATTATGTTATAAGGATAATATAGTAGTTAGGGGTGGAACAAGTAAATTTATAAAAACTTTTACTGAAGAATATGGTGGTAGTATAGTATCTTATCAGTTTGAATCTTTTGAAGGTACGATGTTTGAAGGATTAGGATTTAGGTTAATAGGTAAGCGTAAGTCTAATGTATATATTAATCCTATAACTGGAAAAAGTACAAGACATAGATTTATAAATGATAAGAAAGATAAGAAGTTACAAGAGTTTTTAAGTAATAATCCTGATAAGACTGTATTAGATTATTTTGGATATACAGAAATAAAAAAAGATATGATTTGTTATACGTGGTTTAGAGAAGCTACACCTATAGGATACATTTATAAAATTACATCTCCAGAAGGTAAAGTTTATATAGGACAAAAGAAAAGTGCTATATTTGTAGAATCATATTGGTCATCTTCACAGAATAAAGATTATTGGAATGATATAAATAAGTTTGGTAAAGATGCTTTTAAAAGAGAAGTGTTAGAATGGTGTTATACCTTAAATGAATTAAATGATAGAGAAGTATATTGGATAAAAGAATGTAAATCTACTGTAAATGATGGAGGGTATAATATTTGTATTAGCTTTCCTCAAATAATTAGAACAGAAGAAGTAAATGCTAAGTTAAAAGAAGCTAATAAGAAATATTGGTCTAATCCAGAAAATCATATTAAGTTTTCAAAAGCTATAAGAAATAGTGAAAAATATTATGAAAGTAGAAAAACAGTAGGACCATTAATAAGTAAAGGTTTATTAAATTTAAGTAAAGAAGAAAAAGAAGCTAAATATAGTTTTACGCAAACAGCTGATTTTAAAGAAAAAATAAAGCAAAATAGTACTGGTAAGCATTGGTATAATAATGGAAAAGAAAATATATTTGCGATAGACTGTCCAGAAGGTTATGTTGAAGGAATGTTAGAAACTAAGCGTAAAGGACAACAGTTTACTGAAGAGCATAAAGAAAGTTTAAGTAAAGCTAGAATAGGTAAGAGATGGCGGACTAATGGAACAGATAGTATATGTGATTATGAATGTCCTGAAGGTTGGTATGCAGGTAGAACAGTTAAAAGAGATCAACCTAAAAAGTGGTGGAATAATGGTAAAGAAAATAAACAAGCTATAGAATGTCCTGGTAAAGATTGGGTATTAGGTAGGCTAAATAGTTTTAATATAGATATTTCTAATAAAGATTTGGTAATGTTATATAATAGTATGACAGTATATAAATTAGCTAAAATGTTTAATACAACTATCTCTGCTATGAAAAGTTTCCTTAAAAGAAGAGGTTTAGATACTAAAAAGTAGAAATGTCTCATTATTTGACCTTAGAATTAGTGTTTTTGTTTGGCCTTAGGGTTTAGTCAGAAAAAATGAATTCGGCTATTGTATGGTCATTTATGGAGATATTTTTAGTAGAATTGACTGAAATTTGTTTATTGTTTAGGATTCAATAGCGAAAAGTTGGATGAAGGAGAATAAAAAAAGAGTTAAAGTAATAAACGTTGGCCGTAAACTTACTCTAACTCTTTTTATAGTATATTTAATAGAGTTTTATATATTGTTATAATTACATTCCCTGCAACATATAAAGAAAAATATACTAAACTTTATATGCTTATCCTGCGGATGGTTAACGGTGAAATATACAAAGCCGCATTATAACTAAGTGATGCACATATATAAGATACATCGAAAGGAGGTGCAGAATAATTTATGCAATTTTTTTACCAACAATAAATAAAAAGCAATAACCTTTACTTGAATTATTATTTATTGTAATTGTATTTATAGCATATAATTTTGTATTTGTAAAGCAATTTTTTATATAAAAGTAAAATAAAAAAGAGATGTACGCGATCGCTATACATCCCTCCTTTTAGTACGACATTATTTACGTTGACTTCAATAAGTTAGAACAAGACTTTATTAATATGATATAAATCATATGTTATTATCTGAACTTGTTAGTGATAATCAATCATAAACATTATATAATATATCACAAAATTTTAAAAAGTAAAACAGTTTTTTATATTAATTTTATTTTGTCTATTTTAAATTTTGGACTGAAAAAAAGTTTTATTTGACCTATAAGAAAATTTTATCCCAGAAAGTAATAAGTTATTGATTTTACGTTATTCTTATTTTTACTTATTTTGTCAAATTTTCACGTCTAAATACAGCTTTTCTTTAGTTGTAATAATAAAAGTACTGATTCTCGCATATTATCTGGAATAGTTACATATATTTCTTTTGAATCTACTTCTGTATATATACCGGTACTTTCCATTAGTGATTGTATTTTTTTAAGTTTATTATTATAGTCGAATGCACCTATTGTTGGATTAAGACGTATTTTAAGACCTTCAGAGATTTTATATTCTATACTATATCCTCTTACTTCAAAGTCTAGAGTATTAGTTAGAGCTTGAGCAAGACTATAACAATACCAACCGTCTGTATATGCATTTTGTGGGTAAGTAAACATTTTATTAATCCTTTTTATTATATTTAATTATAAGTTCTATATACTATATCTATTATATCATTAACATAAAGAAAGGAACAATGATATATGCAAGAAGTAGTAGAATCATATGAAGACTTACAATTAGTTGAAACTGTATTACATTCAAATGACTATCTTAAGTTTATTATAAATGAATGTACATTAAAAGCTCTAGAAAGTAAAGCTAAATTTATAATGAAATGTCATAAAAATATATGGAAACCTTTATGCATTATTCATCATCATAGTGTTGGAGTATATGATAAAATATATTATATGGACAAAAAAATAGGTCATTAGCAACCGGACTATTAGAAGTAATGACCTATTCTCCTTCACATGGAATTTTTTTGAGTACACATAAATAAAATATTAAACAATGCTGTCAAACAAATTATTTATGTATATTTTATAGCATATATTTTTTGATTTGTAAAGCTATTTTTTTACTGATCTTTAATATTTTTAAGTTTAAGTATAGTAAATAGGTTTTCCATAGTTTCTTTATCTTCTGGAAAATCTAGTAATACTTTAGAGTCTAGGCTATCTTCTATTATAGTACCTTTAAGTCCAGCTTCTCTGAATAATTGTAGTATTATTCTATTTCGTCTTTTACATTCATCTATACTTGTAGTTACTACGTATGGACAATGTATTACTACAGATAATGTATTAGGTTCTTTATAATCTATAGCAACTACAAAGTTTATTCCCTCATGCCAAGGAAATACATCAAGTAACTTTTTCATTATATATTTTCTTTCATTATCATAGCATGGATTATGACTAATTATTATATGCATATATATTCCTCCTTTCTTAAGTATTTCTAAGTCTTAATATTGTTAATGCATTATCTATATCTGCTTCATTTTTAGGTAAATGTAAAATCAAATTTGAATCTTCTTCTGTGACATTTAATCCTATATTTCTAAACACATTAGCTACTTTATTATGTAATTATTTTATAAAAGTTAATTCAATTAAATTAGAGCATATATAATGTATTTGTATATCAAGTTTATCATTTGAAGCAGATATAGTTTCTACATTAAAATTATAGTCCTCAAATAATATATTAAGTTCTTTTTTTATTTTATATTCAATATCATATAAATCAGTTATACAATTTATAGACATTATTTACCTCCTTTCCTTATATATTGCACTTTTAAGAAAAATAAAGTAAAAAACATATTAATATTTATTTTTATTTAGTAATAAGTATCCAATTACAGCATTAAATTTATCATTTTCTATAACAGTAGTCATATATCTATCTCTTCCTCTAACAGAAAAGTAACTAAGACATCCCATACCAGTAAATAATTCTTGGAAATGTTCGTTGTCTGAATCATGACCATAATCTTTAGCGCTGAAATAGTATTTGGTATAATTGTTGAACTTTTCTATTTTATTTAAACACCAATATATATTTTTAAAGCATTCATTTAAGGATCTACAAAACGTTACCATATCATTTTCCATATTGTTTCTCCTTTCATATATAAAAAAGAGGACTACATTAACGGAACTGTAATCCTCGTATTTATAGGTCTAATAAGTATATAACAGGAACTAATTAGAATACATAGCGTAGAGCAGCATATACCTGAATAGTTCCATCATTGCGCATAAAGGACTTGGTCTTTGAATAGCGAACAGCAATTGGAGCATCTAAGGTAACATCATCATGACCATCAAAGCCAGGAACTACCATTCCGCCTTCACCAGATTCATCAGCATCAGAATCTGCACCTTCAGCAATATCAGCATAAGTCATAGCGTCAACTGGTTGTGCTTCTGCATTATCATTTCTGTAAGACAGTACAACATAGTGAGCACCAGCTTCTGTTGATTCTTTGCCTTCTTCATCAAGGTCTACGTATACGGAAGCAACGATTTTTACATCCTCTTCTTCCATAACAGTACCAGTAGCAATTAATTTATTCATTGTTATATATCCTATTATTTGATTACGCCTGTCTAAGGATCTAAGAAAGAAACTTAGGTTAAGATCGGCGCATTGTCTTAACAATATATTAGAACATGTAAAATTTTAAATTAATTGTATTAAACCAGTAAAAGTTTCTATATAATCTACTTTAAATGTTAATATTAATTGTGCATTTTGACTATCAATACAATATTTAATAACACCTTGGTCAGTATAATCAATAATATCACATATCATATCCCGCATTTCTTTAGCTATTGTATGTCTATAGTATATTATTAGAGTTGCTTCATTATTACTTTTACTTATTTTACTACAATATATATCAGCAAAAGATTTAAGAAAGGGATACTTCTGTTTTAATACTGACCTTAATTTTCGTAATGGATTCTTAGTCATTATTATATATCTCCTTTCAGTTTATTTAAGGTTACATAAGTTTCTATATCTTTTATACGTATTAATATTGTATGACCTTTAAGTTTAACCTTTACCCCATTACGTGATAAATATTCATATACAATGTTATACATAAGAGATATAGCATGTTTAAGACGTATTTCTGCCCAACATGTTCTAGTATATCTTATTTCTGGTCTACCAAACAAACATAATTCTCTAGCAAGTATTTCACAAAACATATTAGTGGTCTTTTTATCTATAAACATACTACACCTCCTTTCATTTCATATATATTCTCCTTTATCTAGTTATAATTGTTATGCAGCAAGGACCATACATTCTTTTTACTTCCTCTACTGCAGCTAATGCATCCCTATACCAACGATAAGGTGTAGGTAATACAGTATCATTTACTTGAATATAATACATAGTAAGACTCCTTTCATATAAATTAAAAGGTCCTAAATATTTTTATGGCAATATACTTAGGACCAGAGGAACAAAAAACGGTAAATCTAAACAATTATAATAATTATTTTCCACCTTTACGACGACGATTTGCAATTCTTTTAATAAACTGTGATTTGGTCATTCATTTAATCCTTTCATTTAATACTAATAAGCTTAATTACTCATTATAATTTATTTATACACTATATTTGTCGTAAAGTAAAACCTTTTTTATTTTCTATATGCTACTGTAAATGTCTGTTTATATTCTTCTTTATCTCCTTTACTTCTATTTTCATCTAGATACTTAGCAAGGTCAGCTATATTCCAAGAAGGAAGTTCAGCTTCATCATTACCATATCTATCTACAACCCAGTCATAGATCATAGCTTCAGTTTCAGATACCTGCTGTGGAATATCATACTCTTCATTAATATCAATATCAGCATCTTCACAAACAGTTTCTAAATAATCTTCTGTACCTTTATTTTTAATCATTTTCTACCTCCTTATATTTACTTGATTGACCATAAGCTTTTAATTGATCTTGTAAAGTCTTAGGTTTATGACCATCTGTTTCTCTATTAGCTTCTAGCATCTGTATTAAACATTCTTTTTCAGGATTTGCTACTTCTTCAGTTATCATGATACCAGATCCTTCATTATAACCAGGTTTAGAAGTATGAGCTGTAAAGAATCTTAATAGACCAAAAGGTTCTGTATCAAAACAAACTACTTTTTGTCCATTCTTATCAGTAAAGAAACCATAATTACCTTTACCTTCATCAGACAAAAATACTCGTAAACCTTTCGTTTTACATTCTTTAACGAGTTTTTTAACTAAATCTGAAGTTTTATCAAAATATACCATCTCTTTATCTCCTTTCATTTACTATTTGGAACAATTTATATACTATTTGGAAAGATTTTTTACTGACTTTCTACGTAGTAAGGGTTCTAAAAACTATCCAAACTTTCTCGTCTTTATTCTCTTTATATATTTCTCTTGTTTCATCTCTTTTATTTATTCTTGTAGTATTATATAAATATATTATAATATAAAATAATTAATATAAATATAATATATAATAAATTATATATACATTTAAAATTAACTTTTAATACTAAAAATAAATATTAACATAATAATACTACAAGAAAGAAAAAACAAAAAGAAAGAACCAAATCCAAACTATTTGCAGGATATAGTATTCATTCTTCGTTTATATATCCTTGTTCAATAGCTTCTTCGACAGGAATAGAGTTATTCATCAGGCTATAAAAATCTTCATCAGTCATAGTAAAGACTTTATTAATTTCATCATTAAGAATAAATCTAAACTTTCTACCATCATGAGACTTTCTTACTCCAAATAATTGACCTGGTACCATAAGTTTCATACCTTTTGTAGTACTATAACAAATTTTATCATCTGTTTGTACTAAAAATCTTCTATCATAGCATTCTAAAGGTTTAATAGTCATAATCTTTCTCCTTTCATTAATTATACATTTTTGCTGTATTATATACAATAGCATGCAATTTATGTAGATCTGTTAATTCAAAAAAACATGTTGGATAAAATAAATGTTCATCTATCTCATATTTAATTTTAATTCCAGTTAATTTCTGAATATTTCTCATTAACTTCTTAAGATCATTTACAGAAGGTGCAGGCTCACTCCAAAGTTCACCACCTTTTAATTTTATACCTACTTTAGTAATGTAATCATTGTTATTAATGAGATCATAAATACTTATTTCCATATAAAAGTCTTCGTTAAATAGCTTAAACTTACGTAACAAATGTAATAAGCTATCACGTACTTCTATAGCTTCTTTAACTTCAGGACTCATAATTTATTCCTCCTTACTATAAATTACTTTACCACATTTAGGACAGACATAACATATAATATGGTTACCTTCATTATCCCAATATTTTTCTGTATCATATTCAGATTCATCATCTTCATATCCACAGTTATCACATTTAAGTTTCATAATCTTTCTCCTTTTAATGACTGAGCATATCAGATACCCATTGTGGTTCAAATCTATCATGTACTGGAATTGGACTAGAGAAGTCTCCTATCTTTGGAAATCTACTATCACTACAGTATATAAAGTTTCCTCCAAACATTCCACCAGATGTTTTAGCTTTACCGTCTTTAATAACAAAAGCTCTAAGAGTAATCATATCACCACATATTCTATCAGCTTTAATAACTACATCTGAATTACCAAAGTCTGTAGGTAAACTAAATAAATCATCATCATTCCAGCATGCATGTAATCTAGTATTCTGACTTGTTATACCATTCATTGAGCAGTCAGAACCATCAGCATCTCTATAAACTGTTACTAAAAAATCTTTCATATTAGTCCTCCTTTTCTTCAAATTTAAATTTATGAATACTTACTGTAGTATCAAATCTTTTATTATTACGTCTGATATTACTACATAAGTTGGTTATTTCTCTTTCTGATAAACTTGTAACATCTTTCTCTTCATGTGTTATTTTACCAGAAGAATCAATATATTTTATCATTAGCTTAATCATACTTTATTCTCCTTCATTAACTTCTTTTATTAAGATACCGTAAGAATTATATCCTCTAAACATATCTTCTAATTCTTTAATATCATAAGCTTTATATATTTTAGCTTCGTTTCTATGATAAGTTAAGAATACTTTAGAAGCTGTTTTTCTTTCTACATATTGTCCTTTAATAGTTACATAATATTCTTTTTTCTTTTGATTTTTATGTAAGTTTTGTTTATACTTTACAAATTCATTAGCATAAGATATCCAGAGCATTTTATCTTTATCTCTAACATCATAACTATATCCTCTATCTTTCATAAACTGAGATGCAAGCTTTTGGTCTGCTTTCCAGTTACTTGGATAGAAAGTATCACCTGTTCTTGGAGACTCTAATACCCATAATGCTCTTTTAACTTCATTACTACATTCAGGATATTCTTTACTAAAATATGTCATTATCCAGCGTTTAAAGTCTCTATTACCATATACATCATAGGTATTAGATGAAGCTGATACACATTCAAAGTCTCCGTTAGGTAATTGTTTAATTGATTTATATATTTCATAAGACATTTTTATTTCTCCTTTCGTATGGTTGGGTAAACGTTAAAAGTTATTTTCATAATCATAATAATAACATATCTCATTTCTTAATTGCAAGACATTATAAAAATTAGCAAGATTAGCAGTATCGAATATTAATACAGCATCTCCTCTATTAATTAATTTAAATCCAAGTTCAATAAAATGTTCTTTAATTAACTCAATCCAATCTTTTTGCTCTTCTAATTCTTTTATAAACCAAGGAGTATATATTCTTAAAAACTTATGATCTTCAGCAAAGGATATATCAAAGTTAATTGTTGTAACACATAATTTCTGTAAGTATGTATTAATAGTCCTTATATTATTTATTTTCCTCTCTTTCATCTTTTCCTCCTAAATTCAATTTAATTTGGTTTTTAGCCGCAATAGTCTTAAATTTATAGTTACTTATAATTTCTTCTCTAAGATTCACTGTTACTCCTATTTCAGCTAATTCTTTAATCATAGTATTTTTTAGATATTCTTTAAATAGTTCATTCATCTTTATACTATTAACTTCAATACTACCTCTATAGTCAAGTAACATAAGTCCATATTTATTTAAGATAGCTTTAACATTATCTTTAGCAAATGTATCAAACATCTTTTCGTTATGTTCTTTAGTTGCTATTCTTTTTCTATAAGCTAAATCTTTATCAGTTACAGGTTCATCAGTAGCTGTATATAAAATATAGATAGCATAGATATAACCAGGATGATCACCAAAATCATAACTAAATTGATAACCATTACCATCCATAAAATTAAAGTTTCTAGTATCTATATTTTCAACAGTCATACCAAATTCATCAGCTACTAATTGTGTTAATGTCCTCCATTGATTACTGTTTATACGTTCATCTTTAATTGTTTTCATATAATCCAATAAATCTTTTTCCGTAAAAGTATACATTGTATATCTTGTTACTTTTTCACCCTCTAAAAATGTTGGTCTCTTTCTATATTGTTGTTGAGCTCCATTTGTAAAGGTTTTAATATACATATATCCTTCACCTTCTTTTAAGTACTTCATTATATTTCTCCTTGTAGTTTTAATAGGTTAACTAATGTATGAGTTTGATTATAGGTTAGATTAATAGAATATGGATACTTACGTAACACTTTAATACCATATACCTCATATAGTTTTCGTCTTAATTGAGTCATAAAATATTGTTTAACATCATATTTGATACCTAAATGTATACGTATTTCATATGTTGGTGTAAATAAATTCTTTTTAATCCAACAACTACTAGGATTTACATCAAAAGGTCTATTGTAACCCATATAAGTTTTAAAGGTTTCATCATACTTTTTATCATCCATAATTAACTTAGCGAATATTTCTTCTAATCTATATCTGCTATGGAAATCTAATGGTGTATATGTTTTACCGTTAACTTTCATTAGTCCCTCCTGTATAAAAAGAGATGCTGTATTCTCCTTCAGCACCTCAATAATATTCTTAAACTCATTTTAATGACCGTAGAACAACCTTTTTTATTTTTCTAATAGTTTGTTCGTAGAAATTAAATTCAGCTATTCTACGGTCATTTATGGAGACATATGACTAACTATTTAAATCAGCTTCTTTAAAATAGAGTCGATCTCCATTAGCTTCATTATAATCATAAGACTGATTGTATCTAGCACAATTTACATAGTTACTAAATACTTTACCCATATTAATAGTCTTACCAATGTGTTTAGTATTACCCATATTATCGACTACTTTAATATAGCCTGACTTATGATGGTAAAATTTAACATTATCTCTATTAATATTTACAGCATCAGTAAAGTCAACTTCATCCTTCCAATTAGATTTATCCTTCTTGGTTTTAGGTTCAGTTTTAGGTTCTTCCTTCTTTTGTTCTACTTCTTTAACCATAGTATAAAATCCTTTTGCTTTACGTTGACGCTTAATAAAGTCTAAAGCTTCCTCTTCATTCAAAAATTCTTTTACTTTAGACGGGTTAGCTGTTTGAATTACTTTAATCATTTTATTTGTCCTTTCATTAAATTAGAGTTAGATTACAGTTATTAATAATTATTCTTGTTCAGATTCCACAGTTACCATTAAGCAAGAAAATGGAATGCTTACCACACTGATATTAAAGTCTACAATATCATGTGTTCTTTTCTTACCTTTACAACGATATACAAGATTACCTTCATCATTAAGTTCAAACTTAGTTGCTTCATCTAATGTTGATACTGTATATTGTTCTACATTATTATCTGAATCAACATCATCAATACAGATATAACCTTGAAATTGACCCATATCATCATAACGTTTCATTACATATTGTGTATTCATTTTATATTTCCTTTCAATTAGTTGGTTGAATTTATACAGATATAATAATATATTTTTATTTGCAAGATATTAATTTATTAACAAGTTGTAGAGTCTTCCTCATTAACAATCTCAACATCTTCCATATTAAGAATAGAAGAATATGCCATTGGAGATATATTTCTATTTACTTTAATACCTTTAATTTGGAATGTTTTTTCCAGAGCAGGTATAACAATTTCTTCTAAATATTTCTTAAGTATAGGTTTAGCCATATCAATAAAATCTATACTTCCATTATGTCTGACCTTTAATCCATACTTATTTAATTCAGCATTAAAGTTACCATCACCTGCCATTGTAATCCAGAAGTTTCTTTTCTCAAGTTCTGATTCTCTTCTTAAAGCGTTATAACAATTACTATATATATTTCTATAAAGAGTTTTTAAATCTTCTGGCCATTTACTTTTAGGTAAATCTTTATACTGTTCATAATCTTCTTTATATGGATGGTAATTATTAACATATTGGTCAAATTGCTTTTTAACTAATGCTTTTAATTTTTCTTTATTAACTTTTTGTTCCTTCATGGTTGGTTTCTCCTTTCTAAATTTCACCTTTTAATTTAAGTATATTAATATAATTATTTAGTTCTTGCTCAGATAAATTAGATCTTTTAGTTAAACCATCTTCTTTTAAGATTTTTTCTAATAACTCCCATCCATATTTATCATCAGGAGCAAAAACACTTCTATCAAAAATATCTATACACCATTTAAATTTATCACGATATCTTATTAAAACATCAAAACAAGGATTTAACTTTTTTCTAAGATATGTTACTAATTTATATTTATCAGCATCTGTCATATCATATTACACTCCTTTCTTTAATTAATGTTTAATCTATTTAATACTAATGGTAAAAGATCTGCTTGCCATTCATTCATATGCATTCTAATAAAGTCTATTTCATCTTCAGTGATACCATCTTTATTTCTTAATGAATTAGCTACAGATAATATAGTATTATAATGGACTTTAGCTTTTTCTTCATGTTCATTGGTTGCTTCATTAGTCATCTCTAATAATTTATTTAAATGATTATCTAAGATTTCCTCAGCTTCTTTAAGAAAGATTTGTTTAAGTTCTTTTTCATTTCTCATTACTTACTCCTTATATACTAATTGTTGTAGTTGTCTTTTTTTGAATATTTACTACACCTTGTGGTGGTAAACTATATGCATCTAATAGTTCATTATAGACATGCTGAATTAGAAGTACATGATTACTAGTTACATGCTTATATTCTTTTCTATTAATATCAGCATTTGTATATGCACAATATTTAATAAACACATCATCTATTAGTTGTATTAATTCTTTACGATCAGTAGATGAATTACTAGTCATAGGCATTCTAATACAAAACATATTATATAAACCAGACTGTCTTACTGACTCGTATGCCCAGAACATTTCTTTTGGAATAGCTGTAGCATATATAAGTCTTTGAATTTCATCATTATCACTCATTACACATTCTCCTTCATTACTATATTACTATTCTCAAAATATCTCTGGAAAGAAAACTCATATACTACTTTAGCTTTTTCTTCTTGAGAACCTACAGGCATATTATATAACTGTGCAAATAACTCTTGGTCATGTAACAGTTCATTTCTTGAATTCTTTTTAAACTCTTTAACAGCAAAGAATATATCCAATACAAACTGTGGAAAGAATTCTGTAATAAACTGCTCATTCATAAAGTTAAAGTCAGAGTATTTCCATTTATCAAACCTTACTAACTCAGTTAATCTGTCAATAGGAAAGTCTGATTTACTTTTATCCCATTGATTTAAAAGACTTATTTCATATTCTGCTTTATACTCTAAATCTTTTTGCAATAAATCTAGGATGTCTTCATTCGATTTAATAGTCATTCATATTACTCCTTTCAATTAGTATTATTTTTCCAGCTTTATTTTTATCGTTTAGTCGCTTTTAACGATAATTATTTATTGTATAATGCGCTCTTACGATAAAGTAAAACAATTTATTCTACGGCATATGTAAATCATCATAAGCTTTCTGTACTCTATCTAAATATTCTTGAGGATTATTATCTATATTCATCTGACTAACTACAGCTTCAAGCTCTCTATATGTAATTATATCAAACAAATATAAGTCTGCTACATTATCTATATCAGTACTATTAGCGTAATTAATTAACTTATTTATTTTACTCATTATTACTCCTCCTTTAATAAAAAATATTCTTTACCACTTGGCATAGTAATATGTCTAAATTTATAAACTGTACCATCTTGTGTAACCGTCATATTATGTTCTGATTCAATCATATCTTCATTTAAACTAATATCACCCTTATATTGCCATTCAAGATGTGCTGACCAAGAATCACCACATCCATCAACAACAGGTATACATTTATATTCTTTATATATTTTACTCATTTAATTTCTCCCTTTAAACTAGAAGGGTCACCATATTTCAGATGACCCTATATTCTCCTACATTATCGATTCTTAGCACTTTCAACTTCGAATGGATACACAACTCCTTGAATCTTAGATGGTGGAACAAATGATTCATGATCCAAACACATAAAGATTACTGGACAAATACTTGTTGTTTCTGTATCTCCGTCTAATGGATCAAAGAAATCTGACATCAAGAGGAACACATCTGGTTTATCACCTTTATAATGTTCTTTCATAAACTTAAAGTTCTCTCGCATATCATTACCACCGTCTGACATAAATTCAAAATTATACAACTCACGTTTATTACCAGCTGTATATGTTCTGAATGTTTCGTCATAGACTCTTGAACCACAGCACCAAACATCTACTGTAAAGTCTTTGAATTGACTTAAAATAGTAAATAAATGATCCATCATAACTTTTAGTTCTGTATCATATATACTACCAGAAGTATCTACAGCAACTGCAATATGCATCTTAGGAGTTTTACCAGATGACGGAAGGATAAGATCATTTGCAATACCTGCTCTACTCGGTTTGTTCCAAGTATAATTATCTTTCATCCAACCTCTGATATACTTTGTTAATGCACGTCTCCAGTTAAATGGTTGTTTCTGATATGTATTGTCAATGCTTCTATCTAATGCTGATTGACCTGTACCATTTTCAGTACTACCAAAGACTTCAGCCATCTTTTGAATAACCTCATTCTTTGTTGTCTCATCTAACATTGGTAAGTGTTCATCAAGACCCCAATCCATACCATTATTATCACCAGTATCAAAAGTAAACTCTGCATTACTACCACTAGACTCATCTTCAGGTTCTTCTTTAAGTAAGTCTTCATATATACGTTCAGCTTGCATATCTTTATACTTACTTTCATATAAAACCCAATCAGGCATGTTACCAATCTTTTTAGCTGTATAATAACCATTCTTATCTCTTTCTTGGTTATTATGTAAGCTACTATTGATTTCATAGTCAGTGGCTTTATTCCAGAGTTCCCACTTATGTCTTGTCTTAGGATCAGTTCCTTTATATACACCAATATTTGTACCACGATCAAAAGTTAAATTCAATAAGTGCATCATCTCGTGACAGATAATAAAAATCATTTCTTCTTTACCGATAGTTCTGTTATATTCAGTTCCATCAGTTCCAACAAAGATAGGATTCTCATTGAACTCTTTAATCATAGACTCATTGATATAAATACCTGTTCCATCAGTCCAAGCACAATATCTTTGACCCGGTTTATCAACTAACTTAACACCTATTCTTGTTACTAAGTTAGCATAGATAGGATAATTAAGAATCATATATACAATTGCTCTATCTAAGATATCTTGTACATCTACTGCCATTGTATTTCTCCTTTCTTATAATAAACTTTTTAATTTTTCTTTTTCTTCATCAGATAATCCAGCTAATAAACTAGTTAACTTATCTTCTTCAGGTTCATTAAGACTGTCAAGATATTTCTGTTTATCTGGTTCATTAACATAATCTAACCATTTTTCAACTTCCTCTTGACCTTTATCTTTATATAAATCTTTTAACTTTTGTTTACGAGTTTCTTCTGAAGTATTTTTCCAAGCATTAGTCATTACAGCTTGTGCTTTTTCTTTTGCTTTTTGTTCCTCTTCCTCTTTTACTTTATCTAAATCAATAACAGTATAATCAGTCAAAGGATACACATCAGGTAATACAGTCTTAGCACAATCATTTGCTCTTACTTCTGTATCAAACTTAGTTGCTATTTCATAAGCTGCAACAGGTTCAACCAATGTTATAATTTCTAAACTAACATCATCTACTATCCTGTCAAACTTCAGATAAGCATCTTTTTTATTATCTTTTACTACAAACATTCTTCATTCTCCTTCGTGGTCAGTTCTTTTTAATACATAGGGTCAAGCTAATTTTTTAGACTAACCTGACCCTATAATTACTTGATTTATAATACTTATTTATTTGCTAAGTTACAATATTCAATTAAGTCTTTAGCATCAATTAAAGGATTAAACACTTTAATTTTATTCTTTAATCTAGGTAATCTTACAAGCTGTGCGATATTTACTACCTTACCTGGAATCGACTTAAGATGTCTGGTTGCTTCAACAAAGTTCAGAACATACTCACGACATTTTGTATCATCTATTTGATTTGAGATAGCTTGGATACAATTAATCTGTACACTCCAAAACTGTTCATTTTCTTCAGATCTAAAGTCTTTACCTTTCTCAAGAATTTCTCTCCAGTCTTGATACTTAGAGGCATCTTTAAGGAATGTAAACACTTTATTAGCTAATGCAAGACCTAAACGACCAGTTGCATATCTTTGTTTTTCATCCATTGTAAATCCACCAGTTTCTTTAGTTCCATTCGGTAAGGATACTAATTTCTCAATTACTTCCCAGCTTCTTGGTGTTACTACAATATCTGTAAACATAGCGTCAGCCATTTTACCGACTCTTGCTTCCATACCCATTTTATCAAAGAATACATCTTGACCTTGAGTCTTTAAGAATGTCATGATTTCTGGATTACCACCATTATCCATTCTGTATTGGAACCAAGAATTGAAGTCTGGCTTAATATTAAAGTGACTAAATCTATTACTCAAAGGAATACTAAACTCAGTTACTGTATTATTATAAGCACTTGTATTAGACGAACCAATAATGATATAACCTTCAGGCACTTTGTATTCTCCTAGAGCTCTGTCTTGAATCAACTGGAAAGCTGCATTTAAGATTGCTGCTTGACCTTGGTTCATTTCATCTAAGTGAATTACACCACCAGAATATTCATTACCTTGTGGCCAGACTGAAGGAGTTGCCCATACAGTTGCTACTTTACCATTCTCATCTTTAGACAAAACAGGAATACCAACCATATCAACTGGTTCTTTCATTGATAATCTGACATCACATACATCTGGATTCCAAGGTTTAATCTTTTCACCAGCTGCAATACGAGATTTATATTCACGTACTTTTTCTGCATTCCATTGTTGGACAGCTTGTGACTTACCAACACCTGGAGCTCCCCATTGCATTAAAGAATCATTAAGAGCGAGTGCAATATCATACATTCTTTTAATACCAACAATCTCATTACCTTTTTCATCGACAACTGTATCGATAGCGAAAGACGGCATTAACAAAGAATCAGCAATATTATTTTTAACCATAGTATATCTCCTTTATAAATTAGTGGTTAGGTTTGAAATTAAAATAAATTATACATCTATATATAATGTATAATTAAAAACAAGATGACATAATAATAACAAGTTTAATAATTTTTATGCAGTCTCTTCAAAAGCTTCTGGATAAAGAGCTTCACATATACAGTTAAAGTCAAAACCATATAACTGAATAAGAGGAGCTACTTCTTTAAGCTGAGCTGCTCTAGTCTTTACCAATTTTTCAGACATACAAGCATATAAAGCTCTAAGTAATGTTCTGAGTTTCTTATTATATCTCGGAGCTTCTGACCTAGATAATGTATTATTTATATCAAAAGCTTCTGGTTTCTTCTGATTAATTATCTCATTAATACAATATTGAGCTAAGATATTAGGAAGAAACTTAATATAAGACATATCCACAGATAAGATTCTTTTTACGAATAATTCAAAACGACCAACTGTATTAATATTTAAGTTATTAATCATTCTATTCTTAGTTGAATCATCCCATCCATTATCGCAGAAAAATAACTCATCAAAGATACCTGCCTCATGATATGCTTGTTGATACTCATTAATTATTTCTATATAGTCAGGACATTCTTTACATAACTTAAGCATATTATTTCTACCAAAGACTTCTAAACAAAAGGTCTTATCATTTAAGATTTCACATTGACGTCCATTAACTACACGCATTTCGAATATCTTATCAAATAATTCTTGTAGACCCTTCTTAGTATAGTCTTTATTATAAAGAAACATTAAACTAGCATCTCTTAAACATTCATGTTCAAAGTCTTTATCATCCCATCCGTTTCTCATTTCTTTATCTTTTTTAATAGCTTCTCGATAATCATCTGGTTTAAGCAATAACAATATATCTCTATCAGTATCTCTTATATAACCTCTATCATATAAACCAGTAAATCTATTTCTATTAAATAGTATTTCTTTCATTTGATCATATGGTAAGGTTTGCAAGATATAACCTGCAGCTGACCATTGTACACTTGTAAAATCACCATACATATCTTCAGCTTTTCTTACTATTGCATGTTCGACTGTTATATCTTTTACTTTTGCAATTTTATAGCCGTCTGCATTTTCTGGTTCAAAATAATTTTCAGCATGTAAAGCTAATGTTCTTTTAGATGAATCAGATAAGCCATCATAAAACTTTTTTAATTCTTTCATTTCTATATTCTCCTTTATTTGTGGTTGTAAGAAGGAAGGGACTGTTTTTACGCAATCCCTTCTTAGTCTTAATAATTAATCCATATAATTGGTTAGGGTCACAGAGATTTGTGTTTTCTCTTCTTTATAATCCTCCATCAATTCTATGATTTCTGGATGTTCTTCAGCTAATCTTGTGGAATTAAGAAGCATACGTTTAGATTCAAATTTATTAACCTTACCGTATTTAGTCTCATATACTCCAAGCATTAAATCATTAGTAAACTTTTCTTTAAGACGTTTAAACTTTGATTCAGCTTTTTTATATTCAACATAAGCTTTCATTAATTCTTTCATTTCACTGTCAGATATAGTTTTAATTGCGTTTGACATTTTTTATCTCCTTTTTAGATAGTTAGTGTACTTTTTACAATTTAAAGGTAAGAAGCATTCAAATTTTAGAAAGGAAGGTTTTTATTAGACTGTAATTTATTTAACCCAATGAATACTTCTTACCTCATATAGTTTATACAGATTTCGCTGTCTCTTCCCCCAACCACAAGGAAAAATTGTACTTGTGGAAGATATTCTTTTTTACTACAGAATCTTCTTCATTTAATCTCCTATCAGTTAGTAATCATATTGAAATCAATCATTATTAATTACATTTTTATTTATAATATATATTTATAAGCAAGATGTAATTTTAATAACAAGTTTAATAATAATTACCGGTTTCCCAACGCTTCTTAGCATCTTCATCAGCTTCTTTGTCTGATACTTTAGGTTCAGGTATTAATCCTGTTCTTTTTTGTAAAACTGCTATTTGTTTAAGATTCAGACCTGTCATCATCTGTACATATTTTCTATATACAGGAGCATCAATATAACCAGAATGAAAACATGCTATATATCTGCGTTCATCTACAGGTCTTATTCCATACTCATCCTCATCATCAACAATTCCGAGAGACTCACGATATGATTGTTCTCTTCTTTTCTCTAAACTTTTCTTAGAGTGTCTAGACTTACGTGATTGTAAATTATTCCAAAGTCTACGTTTTTCTTTTTCAGGATCATCATATTTAGCACCTGCTCTTCCATGCTGACGACCAAGTTGTTTATCAAGCTCTTCTAACTCAGCTTTAATTGATTCTATAGTTGCTTCTTCATATTTAGTATTAGTTTTCATAATATTTTCTCCATGTGAATGTTAATTACAACTATATTTATAAGATATATTTACTAACAATTAGCTAACAAATATAAATTTTATACACAACTTTTTTAATTTTCTTCTTCACATTCTCCTTTATTCAGCTACAGGACCAGTTTCATAATGACCCCACATCTTACGAATCATATACGGTCTGTTACCTTTATAATAAATAAATTCATATGACTCATTATCTCCTGTTCCATAATGATAATCATAATGACCGGTTGCTGCTTTTAAATGTTTTGCAACTATTTGTTCTGCTTTAGTTGCATCTATACTTTTCAAACTTTTAGGTATCATATCATTCCTCCTTTTTAAGATTCAAGATACATTATACAATCAACAGAATCATTCCATTGAGGTAATTTATTAAGTTCTTGTTTTATATGTTCTTTTTGTTGTGGAGTCATATCAGCTAAGTCTCTAGCTATACGACTATAAAATCCTTGCGAGCTCTTTAATGTATTTACTGTATCAATAAAGATCTCATAATTAGTTCTTTGATTACTCATATTATTTCCTTTCTTTAAGTGGTTGGATTAAAATTAAGATAGCATAATAATAAACACAAGTTATACATTTATTTACAAGTTATTTAGTCATCGTCAAAATTAAGTTCTTCTTCATCCTCCAATTCATCAGATTCATCTTCCTCATTTATACTGCTAGCTGGAATACTACAGAATGTATCTTCATCATCATGAATATAAATTTCTGTCCAACTTTTATCAGTATGGTCAAATTCAATTGTTACATCACCTTCTGTTTGAATTACTGCAATACCTCCTCTTTCAATAAGTTTTTCATTATCATTATCAGCTAATGCTTTTTTAATAGTATCTGTATATTCTACTACACAAACCATACCAGAGTCTGCATAAAAGTCTTCATTTAATACCTTATTATCATTACTACAGTGTATTAAATTTTCCCAATCACCAAAACCAGTATCCGTAGCTTGAGCATCTGTTGTACCAGCAAGTTTATTAAGTTCATCTGTTATACGACTATTAAATCTTTCGTATTGGTCTGACTTATCATCAAACACTTCCTTGCAAGCATTATCCCAAGTAACATCATCTAATATATAACAAGGGTCTGTAATTATATACTGCTTTTTAACCATCTCTTATTCTCCTTTATGGTTGGTTGAATTGAAAGACATAATAATTTACTAATATTTTATTTATATATTATATACAGTCATCTTCATCCCAAATTTGTTCTGAAAAGCAAGTTGCTGCATTATCAAAAGATGTTATAAGTGTTACCGAATAATCAATATTAATCGGAATACTTTTTTCTTTACATACATCTTCTAAATATTCTTTAAATCTATCTGCTTCAGACTCGTTATCAAATATATATGTATGAGCTGTATCTTTATCGTTATAAATATAATAGTTTACAACATAAATAGTTTTAAGATTATTACTCATATTATTAACCTTTCATATTAGATTGTTAAAATTTAAAAGATAACATAATAATACTTAGTTTTTATTTATAAGATGTAATTTTATTTGCAAGTTTAACAATTCAATTTATTAAACTCTTTCTGTAATCGACGTACTAATGCAACATTTATTTTATAATCTGGAAAATAACTTTTTGTTATATTAAGAGCAACATTATAATCTCCAGTATATCCACATTCATGATTCCAAAATTCATCCGCAAATATATCATCCGGTTTACATTCGGCTATAACTCTTTCACGCCATTTATCAAAGTATTCGTCTCTAGCTTTAAATGCTTCTTTTGTACCAATACCTCCAAAACCGTCACCAACAAGCTTTCCAGAATCAATATCTGCTTGTGTGTATCCAGTTCTTTCAAAATATTCTTTTAATTGGTCACGTCCAAATACATAATCTATACCTTCAAAATGGTGTTTAGAATGTTCATCTTTAAGTTCTTGGTATCTTTTATTATATTTCATTGTAACCTCCTTATGCAATATTTAATTTGTTACCGTATTTTGCTAATACTTTAAGCAATGTATCAGCTGTTTCATAGTCTTTATTATTTATAAACTTAATGACTAAATTCTGTATTACTTGTTCAGCTGTTTCTTTCTTAGCTACTTCAATCAGTTCATTAAGTTGTTCACTCATATGTTCCTCCGTTTCTATATTAACATTTAAAAATTTATCAGTATCTTCAGCATTTTGTATATCTGTTACTAATGGTTCAGGATGCTTTGTAACTTTATAACCCTTAGGTCTATTCGCTCTTATATCAGCTTTTTCACTAAGTCTATAATATCTTTTACCATTATAATTAAAGCAATCACCATCCTGAAAAGCTTTACTTATTTTAGCACTTTGTATACCTAAACTATTAGCAAGATCAGTCATTGTATTGAATACCTCTTGTGTTTCAATACACATTAACTTAGTAACAATCCTATCTTTACCAAGCTTTTTAACAATGAATCCATTCACATTACATTCTTTTTTATCAAGCAATATTTTAGACAGTTGCTGTTTAGTTATTTCTAAGAAACTTGCTGCATCTTGTATAGTTTCAAATATTTCACCATCTATACTTACTTTACACATATTCATTCTCCTAAAAAGTGGTTGAGTTGAAATTAAAGTTCTTATACTATATCATAATAATAGTCATAAGTAAATAGATTTTTATACATAATTTACCTCCAATCATGTTGTTAATAAAAAATCTGATATATACTACTTAATAATATATATCATATGTCTCATTAAATGACCGTAGAGCGCATGATTCTAATTTTTACTAGCAAACTACTTTCAAAACTAAATTCATACACTCTACGACTCACATTTGCAACATCAATTTAACTTTTTTATATTAAAGGAAAAAATTTTATAAATAAGTTGAATTTAATCATCATTATTTATACTTACAATATAATAATATTTTATTTACAAGTTATGTTTTTAATGACAAGATCTGCCAAATACATGCATCATCTCCATTAGAATCAACAACTATTCTATGAGTTCGTTCATCTGATTCCAATTTAGTATTAGGATTTTTTAACAAATAATTATTAACATCCTTAGTCATCTCAGCTTGTGCTTCCTGTAATGTCACTGTCGTAGTTAATACTCTAGCTAATCCATTACAAGTATCACCAATATCCGTATATATAACAACATATTCTTTATTATCCATATTACATTTCCTTTCATACGTTAACAATTAAACCAATACTTCCTGCAGTAGGACCTTTCATTATTACAACTATTCCTAATGCAATTTCTTGTTCTTTAATGGTATTACTCATAGCTTATCCCCAATCTTTTTCAAATCTATAATAGTAATCAGCACTAGCACAATCAAGTAAAGCATCATATATAGCTTCATCCAATCCATTCTTCATTAAAGCTTCCTGATCCCTTACTGAATCCATACGGTGTATAATATCAGAATCATCTTTACAACGATCTCCATACCAAACCTGTTCATCATGCTCATTAACTTTACTATATATTTCCATAAATCTAGCTCTTACAGCAGGTAATCGCTCTATTATTTGCTGCTTAAGCTCTTCACTGTATGGTGTATATGGCCAACAAGTACCATTACACATACATTCACGACCCAATATAATATGACTCATTTTATTATCTCCTCCTTTTTAAGCACGCCGTAATAATAATCTATCTTCAAAAGCTTTTTGTGCTTTATATTGATTATTAAGTTCACGACTATAATAACCATTAAAACCATTTTCCATCAATAATTTATGCAATTGAAAAGCATTATATTGTAACATTACATTCTGATCTTTAACAAAACCATTATTTTTCGTTACATATATACCAGACTTATGATGTATAACCTCATCACATACAACTGAGTCTATATGACGCTCACCATATTCATTAACTTTTCCAACAATTACATATATTTTTTGCATATTCAATTCCTTTCAAATGATATTTTTTGTCACACAACTTATGGTTGTATTTAAGAACGACACTCTTAATAAACCCTATATAGGAAATTTTATCTAAGTACTTGATTTTGCGTCGTTCTACTTTTAGTTGTATTATCAGTGGTGCTCTTAAAATTATCAATAACATACTGATTATTTGTCCAATATTTAATGACGTTTGTATAATCACCTTGTTCCGTTTTTTCAGGTGTCATTATTAAAAGCACCACTAATACAAATAAAGCTTCTAGAATTACAAACATTATACTATTATATATTATTTTATGCATCATGTACCTCGCACTTAATGTTATTATACCCCCGCCCCTATACCACCCGGCTATAAAAGCGTCGTACTTAAATATATAGGGTATGATTAGCATCGCACTTAACTATCCAACCATACCCTATATACTATTAAAGCTACAACCTACTCAGTTGCAGCTTCTGTATTAACTACTGGACCATAACATCCAAGACCAGATTTCACTATCTTACCAGCCTTTTCTAACGCCCAACATTTATCACATATATTCTTTTTAGTTAACTCCTTACCATTAACCTCCGTCATTCCTCCAGCAATCAAAGCTGCATGTATCTGACTACAACTCAATACTTTACCCGCAGCATTCAATAACTCAATTATCCGACTTGCAAGCGCTCCTGTCCCAGACTCTCTACTTCTAGACACAACAGGCATCTTCTCAGCAGCTTCCAATGCCGCCGTCAAATTAAACAATACAGAAGAGTTAGCTTCACGAACAGCAACAACTTCAGATACATTGGCAAATTTCTTAGACATAGCAAATTCCTTTCATAAAATAAGGGTTAAACACATTCTATAACTCC
>Ga0326513_10000863_pt1 | contig 25329 bp, 23 predicted proteins | sample 2_2465_0518_D_FD_203654 | JGI IMG/M metagenome (GOLD analysis project Ga0326513, IMG submission 203654) | Bovine rumen microbial communities from UC Davis, California, United States - 2_2465_0518 | ecosystem: Host-associated > Mammals > Digestive system > Stomach > Rumen | place: USA... | reverse complement strand
TCTGATTACCATCAACGGAGTAACATAAACAGGTACGAACCTATAAGCTACAACAGCAAGAATAGTGGAAGCGAAAAACGCTCCCACTATCCACTTTATAGTTTTTGTTATGATTTTTAAACCGATCATTTATTACAATAATTGAAAATTGATAATTGATAATTGACAATTGAAAGTTAACAATTCGTAATTATGCATTATCAATTCTTAATTATCAATTAATCTGAGCGTGCTCAGATTAGTAGCTTCTCGCAATCAGCACACGGCACTTAGCAGGCTTGCCAGATACCATATCCACACCCGGTGTCTGCTCGAAAGCGAATGGCACACAACGGATTGTTGCCTGTGTTTCTTCCTTGATCTTTGCCTCGGTCTCTGCAGTACCGTCCCAGTGGCAGAGGAAGAAGCCACCATCCTTAACTTTCTCCTTGAACTCCTCGTAGTTGTCGCACTCATAGATATGAGCATCACGGAATGCGCGTGCCTTCTCGAAGATATTCTTCTGAATTCTGTCAAGAAGATCAAGAACATATTCTGCAATACCCTCGAACTTAACAGTCTCCTTCTCAAGAGTATCACGACGCATAACCTCAACAGTACCGTTCTCAAGGTCACGGCCACCCATAACGAGACGTACAGGAACGCCCTTGAGCTCGTAGTCAGCGAACTTGAAGCCAGGACGCTTGTTGTCAGCATCGTCAAACTTAACGCTGATGCCCTTCTGACGGAGTGTGTCGATAACAGGCTTCATAGCCTCTGTTACGGCAGCTATCTGCTCTGGCTTGCCGATAGGAATGATAACAACCTGAATTGGGGCAAGACGTGGAGGAAGTACAAGACCGTTGTCGTCAGAGTGAGTCATGATAAGAGCACCGATAAGACGTGTAGAAACGCCCCATGAAGTAGCCCATACGTACTCTGGTTTGTTCTCCTTAGTAAGATATGTAACATCGAATGCCTTTGCAAAGTTCTGACCAAGGAAGTGAGAAGTACCGCTCTGGAGAGCCTTACCATCCTGCATCATAGCCTCGATAGTATAGGTATCAAGAGCACCGGCGAAACGCTCTGTCTCACTCTTCACACCCTGCATTACAGGTACAGCCATCCAGTTCTCTGCGAAATCAGCATAAACCTTCAACATCTTCTGTGCCTCCTGCTCAGCCTCCTCACGAGTAGCATGAGCTGTGTGGCCTTCCTGCCAGAGGAACTCTGAAGTACGAAGGAATGGACGAGTACGCATCTCCCAACGCATTACGTTACACCACTGATTGCAAAGCAATGGCAGATCGCGCCAAGAGTGAATCCAGTTCTTATATGTGTTCCAGATGATTGTCTCAGATGTAGGACGAACGATAAGTTCTTCCTCGAGCTTGGCATTAGGATCAACGACAACGCCGTCGCCAGCCTCGTTAGTCTTCAGACGATAGTGAGTTACTACAGCACACTCCTTGGCAAAGCCCTCAACGTGCTCAGCCTCACGACTAAGGAAAGACTTAGGGATAAGGAGAGGGAAATATGCGTTCTGCACGCCTGTCTCCTTGAACATCTTATCCAACTGCTGCTGCATCTTCTCCCAGATAGCATAGCCGTAAGGTTTGATTACCATACAACCACGTACTGCAGACTGCTCTGCGAGATCAGCCTTCACCACGAGATCATTGTACCACTGACTGTAATTGTCAGCACGTTTTGTGAGTTCTTTTAATTCTATTGCCATTTTTATGATGTATTTTTTAATATTTTTTTGTCTTGTATATCCTAAATTTGCCCGATATTTGGCGAAATCGAATGCAAAAATACAAAAAAATGTTGTAACATTGTAAACATTTTCCGTTTTTATTATGGTTTTTGATTTTTTTGATTAACTTTGCACAGAAATACGATGAAACTCGTCGATTTGTACAAGTAATTGCATTAAAGCAACGAGATATTCGACTTTGAATACATAAACATAATTATTAATTAAGTTTTTAGATTAAGTATCATGACAAAAGCAAAAGTAGCAACTGCGTTCGTAGGCGCAGCAATGATTTTCTCAAGCTGTAGCACAGCAACAGGAAACGGTGCTCTTATCGGCACAGGTGGTGGTGCACTTCTCGGTGCTATCGTAGGTAAACTTGCAGGCAACACAGCAGTTGGTGCAGCAGTTGGCGCAGCAGTTGGTGCAGGTACAGGTGCAGTCATCGGTAAGCACATGGATAAGGTTAAGGCAGAAGCAGCTGCAAAGCTCCAGAATGCTAACGTTGATCAGGTTACTGACGCAAACGGTCTTCCATGCGTAAAGGTTACATTCAACTCAGGTATCCTCTTCGGTTCAGGTAACGCAACTCTCAGCAGCACAGCAGCAACTGAGCTCACAAACTTTGCAACTGTCCTCAAGAATAACACAGATTGTTCTGTAGCTATTCAGGGCTATACTGACAATGACCCTTGGAAGAACTCTACACCAGAGCAGAGCGCAAAGAAGAACCTCGACCTTTCACAGAAGCGTGCTGATGCAGTAAAGGCTAAGCTCAATTCACTCGGTGTTACAAACAACCAGATTAAGAGCAGCACAGGTTATGGTGAGGCTAATCCAGTTGCCGACAACTCTTCTTCAGCCGGTAAGGCTCAGAACCGTCGTGTAGAGGTTTACCTCTATGCATCTGAGGCTATGATCAATGCCGCTAACGAAGGCAAACTCCAGTAAGCAAAACATTGGTTAAACACCTATTTATTAATAATAGCGCGATTCCCTTGGATTCGCGCTATTTTTTGTCCCAAACACCATAATATCATTCTTTATTTCCAATATATTTTTTCATTTTGACATAAAAACACAGAAAAGCTATGTTTTTTGATTTATATTAATTATTACATTGTTTGCGCACACAATTTTATTTTTTTCTTTGTAAATTCGATTTTTCAGCGTAACTTTGCACTCGAAAGATTGAAACGCGCACCGGCTTGCAGCCGACGTCCGCTATCTTTCGAGTGCGAGGATGCTACGCACGTTGCACTCGGAAATCAAAGACGTGCGCCAGCTTTGATAGCCGACACGCACTATTTCCTTCGTGCGAGGTTGCTTTGCACGTTGTCACTCAGAAAACAAGAAAAGACGAAACCCTGTATTAGTATTCAGGATAAGGTTTGATAATAAAGTATTAACAATGACGGTCTTGACACACCGTCAAGAAAATGAAAGGATAACATTATGAAAAAGGTATTAATGACATTGGTTGCCGTGATGGCAGTTTCAGTTTCAATGGTTGCAGCTCCAAAGGCAGAGAAGAATGCAGAGCCAACTAAGTACACAATTGACTTCAACTCACGTAGCATTGCACGCTATCTGAGCATGTCAAATGATCAGGTCGCTGATATGGAAAGGGTTCACGACAACTTCTCACGCGAGATGAAGAAAGCAGAGCATGCAGACGATGCAAATCGCGAGGAACTCACAAAGAAGGCTGTAATGAGAGACATCTCTTACATGCGCACTATTCTGAATGAGGCTCAATTCCGCAAGTACAATGCTGTACTCAATGCAACCCTGAACAACAGAGGTCTGAAGTTCTAAAATAGTCTAACTACATTTCCAATATACCAGAACGGCAATTATCTCCCATGATGATTGCCGTTCGCTTTTTTTTCTGTGTTATAGAACGGAATAATTACAAAACTAACGCATTTTTCTAAACACTAATGTCAAAATAACTTATTTTTTTTCTGTTTTCTTACATATTGTAAAAATATTTTCCCGAAATGTTTGCAGATTAACATTTTAATTTGTACCTTTGCACCCAGAAATCAAGAGTTTAGCGTTTAGAGTTTAGTGTTTAGAGTTTTTTACGCTCCACACTAATCGCTAGTCACTAAACAAAAATAAGTGCGAATATATTTCGCGCGCAACACTCTGAAAAAGAAAACTACTATATAAAGAAATGAGTAAACTGATAAAACCAGCAGGATACAAGGCGTTGCTTGACATGAAGCAGACGGAACAAGGTATCAAACTTATCAAGGAGTTCTTCCAGCAGAATATTAGTACGGAACTCCGTCTCCGCCGTGTCACAGCTCCACTCTTCGTGCTCCAGGGCCTCGGCATCAATGATGACCTTAACGGTGTGGAACGCGCCGTTACCTTCCCTATCAAAGACCTTGGCGACCAGAAAGCTGAGGTTGTACATTCCCTTGCCAAGTGGAAGCGTCTCTCTCTTGCTGAGTACGAGATAGAACCTGACTACGGAATATACACCGATATGAATGCTATTCGTGCTGACGAAGAGCTCGACAACTTGCATTCCCTCTACGTTGACCAGTGGGACTGGGAGGCTGTTGTAACGAAGGAAGAGCGTACCCTTGCCTATCTCAAGCAGGTGGTAAACCGTATCTACTCTGCTCTACTCCGCACAGAATACCTTACCTGTGAGACATACTCACAGATTAAGCCTTTCCTCCCACGTGAGATTCACTTCATCCACAGCGAGGAACTCCTTCAGATGTATCCTAACCTCTCTCCAAAGGAGCGTGAGGACGAGATATGCAAGAAGTACGGTGCTGTGTTCATCATCGGTATCGGTGGCAAGCTCTCTAACGGAGAGAAGCATGACGGTCGTGCTCCAGACTATGACGACTGGACAACGCCTAACGAGGAAGGATATTATGGTCTCAATGGCGATATCCTCATCTGGTATCCTATCCTTGAGCGCAGTTTCGAGCTTTCAAGCATGGGTATCCGCGTTGACAAGGAGAGCCTTCTTCGCCAGCTCGAACTCGAAGGAAAGACAGAGCGCAAGGAACTTTACTTTCACAAGTCATTGCTCGAAGGCAAGCTCCCTCTCTCTATCGGAGGAGGTATCGGTCAGAGCCGACTCTGCATGGTATTGCTCCACAAGGCTCACATCGGTGAGATTCAGGCAAGTATCTGGCCAGAGGATATGCGAAAGGAATGTGAAGAGGCAGGAATGCCACTCATCTAATAGAAACAATAAAGCTCCCAAATCGGGAGCTTTTATTGTTAGTTTCATCTCTGTGTTTTTTTCCCATAAATCTCTCTTAGTTTCGCTTTCAAACTGTCAGTCTTGTCATTGCCAGAAGCACGATAGAGTATTTTCCCTGATGAATCGATGAGAATTGTCGTAGGGAAAGAAGTTACATTGAAACTACTAACCACGTTTGGAATGTCCTTACGCAATTGGCATACGTGCGTCCAGTCCATGTCTTTTTGCTTGATGAGTTGCTTCAACTTAGGCAGGTCGTCCATACTGTTCTCAAAGGCTATGCTTACGAGATTCAGCGACGGGTAACTCTTGTGAATCTTAACGAGTTCTGGAACAAGAGCGATACACGGATTACACCATGTTCCCCAAAAGTCGAGTAACGTATAACCCTTTCCAAGAGAGACGGGCTTACCATTAATATCCTTAACAGAAATGTCTGGAGCACGGAATCCTTCGTATGGAGATATCGGGAGTGTTTCATCATTGACTGGTGTAATACTGATTTTACATTGCTGTCTGCTGAAGTTCATGTCATGATATTTGAAAATCAGGCTATCGCGGATAATTGGAAAATCCACCTCTCTCAACAGTCCTTTATCAAGCAACATCCTTGCAATATCATCACTATTCGTAGGAATGGAGTCAGTAATTGCAAATTTCGTTTTCATATCCAATGAGCTGATGTGATAAGTCTTACCATGATATTCGAAAGAGCCAACAAACAAATCATGAATATACATCATTGGGACAAACTCTTCAAAAGCAAATTGGCTGGTTATCACAGATCCCTTTCCACGCTTAGCCTTTCCATTCAATTGAATATCAGGAGCTATCCAAATGTCACCGTATCGCTGAGGAACGAACGAGCGATTCTCGTAAATCTGATTGCGTGTGAAGTAATAATGATAGTCATTAGAAAAGTCCTTGTCTTTGTTCATGTCAAACGCACAGTAGTACCAATCCTTCCGCTCATCATCACGAGCTAAGAGACAAACAACATCTTCCTGTCTATAAAGGCGGAAAGAGGTTGTATCAGTCGGCAGACCTTTAAATTCATCATTCGGGATCATGTACATAAACACATTGGTACCAATATTGTTTTGCACTCTCAGTTCCATCCCAACGGTAAGAGTGTCAGTGGTTTGAGCCTTTACAATAGCTGTGGATGCGTTGAGCATACAGAGCATAATGAGTAGTGAAAATACAGTTTTAGTCATTTTACGATTAATTCTTTAATAATAATGTTTTTGGATTTTTTCGTCTTTATGTTTTTGGGCTGCAAAGATAAATTTTTGAACACGAAAAGCACAAAATAAACGAAAAATTCGTTAGTTCCATGTATTTCGTGTTCAGAAAAATTCTTTGCGACTTCGCGTCTTTGCGTTCTAATAGAAAAAGCTTTACTTCAGCACAATCTCGCCTGAACCATAGCAGCGGCGATGCTGTTCGTCATAGATAACGCAGAACTGACCAGGAGCAACACCGTGGATAGGCTTTGCAGACTTTATAAGATAGGTTCCATCACCTGCATCTGAGATTGTAGCATGATTATAATCTGCCGTATGACGGATTTTGAAGGTAATATCAACAGTACCGCCTTCAGCAAGGAAAGGAGCGGTGAGGAGATGTAAATCGTGAATATAAAACTCTGAGCTATAGGCAGATTCTGGGTCGTAGCCGTGTGAGAGATAGATGATGTTGTTCTTTATATCCTTCTTGATAACGAACCACGGACCACCACCAAAGCCGAGACCTTTTCGCTGACCTATGGTACAGAACCAATGTCCTTTGTGCTTGCCCACAAACTTACCAGTCTCAATATCAATGGCATCACCCTCCCATTCACCGAGATAGCGACGCAGATAGTCGTTATAGTTTATCTTGCCAAGAAAACAGATACCCTGAGAATCCTTTCGCTTGGCATTTATCAGATGATTCTCCTCCGCAATACGGCGAACCTCATCCTTGTGCATGTGACCGATAGGGAAAACAGCCTTTTTCAACTGCCAGTCATAGATCTGGGCAAGGAAGTCTGTCTGGTCTTTCACAGGATCAGGAGAGGTAACGAGCCATTTCCTGCCATCTTCATCAATCTCTGTCTGGGCATAGTGACCAGTTGCGATATAGTCGTATTCATGCCCACGCTTCTCATAGAAAGCCCCGAACTTTATCAGTCGGTTGCACATCACATCTGGATTAGGCGTAAAACCGTTCTTCACCTTATCCATTGTGTATTTCGTAACCTTATCCCAATACTCCTGATGGCAATCAACCATTTCGAGTTTGCAACCATACTTTTGGCACAGGGCTGTAGCCATTTCCAGATCCTCTTCGGAAGTACAGTCCCAATCCTCCTTCTCCTCTGGACCAATCTTGATATAAAAGCAATCAGGTTTCAGTCCTTCGGAGCATAGCACATGAAGAACAACGGCAGAATCGACTCCACCGCTCAACAAAAGCGCTATACTATGCCCTTCAAGGGCTTTTCCTAACTCCTTATTATTCATTTTAAATTTTTCATTTAATATGCTGGCCTATACTTCCCTTCCTCCTTATCATTCAGCATGGAGATATAGGAGTTGTATCTTGAAAGCGCGATAAGATGATCCTCAACAGCCTTGAGCACAGCACATCCAGGCTCATGCGTATGGGTGCAGTTACCGAAACGGCAGTCTGCCGAGAACTTGAATATCTCCTTGAAATAAGAACAAATCTCTTCTGGCTCCATATCAAACGTACCAAATCCACGTATTCCTGGGGTATCAATAACCCAAGAAGGCTTTTCGGCAGTTGATGAAGGCAACGGAATCATCTCAGAGAAAGTCGTGGTATGCTGTCCTGTGTCATGTGCATCAGAAATCTCGGCAGTCCTGAGATTGATACCAGGAATGAGCTGATTTAGAAGCGTACTCTTCCCCACTCCACTATTTCCGCTGAACAACGTCACCTTGCCGTCGAGCATAGGACGCAGTTCATCCACTCCTTCGCCAGTCTCGGCAGAAAGGGCTACACATTCATAGCCTATGGTGCGATAGAGAGTCATCATCATCTCCAGATACCTTAGCTCGTCCTCAGAAAGAATATCCTTCTTATTGAAGACAAGGATAACAGGCACACGATAAGCCTCAGCAGAAGCGAGGAATCGGTCGATGAAGGTCGTGGAAGTCTCAGGATGAGAAATTGTTACTACGAGACAAGCCTGATCCACGTTAGCAGCAATGATATGACTCTGCTTGGATAGATTAGTGGATTTACGGATGATATAGTTACGACGGTCGTCAATATCCGTAATCCAGTATGCCACATCAGTACCCTCACCAGAGGCAGAACCTGCCGAAACAGACACAAGGTCACCCACAGCAACTGGATTGGTACTGCGGATGCCCTTGAGCCTAAAGTTTCCTTTTATCTTGCAGTCTATTGTCTCGCCCTCATCAGTAAGGACTGTGTACCAATAACCTGTATTCTTTATTACGAGTCCGTGCATTTAGACGGTCATGATTTCCTTGGTCTTGTCATCAAGCATAGCATCGATCTTAGCGATATACTTATCGTGAAGCTTCTGCAAGTCGTTCTCTGCATCCTTCTCCACGTCCTCTGACAGACCGTCCTTTATTGCCTTCTTCAACTTTTCCTTGATTTCAGCACGTGCATTACGCACACCTACCTTGGCCTTCTCACCAATCTTGTTACACTGCTTCACGAGGTCACGACGACGCTCCTCTGTTGGCTGTGGAATGCCAAGACGGATAATCTCACCATTGTTCTCAGGTGTGATGCCTACGTCAGAATCCATGATACCCTTCTCAATCTCGCGAATCTGCTTCTTGTCGAAAGGTTTGATTGCGATAGTACGGGCATCAGGAGTAGTAACACTTGCCACCTGATTCAGAGGCACCATCATGCCGTATGATTCTACACGTACGCCACTTACGATAGCCACATTGGCTCTGCCGGCGCGAATCTTAGCGAGGGACTCATCGAGATACATTGCTGCCATCTCCATCTGCTCCTCAGCTTCCATTAAGGTTTCTTTTACGTCAATCATTTGTTGTATTATTTTGTTGTTATTTTAGTCGAAAGTCGAATGTCTAAAGTCTAAGGTCAAAGGCACTTTACCCTTTACCCTTTACTCTTTACCCTTTACACTCTTCCCAAGTTCCTTTTCCACAAGGTTCGTAAGCTCCACGAACTGTTGAACGCTCAACTGCTCCGGACGCTTTGTCATCAGCTCATGCTCGAAGAACTCTGGCCTCGCCACTACGTCGCCATTGAATATCTGACGAAGCGATACGCGAAGCATCTTCCTGCGCTGGTTGAATGTGGTCTTCACAACCCTCTTGAACAGAACCTCGTCACATCCGAGGTCAGTCACCTTGTTGCGGGTCATACGGATTACTGCACTCTTCACCTTTGGAGGTGGGTTGAATACATGCTCATCCACGGTGAACAGATACTCAGTATCATACCATGCCTGTATCATAACCGACAGAATGCCATATGCCTTGTTCCCAGGTTCGGAAGCAATACGTAAAGCCACCTCCCTCTGAATCATACCCGTACAGCAAGGTATCAAGTCCTTGTTATCCAGCATTTTGAAGAATATCTGCGAAGAAATGTCGTAAGGATAGTTGCCCGTAAGAACGAACTGCCTGCCACCAAATACTTCATTCAGGTCCATACGCAGGAAATCGGCACCGATTATGTTATCCCTCAGGCGAGGAAAGTTCTCGTTGAGGTATGCCACCGATTCCGTATCTATCTCCACGCACTTGAACTCACGTTCCTTGGGATATAGATATTGCGTCATCACACCCATACCTGGTCCAATCTCAAGAACAGGTATGTCAGGATATGCATCCACAGTATCGGCTATGCGCTTGGCTATGCCAAGGTCGGTCAGGAAGTGCTGACCTAAGTTTTTCTTCGGTCTTACTTGTTTCATTCAAGCGACAAAGATACAACTAAAAAACGAAAATCCACTACGAATAGGCTAAAAAAAATACATTTTTCACATTTTCGACATATTATTCAGGTGTATTTTTGGTAATTTCCCGAAATAGCATTATCTTTGCGTGATATTATATGAATAAGAGACATATTATAACGACACTAAAAGTCACCACCCCATTCATTCTGGGCGGCGCCATTCTGTATTGGATGTTCCGCGATTTTGACTTCAATGGCATGGAACGTGTGCTATGCGAGGAAATGAACTGGTGGTGGATGCTACTGTCCTTTCCCTTCGGCATACTTGCACAGGCATTCCGAGGATGGAGATGGAAACAGACACTCGAACCTGTAGGCGAGAATCCGCGTACAAGCACCACAATATACTCTATCTTCATCTCCTATGCAGCCTCTCTCGTTGTGCCACGCATAGGCGAGTTCACACGTTGTGGAGTACTGAAGCGTTGGGAGGGAACATCATTCCCAAAGGCTCTCGGAACCGTGGTGACGGAACGTGCCGTTGACTCCCTGCTGATACTGATACTCACGCTCATCACGTTTATGAGTCAGATACCTGTGTTTCTCACCTTCTTTTCTCACACAGGAACACGCTTCGACGAGATATTCGGAATGTTCTCCACCACAGGCTATATCGTGACGCTTATCTGCGGAATAGCCGTATTCATTTCCCTCTATTCCGTTCGTAAGAAACTGTCGTTCTACGATAAGGTGAAAGCCACTCTACACGGCATCATAGAGGGTGTCATGTCGCTCCGTGGCGTTAAGAACAAGCCCCTGTTCCTATTCTACTCCGTCGCTATCTGGGCTAGCTATTTCCTGCACTACTACCTCACGTTCTTCTGTTTCTCAGGAACAGAGCACCTCGGCATCACCTGTGCCATGGTAACGTTCATCGTTGGCAGTATCGCCGTACTCGTACCTACTCCTAACGGTGCAGGCCCTTGGCATTTCGCCGTAAAGACCATGCTCATTCTCTATGGCGTGGCCGACAATGAGGCCCTGTATTTCGTGCTTATAGTGCACACCGTCCAGACTCTTCTCGTCATTGCCATCGGCATATATGCGTGGGTGGCGCTGAGTATGAAGAAAGTGAAAAATGAAAAGTGAAAAATACCGCCAGGCATGGCGGTATATATGGAAAGTAAAATAGGAGTAAATTATATCAGTAAATTAAAATTAAAAATTAATTTACAGAAAAGAATTTACCGGATTATTTTTTTTCAATTTACTTTCAGAAGAGGACTCAGCAAGGAGCATAAAAAATACTATTATTTTACAATTTAATTTCATACAACCATGAGTAAAATTGAGAATTTATCACCAGAATGCATCTGGCGCAATTTCGATGCACTTACACAGGTGCCACGTCCATCAGGACATCTTGAAAAGGTTCAGCAGTTCCTACTCGACTTCGCCAAGAAGGTTGGCGTAGAGGCTTTCAAGGACTCTGCCAACAATATCGTAATGCGTAAGCCTGCCTCTCCTGGCATGGAGAACCGCAAGACAGTGATGCTTCAGGCTCACATGGACATGGTGCCCCAAAAGACTCCCGATTCTACCCATAACTTCGAGACTGACCCTATCCAGACATGGATTGACGGTGAGTGGGTGAAGACAAAGGGCACTACCCTCGGCGCTGACGATGGTCTGGGCATTTCTGCCATCATGGCTGTCATGGAGGATAAGACCCTGAAACACGGTCCGATAGAGGCTCTATGTACTGCCGACGAAGAGACTGGCATGTATGGTGCTAACGACCTGCCTACTGGTCAGATGACTGCCGACATTCTCCTTAACCTCGACACTGAGGATGAGGGTGAGATGATTGTTGGCTCTGCTGGTGGCATAAACATTACTGGCACGATAGAATACAAGCCTGCTGATACCGAGAAGGGTGACAAGGCTGTAAAGGTCACTCTCAAGGGCTTGAAAGGCGGTCATAGCGGTCTGGAAATCAACGAGGGACGTGCCAACGCCAACAAGCAGATGGTGCGCTTCGTGCGTGAGGCTATAAGCCAGTGCGATGCTCGATTAGCAGAATGGCATGGCGGAAACATGCGTAATGCAATACCTAACTCTTGCATCGTCATCCTCACAGTTCCTGCCGAGAACGTGGAGGCTTTGAAGGAACTCACTGAGGACTGGAAGGTATATATCTCTGAGGATTATTACGGCATTGAGGAAGGCATTGAGTTCTTTGCCGAGGATGTTGCCACTCCAGCCACCGAGGTTCCTGCCGAGATTCAGGACAACCTCGTTGATGCCATCTATGCCTGTCACGATGGTGTTATACGCATGATTCCTACCATCCCTTCAAAGGTCGAGACTTCAAGCAACCTTGCCATCGTTGACATTTCTGATACCAAGGCTGAGATTAAGGTGCTTGCCCGTTCTTCTTCTGAGAGCATGAAGGACTATGTAGTTACCACCGTGTCAAGTGCCTTCTCTATGGTGGGCATGAAGGTTGAGACAGACGGCGACTACATGGGCTGGAATCCTAACCCTAATAGTGAGATGGTTGCCTTGATGAGCAAAATTTACAAAGACCTGTTCAACACCGACCCAACCGTACAGGTGTGCCATGCAGGCCTTGAGTGCTCTATCATTCTCAGCAAATACCCACAGCTTGACATTGTGAGCTTCGGACCAACCATCCGCTCTCCGCACACACCTGGCGAGCGTGCTCACATCCCATCAGTTCCTAAGTTCTGGCAGTTCCTTGTAAAGACGCTGGAGGAGATTCCTGAGAAAGGGTAAAAGGTAAAGAGTAATATAAAAAAAATGAAATCACGAATTACTTAGTTGCATTTATCGTAACTTCGTAACTCGTGATTTTGTTATTATTACTTCTCCTTCATTCTATACGTTTTCGTATTTACTCCCACGGCAAGATTTATTGCAGGCACCCATCCAATGCCATCCCCATATCGTGTGACACTGATATAAGGCTTAACACGTAATTGAGTTTCTGTAGCATCTATTCCCATATATTTGAATCTGGAATTGATGGTATGTTTTAGCTTATAGTCAATCATCATGCCCAAGCCTGTGGAGAAGCCTGCACATTCATACATTACATGCTTTCTGTTCTTATTCTTAATGTATTCCTCATATCTTTCTCCACCATCAAAGAAACGCACGCCAACCCCTATAAAAGGAGTAAGTGCTACCTTATCCCTATTATATACATTATATCCGAAATAGGATGTAATAGCGCCACATATAAGCCAATCGCCTTCCTCTATATGACCCTTCTTTGCAAGAATCTGCTTCTTACACTTGCTAAAGAATGACATATCAATATCCAATCCGTACAACCTTTTACACCTGTTATAGCTTGCTCCGAAACTAACTCCATAGGATGTGCCCTGATAATCAGAGAAAGGAACACTAGCAATGACTCCCATATCACCCATCCAATACACCTTAGAAGGCACAAGTCCCTTTACTAAATCGCGCGGGTCAAGTTCTTCATCGGTAAGTTTCTTTGCCAACTCATCAGCAATGCTATCCACTGCCTGTGCGTTGTTTCCCTGATTGGTAACAATGTTCATCCTATCTATTTCCTCGTCGAATGCACGTTGCATTTCCGAATACTGCGCATCAAGACTCACATTCTGCTTTCGCGGATACTCAACAGCAACTTTCCTAACAAGAAACTCCCACAGGTCAAACTGATTCTGACAATGCTTCAGCTTTGACTCATTCATATTCTTGACATCTAGCCATGAGTTGTTCTGTATCACATAGTTCTCCCATCCAATGTATTTATATTTTATTCCATTCAGTATTTTCTCCTTTTCTTTCGGTATCGCCTCAAGACTAACATACGAGGAAGTCCTGCCCTTCGTTGGATTCACAGCCCTGAAATCATCCCAACGGAGTTTTCTCTCACCCCATTTCACCGCGCCCAGATGCAAGTCTTCATTATCAACGTTTTTCTTTGAGAATGGCCTCTGGGCCTGTGAAGGCACGATGCTTAAAGCCAAGAGAAATAGTAATAGAACTCTTTTCATTTTTATCAGTTTTTTGTAATCTGGATGCAAAGGTAATCATTTTATCTGAATATCGAAACAAATATGACCACAAACAGTTAACAAAAGCTAAAATATACACTTTCCATGCAGTCTTTTCATATTACCATACACTATATCAATGAAAATATTTACTTTTGCATTTAAATTAACCTAAGTATGAAAAGAAACAAAATCCTATGGCTTTGTGCCATCCTTTTCTCAACAACATTGTGTTGCAGTTGCAGTAGCAACGACGACGATTCTACCACATCTGCGAAAACAGCGACAAGGAGTGTAAGTATTTCCGACCGCTCGCTATATGCCATAGCGCGACAGAGTAGCGATGCTATTATCCAGTATAAGGCAGAAATGCCTGTATTCTCACTCAGCGATATTGAGAGTTTCAATCCCAAGACTGGTGAAATCAAATTCAAGGATATAGCATTCGACAAAGAACTATTCTATGACATTGCCTGCAAATACCGTGTATATTTCTATGCAGGTGACGACCTGCTATTTGATGCCCGTACAGTATCATGGTTCTCAAGTGTAGGTTATTTCGACCAACTTACCTTCCAGTGCGATTTCTATGGGCCTTCAGATGACGGACTGAAGAATAGCCGTTTCTTCCTAAGCTATGGCTATCCTGGGACAATAGACGGTGATGAGACTATTAAGGAACTGATGAAAAAGAATGCTGCTGGCATGGAACGCTTCATTAGCATACTAAGCAAGGCGGGTAAGATTGTCAATGCTGAATAATCCCACAGAACAACAAGACAAAGAAAAACTGATAAGCAGGTGCAAGACTGGCGACCGTCAAGCCTTGAACCTGCTATATACCCATTATAGGCCATATCTTCTCAACATCTGCAAGCATTACGCCAAGGAAGACCATGTGGCAGAAGACCTGTTGCATGACGCTTTTATCGTGATTCTCACCTCACTCGACAAACTGCGAGACACAGACAAACTGGAGGCATGGATGACGACAATAGTACGCAACGTAGGCTATCACTATTGGAAACACCTTGACAAGGAACACACAGCCCTCAAACAGATGTCTGGCGAAAGCCAAAACATTACAGAGGGAAGTATCATGCCTGATTATGAACTGATGCAGAAACTCGTAGCACAACTCCCAAAGGGATATCAGCAGGTGTTCCGTCTGTCGGTGTTCGAGGGACTATCGCATCAGGAAATCAGCCGTATGCTGAACATCGCGCCCCACTCCTCATCATCACAACTCCTACATGCCAAGCGAATGCTCCAGAAGCTCATCAAGCAGTCATGGCTACTCATCCTGCTATTCATCGCCATACCTGCTGTTATCTGGAAATTCCTGCAGAAAGACAGTCGCAACATGGAAGGAAGTATAAAAGAGGCACATGTACGCTCTCTACCACAATCCTCGTCCATAGAGAGGGAGATGGTGTCTGACAAGAATTCCACATCTACCCCTAAGAAGAATTTTGAGGGTATCAACCACGCAATACCTACCCCACGTTACCTTTCTACATCAGATCTCCCCCATAAAGAGGAAGAGCGTGTTCACGATGAGGTGCCCGCCATTAAGGAGGATTCCGAGAATATCAATTCTCCATCACCTAACACCCAACATCCAACACCTAACAACCAACACCCAACACCTAACAACCAACACCCAACACCTAAGCCAAAGACATCTGCATGGAATGTACAACTGGCATATAACGGACAATTAGGCAAGCGCGATAACTTCCATGAAGCTACGAGCGTAAATGCCAAAAGTTTCTCTGCCATTAGCAATATCCTTATACCCGAAGAAACACCATACAGCAACTGGAACGACTATTCCTTCTATCTTAACAATGCAATCCCACAGCAGGATATGACAGCTGAGACACGGTCGCTGATGGATATTGCGGCAAACAACGCCCAAATAAACGGAGGAAGGATGGAAGCCCATTACGAGCACCAGTTGCCTATCAGCATACAACTGACACTTAGCAGACAACTCAGCAGACAGTTATCCGTAGAAACAGGACTAAGCTATACCCTACTCCAGTCAACTAACACGACAGGAAGTTCTGCCGCTTATATTCAGGAGCGACAGCGCCTGCAATATCTCGGCATCCCTCTCCGCATGGGATGGCAATGGTACAGCAAGTCATCGCTAAGCCTCTACACATCAGCAGGAGTAATGTTAGAAAAGCCTATACACAGCACTCTCGATGTGAATCACTTTATAAATGACATAAACACCTACAGCAAGCAGGAAAAGCTCAGCGTACCGCTCCAATGGTCCACCTCCGTGGGTGTCGGCATCCAATACGACATCAAGCCTCACATCGGTTTCTACTTAGAGCCAAGTCTGCAATATTTCTTCAATGACGGCAGCAGCATTAAGAGCTACCGCACTGAGCATCGCTTTAGTATCACCCTGCCACTCGGCATCCGCTTCCATTAGGTGAAAGGGGTAAGATTCTTTTTGATAACAATGCCAGGGAATCTTATAAAGCCGTTTATGAACCCCTTCAAGTTCCCATCCGTAATAAGAGCAGCATAAGAGCGAACCAGAATTATTCATAGCCCTACCCAACAGAGCATTTCCAGACGGGGGTACTATGTCTGAAATGAGATACGCTTACACTAAAATCCTTATTGTTACCTGTTACTTGTTACCGCAGGGGTGGAAATGCCGTTGTGCCTTCGCTCTGGCTTCGCTATGCCTTCGCTTCAGGTTCGCTCCCATCGATGGAGCATCAACGGACTTACAACGGATTTACAACGGAGGTAGAACGGTACTGCATCGGAAGGGGTATCAGAGCATTTTTTGCGTCTTTACATCGTTTTCCATGCGGAGTAAACGAATTCTGTATGATGTCAACGAGATCAGGATTGTGTAACCCTTTCAAGGAAAACGACAACCTTTCAAGTATGATGTCAACGAATGCAGTATAATAATAACTAAAAAACTGTAAACCAAAATCAGGAAAAGACAAGGTGAATCTGCCCAAAATTAATGCTTGTTGTTATGTTATTGAGACTGTCGGCCGCCTATGCCTCTTCCTCAATATTATGCATAACAGCCTCATTATCTTTATTTTGGATAACCACAACAAACATGCAAAATCATGACCAGTAACAAGTAACAGGTAACAATAAGGATTTTAGTGTATGACCCAAATTTTTACTGAATTATTCTAAGGAGTTTATATACCTTATTATATATAGAAATAATAAATATAGGCAGCAGTTTACACTATTTTTCTTATTGTTACCCGTTACTTGTTACTGGACGTAATTTCGCTTGCTGGCAAAACATATATTCTATTAGAGGCCAACTCATCGTCTGCCATAATCCCTCTCCTGATTTGAAGGCATTTTTCATTTCGTTTAAATGTATTGGCATCAGGTAAAAACTGCTTACTGGAGACCAATAATAACAAAGACAATCTTCCTTCCACAAAAAAATCCCGAACATTCGTTATGAACATTCGGGATTATATTTTTAACATTAAGATCTTCTTAGCATGATGCTACACAAGCTGACTGGATTGCCTCGTAGATACAGCTGACAACTCCGAAGAGGAGGATGCCTGCGGTGCAGATAGCGAGGGTGAGCTTTGTGTTGCCATCGCTCTGGAAGGTTGGAAGTGGCTCGTCAGTCTTGTTGATGAACATAGCCTTTACAATCAACAGATAGTAGTAGAGTGACACTACCGTGTTAATCAAAGCAACGAACATGATGAAATATGGGAGCCAGTTGCCTTCCTGTCCATTCACGCTTGCCATGAACACGAAGAACTTTGAGAACATGCCTGCGAATGGAGGAATACCACCGAGTGAGAACAAAGCAAGAGTCATGAGGAATGCAAGCTTTGGATTATTGCCATAGAAGCCATCGTAAGCACGCATATCAGTACGACCACCATTGTTCTGCTCTACAACAGAGATGATAGCAAATACGCTCATGTTAGCCACGATATACACGAGAACGTAGTACATCAATGAAGCAAGACTTGCCTCTGCATTTGCACCGATTACGGCAAGCATGATATATCCAGCCTGTGAGATAGAAGAGAATGCCATGAATCGCTTCAACTCTGTCTGACGGATAGCCATGAGGTTAGCGATGGTGATTGAGAGGACAATGAGGATATCCATGAGAATCTCCCACTGCTCAACGAGTGCAAAGAACACGTGATGAAGGAGAACTGCGAGTGTGAATGCAGCTGCACCCTTTGAAATCACGCTGAGATAGCCTGTAACAGTTGTTGGAGCACCCTTATAGGTATCGGCTGTCCAGAAGTGGAATGGCACGAGAGAGAGCTTGAAACCAAGTCCTGACACGAAGAATACCATACCGCAGATAGTCATTGCATTTACTTCAAGAGCCTCTGCAAAGTCAGCGAAGTAGAGGGTACCTGTTGAGCCATAGAGGAATGAGAGGCCATAGAGCATAACACCACTTGAGAAAGTTGCGGTAAGGATGAACTTTGCAGCTGCCTCGGCAGAATCCTTCTTATACTTGTCAAGGGCTACCATACATGCCAATGGCACTGAGGCAGTCTCAAGACCGAGGAAGAACATGAGGAATGAACCAGCAGACATCATGACATACATACCGAGCAAGGTTGAGATAGTGAGCATGTAGAACTCACCCTCAACAGCCTTTGCATCCTCGCCAGAGAGCCACTTGCGTGACTGAAGCACAACGATGAATGTTCCTGCACAGAGTATAGCCTTCATCATGGTGTTGGCTGGAGTTGCAACGTATGCACCACCGAAAAGTACTGCCTGGTCATCGCCAACGAAGAGGGTTGCAATGGCAGAAACAAGGAGCATGACGCTGACAAGTGGGTTGAGCCATGACTTGTTCTCCTTGCCATGAGCAATGAAGTCGGCAATAAATGTGATTACCAGTACGGCTACGAGAATAGCCTCTGGCACCATATCAAAGAATTGAAAATAATTTATATTCATATTTTCGAGGTTATTTTTGTCAAAGGTCAAAAGTCAAAGGTCAAAAGCCTTAGACCTTAGTCCTTAGACCTTAGTCCTTTTACATATTAATTACTCCAAGAACATTGCCTACAGCACCGTTGATTACGTTGCTTGCCCAGATTGGGAAGGTACCGAGACCTGCAACACATGCAATGAGGCATACAACGGCTACCTTCTCATCCCATGTAGCATCAGTAAGTTCCTCGTAGTGTGGGTCGGCAACCTTCTCGAAGAGGATGAAGCCAACGGTACGGAGGATATACACAGCAGTCACAACTATAGAGGTACAAGCGATGATGGTGCAGCAACGATGGAATGTATCTGCATTCTCGAATGAACCTACGAAGATAGTCATCTCAGCAATGAAGCCTGAGAAACCAGGGAGACCGAGGTTAGCAAGACCTGCGATTACATATCCAACGGAGAGGAATGGCATAATCTTCATCAGACCACCGAGCTTACGGATGTCACGGGTGTGAGTACGGCCGTAAATCATACCGATGAGGGCGAAGAAGAGGGCTGTCATCAAACCGTGAGAGAGCATCTGAAGGATAGCACCTGTGCATGATGTCTGTGTCATCATCAACAAGGCGAAGAGCACGAGACCGCAGTGAGAAACTGAAGAGTATGCGTTGATGAACTTCAGGTCGGTCTGAACACAAGCCGAGAATGCACCATAGACCACAGAGATAGTGGTGAGGATGAGGAACACTGGAACCCATGTCTCCTGAGCACCTGGGAGCAGGTACATAGCGATACGGAAGCAACCGTAGCCACCGAGTTTCATCAATACACCAGCGTGGAGCATTGATACTGAGGTTGGGGCACAGCCGTGACCGATAGGAGACCATGTGTGGAATGGGAACAGAGCACCAAGTACACCGAATCCGATGAAGACGAATGGGAACAGTACGTTCTGTACGTCAACAGGGATGTTATTGTTGTGGGCAATCTCAAGGATGTTCATGGTAGAGGCACCATTGTAGAAATAGATACCTACAAGACCGAGGATGATAAGTGCAGAACCTCCCATGAGCATGAGGGTAAGCTTCATTGCCGCATATTCCTTCTTTCCACTACCCCAGTAACCGATAAGAAGATACATAGGGATAAGGGCTACCTCATAGAACATGAACATAGCGAAGAGGTCGATGCAGATGAAGAATCCGAACACACCAGTAGAGAGGAGTACGAACCACATGAAGAACTCCTTTGTGAGTGGCTGGAGTTTCCATGAAGCGAAGGTACCTGTGAAGACGATGATGCTTGAGAGAAGCAGCATTACCACAGAGATACCGTCAACACCTATTGCATAACTGATATTCAATGACTTGAACCAAGGCATTGATGATACGAAGAGCATCTCGTCAGTATTGCCAGCCGCACGCAGATTGATGAACTGCACGGTAAGCAGCACAGAGAGCGCTACGAGGACAGAAGAGCCCGCAACCATCACGCCACGTACCTGCTTGACATCACGCGCAGCCCAAAGGCCGAGCAACATCAATGCTGGTACTATAACAAATAATGTTAATCCAAAATTAGAAAATATATCCATTTTTTCGAGGTTATTTTGGTCAAAGGTCAAAAGTCAAAGGTCAGAAGCCTTAGCCTTAAACCTTAGTCCTTAGACCTTAGTCCTTAGACCATATTTTTAGATTGCGAGAAGAATTAAAGTTAACGCTACCGCACCAGAGATGAACCATACGGCATAGTGACGAACGTCACCTGACTGCCAAGAGCGGATGCTCTCACCTCCTTCGTTAGCACCCCATGCAGAGAAGTCGATAAGACCGTTGATGATAGTCTCATCAATCCATGCAACAGGCTTTGAGATGCAACGGAACATAATCTTGTGAGTTACGTACTGATATACATCATCCATATAGAAACGGTTCTTTGCCCACTTGTGGAGTCTTGGGAACGTAGCATACAGACGGTCGGCAACAGGCTGGCTCTCACCCTTGTAGATGTATGTGGCAAGAGCGATAGAACAGCAAGCCACAACGGTAGAGATGATGGCTGTAGTTATGTCGAAGTGAACTGTATATGCAGTGGTGTCAGGAGTAACGAGATTACCGAAACTTGCCCATTCGAATCCAGGCACACCGAAACCGCTGAGGGTTGTGAAGATACCTACACCTACTGTGATGACTGTGAGGAAGATAAGTGGGAAAGTCATGGCATTGAATCCGTGCTCGCTAACGTGATGTGACTCATAATGCTCTACATTCTTCTTGCTTCCGAAGAAGATGCACCAATAGAGACGGAACATATAGAATGCTGTCATAGCTGCAACACCTGTCATGAACCATCCGAGGATTGGTGAGTAGTGCATGCAAGCAGAGATAATCTCATCCTTTGAGCTGAAGCCTGAGAAGAATGGGATACCAGAGATTGCAAGACATGAGATGAAGAATGTGGCACTTGTGATAGGCATGTACTTATGAAGACTACCCATTGCAGACATCTCATTGGTGTGAACACCGTGGATGATAACACCTGCGCAGAGGAACAGACAAGCCTTGAACATAGCATGTGTGAACAAGTGGAACATACCTGCGAGGTAGCCAAGACCACCGTGCTCGTGGTGGTTAAGCTCAAGGGCTGTGCTTGCTCCGAGGGCAACCATCATGAATGCAATCTGGGAGATTGTTGAGAATGCAAGTCCACGCTTGATATCGCTCTGGGCACATGCAACTGCAGCAGCATAGAATGCTGTGAATGCACCTACCACAACGACGATTGACATTGCATTAGGAGCATAGTTAATCCAGAGAGGGAACATACGTGCTATCTGGAACACACCAGCAACAACCATGGTAGCGGCGTGGATGAGCGCAGATACAGGTGTAGGACCTTCCATGGCATCTGGAAGCCAGATGTGGAGTGGGAACATAGCAGACTTACCTGCACCACCGATGAACATAAGTACAAGGGCTGTTGGGAGTACCATGCCACCGAATGCGAGTGACTTTGAAGCAAGGTCGGCCTGACATGGGGCGAATGCCTGCATACCCTCTGCAATCTGCACGTTTGGCATGAAAGAGAAGTTGAATGTCTCGGTGTAGAATCCGAAGATAAGGATACCTACGAGGAAGAACATATCAGCGAAGCGTGTAACGATGAACGCCTTCTTAGATGCGTGAACAGCAGCATGCAATGGATAGTAGAAGCCAATGAGCAGGTATGAGCTTACGCCTACAAGCTCCCAGAACATATACATCTGGAAGATGTTGGTAGCAAGCACGAGTCCGAGCATTGACATTGTGAAGAGAGAAAGGAATGCGTAGTAACGCTGGAAGCCCTTCTCACCGTGCATATAGCCGAAAGAATAGATGTGCACCATGAGTGACACCGTTGAGATGACAACGAGCATCATTACCGAGATTGGGTCGAGGAGGACACCAAGGTCGAAATGCAGATTACCAAGTGGCAACCATGTGTAGTTATAAGGCACGAGAGTAGCATAAGTGCCATCAGCCATACGTTCACCGCCGAAGTAAGCGACTGCTGTCCAGTAACTCAGAAGAGTTACGAGCAATAGCGATGCAGTGCCGATGGTTCCTGCCACCTTAGGTGCCCATGCGTACTTCTTGTTCAGGAACTCTGGCACACCGATAGTGATGAACGATGCCAGAGGAAGCAGAAGTATTAGGATTGATAATGTGTATATCATAATGGCGAATTACAGTTTAAGATTATCAATAGCCTCTACGCTATCAGACTTGAACAGACGATATACGTTGAGGATGATAGCAATTGCAACGGCACTCTCAGCTGCACTTACACCGATAGAGAAGAGTGTGAAGAAGAATCCTTCATTTCCCTCTGGGAAGAGCAGGCGGTTGAATGCGGCAAAGTTGATGTCAACAGCATTGAGGATAAGCTCAACAGAGACCAACATTGCTATCAGGTTACGGCGCGTAACGAATCCGAATACGCCGATGAAGAACAATATCGCACTAAGTACGAAGAAACATTCTACTGGTACCATAATTACTTATCCTCCTTCTGATTACGTGAAACAACAAGTCCGCCAATGATACATGCAAGCAGGAACAATGAGATGAACTCGAATGGAAGTACGTACTGATACTTCTCTGAACCTACAAGTGCCTCACCAATCTTCTCCATAGAGACCTCGCTGTCAGCAACTGACATGAACTTGTCGATGAAGAAGTTCTTGAGCATTACACCCACAACGGTTGCACAACCGATAAATGACACGATTGCAGCACCTACGGTACGCTTGAAACTGAGCTTCTCAACATAGCCCTGAAGGTCACGACGACCAAGAAGTTGGATAGCGAAGATATAAATCATCGTCATGCCACCGGCATAGATGCTGAGCTGTGCGGCACCGAGGAAGGTGTAGTCAAGCAGGAAGTAAAGACCTGCAATGGCGAACAGCACGAAAAGCAATGCGGTAACAGAACGCATGATACGCTTTGTGAATACCGCTGCAAGAGCAGCTGCAATGATGACAACTGCGATGATTGCGAATACTATTATATTTGCCATGTCTTACTCCTCCGTTTTAGTTGATTCAGCCTTTGGAGCTGCAGGAGCTGCCTTTGGTGCCTCTGCAGCCTTGGCAGCTGCTATCTTGGCATTCTCCTCGTACTGCTTCATTTCCTCCTCTGTAGGAGCAACATTGAGATGCTTTACGAGTACATCACGACTGAATGTAGCGTTTTCGAAATCCTTGACGAACTTGATAGCACCGAAATTGCAGGCATTGACGCAAAGCTGACAGAACATACAGTCGCCCAAGTCATACTGATAGTCAGTAAGGAGCTTCTTCTTCTTTCCGTCGGCAGTTACGACCATCTGCGATGTAATCTTGATGGTGCCATTTGGACACGCCTTCTCGCACAATGTACACGCAGTACACTTGTTCTTGCCATTCTCATCGAGAACCATGACAAGAGTACCACGATGACGCTCTGCGATGTGCTGTGTCTTGCGGTTTTCTGGATACTGCTCAGTAACCTTGCGAGTCATGTACTCACCCATGGTGATGTCCATACCCGTAAGCAAGGTCTTGAGACCAGCCAGAGCACCGCCGAAATATGATTTGTTACTCATTATATTTACTTTATTTACTTATCCTTCTTAATTGCGAGGTCAATACCTACAAGTTGCTGGTCCTGCTTGAACTGTGACTTGAACTTCATTGCACGGGCAAAGATAACAGCAAGCACAACGATGATAACTGCTGCAACTGCATAGCCGATGTAAACAATGCCTGTGAGGTTGAATGCTACACAAACAGTCATCAGAACAAGGTTGAAGAGTGCCAATGGCATGAGGTATTTCCACTCAAGCTTCAGAATCTGGTCGATACGGAGACGTGGGAATGTCCACTTAATCCACATAAGCAACCATACCATAGCGAATGCCTTGCCAAGGAACCAGACGATACCTGGGATGAGGTCCATTACACCGTCGAATGCCTCAACACCGATGTGAACAGGACACCAGCCACCGAGGAATACGAGTGAGGTCATACCTGCAACGATGAACAGGTTGAGGAACTCTGCAAGGTAATAGAAGCCGAAGCCCATACCTGAGTATTCTGTGTGATAACCTGCTGTGAGCTCAGACTCAGCCTCAGCAAGGTCGAAAGGACCACGGTTTGCCTCTGCATTACCTGCGATGAGGAAGATGAAGAAGGCGATGAGGGCTGGGATGTGTCCCTGGAAGATAAGCCATCCGAAAGGACCTGACTGTGCCTCTACGATGCCAGACACCTGCATTGTGCCTGTGAGGATAGTAGCAGTGATAAGGCAAAGACCGAGTGACATCTCATAGGAAATCATCTGAACGGCACCACGCATAGCAGATACGAGACCGTACTTGTTGTTTGAAGACCAACCTGCAAGGAATACACCGATAACACCTATTGCGCTTACCGCTGTGTAGAGGAAGATACCTACGTTGAAATCGAGGATTACGGCACCTTTGTTCCAAGGAAGGAATGCGAAGGCACCGATAGAACCCATGATAACGAGGATTGGAGCAAGTGCGTAAAGAAGCTTATCAGCCTTGTCAACAAAGAAAATCTCCTTGATGAGCATCTTAAGAACGTCGGCAAAGACCTGAAGCAAGCCCCAAGGACCTACACGCATAGGACCGAGACGGCACTGGAAATACGCACAGACCTTACGCTCCATGAATATCAGTGCGATGGCAAGAAGGGCATAGCCCACGATGATGAGCAAGCCGACGAGCACGCACTCAATAGTGATTGCCAGCCACGAAGGAAGACCGAGGGTCAGTTGAAGCAGGCTATCAAACCATTTTGATACTATTGAAAAGTCGAACATTGTTTTTCTTTATTATATATTATAAATAAGGTGTAGTCAGCC
>Ga0326513_10000862_pt1 | contig 25339 bp, 29 predicted proteins | sample 2_2465_0518_D_FD_203654 | JGI IMG/M metagenome (GOLD analysis project Ga0326513, IMG submission 203654) | Bovine rumen microbial communities from UC Davis, California, United States - 2_2465_0518 | ecosystem: Host-associated > Mammals > Digestive system > Stomach > Rumen | place: USA... | reverse complement strand
GTAGAATAAGTAATTATGCCGATAATTGTAGGCAAATCTAACGAAAGGCCCACAATTATGGTTTAATCAATCTATTATATTATTTTTATATAGCCGTTAAAAAATAAACGGCTATTTTTTTTTATTTCTTGCATGAGTTTTTAAATTTATGTAGAATAAATAATTAGCTTCATTATTAATGAAATAGTTGTTTCCAAGAAAAGGCTTGCAAATTCTGCTCTTGCAAGTCTTTTTCTTTTATAAAAAAAAAGAATCTGTACCTTTAAACAGATTCCATAACTTATGAAGACATTTTAGTAAAATAAAAAAGTTTGGGTTTTCGGAAGAATACCTCCGTAAAAATTTTCCATTGCTGGAATAATTATTTATTCTCCATTTTTTTATAAATTCATGCAAAAATAATTGTTCGTTTTTATTTTTTTTATGTTATGCTCTTATTAAGAAATAATAGGAGTTAAAAAAGATGAAAAATCCTAACGGTTATGGAACTGTTTTTAAACTTCAAGGAAATAGACGGCGTCCATTTGTTGCACGAAAAACAAAGGGTTTTAACGAAAAAGGTCATCCATTATATATTACTATTGGTTACTTTGCGAAAAGAGTAGATGCTTTAAAAGCATTGGCTGATTTTAATTTCAATCCCAAATTTGTAGATTTTAGGGACATTACTTTTATGGATTTGTTTAAAAAATGGCAAGAGAAAGAATGGGATAATTTATCAGAATCAAGCAAGAAAAGAACTAATGCCACTATTAAATATCTTGAACCATTATTTAACATAAAATTTAGAGAAATAAAATTTTATAATCTCCAAGAGTTGGTTAATAAATGCCCTTGTCGTTTTCAAACAAAAAATTACATAAAAATTATCTTTTCTAAACTTGAAGATTTAGCTTTACAATTCGAAATTATAAAAAATAAATGTTCATCATTTGTTAAGGTTAAAACAGAAGAAACAAAAGAACGCCATATATTCACATTAGAAGAACGGGAGAAATTATGGCATAATATTGATCTACCTTTTGTTGATTGTATCCTTATTTTATTATACAGTGGTTGGAGGATATCTGAGCTTTTAAATTTAAAAAAATCAGACATTGATTTACAGGAAGGAATAATGCGAGGAGGTATGAAAACTGAAGCTGGAAGGAATCGAATTATCCCAATCCATCCATTAATTGTTCCAGTAATAAGAAAGCGGATGAATAATAAAGGAGAATATCTTATAAAATCAACTCTTTCTAATTTTGGAAATCAATTAAGAAAAGTCTTAAAAAATTTAGAAATGGATCATATCATTCATGAAACAAGACATACTTTTAGAAGTTTGCTTGACTCTGCAGGAGGAAATAAAATTTGTATAGATTTATTAATGGGGCATTCGATTCAAGGGGGAATAGGTGAAAAAGTTTATACTCATAAAACTATACAAGAGCTTAAAGAAACGATTATGTTAATAACTCGTTAGTAACAAAAAAAAGAAAAAGCCCTCTATTTAGAGGGCTTTTGACACTATTTTAAATAATCATCTGTTAAAAAAAGTCTTTTGTTAAACATTTTTAAAAAATATTCTAAATAGCTGTATTTACTTAATATTTTCTAAAATATATTAGAAAATAAATTCTAATATATTTTTATTTTTTTAAATCGGTTAGTTACAAATTAGTTACAACTTTTATTTAAAATTTCCTACCTATTTTCTTTCTTTTTTTTTTATGAATTATATTCTTTAAATGCACTTTCAGCCAATGCTATTATCTCATCAGCTATAACACTTGGTAAACTATTAAAAAATTTCTTCATTGATTTAACACCAAGTCTTTTATAGTTTTGTGTATATACTTCTCCTAATTGCCGTAAATAGTTAAGAGGGACACCTTCTTCCATTCCTCGTCCTCGAATATTCATTCGATTTTTGCATTCTTCAGCTGGTGTATCAAGAACAATGGAAAAATCAGGTAATGGATTTTTATAAATCTCAAAGTGATGTTTATAAGTATCAACTTCCAAATCATCTAAATTACCTTGTCTTCTTATCAATTCAACAAAAATAAAACGGTCTGTGTACATAGAACGCTCTATAAATACAATTTTTCTTGAACTGAAATCAGCGTTTTTGTATTGTCTAAAACGCTCTGACAAAAACCAAAGCTGAGTATTTAAAGCATATTTTTTAGGCTCTTTGTAATACAAAGGAAGCCAAGGGTTATCTTGGAAAGGCTCATAAAATACAGAATATCCCTTTTTCTCTATCTCTTGCAATACAGTCGTTTTCCCCGCTCCAATGTTTCCATCTATACAAACTATATAAGCCATTTTTTTTCTCTCCTTATAATTAGTTGTTATATATTTCAACAAAGGATGTGAAAATTCATGCTTTTTTCTTTCTCTTTTAATTTGTTATTTTTAGTCCGATTGACATTTTTCTTAATAGCTCATTTTTATCTGTGAATGGTAAAGTAAATTTTTTTCCATCACTTTGAACTACAGATAATTTATTATTAGTCATAAAAACTTTTACATAATCTGGAGTAGCACTATTTGCAATAATACTTCCAAGTTTTGAATAAAGATTTTTCCCTGGGCAAGCTGTTGCGTTTAAATCTCTGTGTCCTAAAATTTCAGCATTTGGATATTTGATTCTTAAATAGTGAAGTAATTCTATTAAACTTGTAATTTGATTTATATTTGGGTCTTCTTCTTCAAAATTACCAGATAAACAGATTCCAATGGAAACAGAATTATAATCAAGAGCGTGCGAGCCACTATATTTTTCAGGACGACCTCTATAAATTATTCCTTTTTTATTTATATAGTAATGATATCCTATTCCTTTCCAATTTTCGCCCTGATTTAGGTGTAATTGGTGAATTTCTTGTACTGTTAAATCAGTTTTGGAAGCTGTATGGTGAATGACAATTAATTCTGTTTTTTGGCGTTCAACCATACCATTTCTAAATTTCAATTCAACTTCTTTAATTTCCATTATGTCTCCACCACCTTTTTTTTCTTTTTGTGTATGTCGAGAGCTTCTTGAATCTTAATTAGTGTTTCAGAAATTTCTTTAAGTTGTTGATTATACTCTGCAATAATATTTCTTAATTGTTTTTCTCGTTCTTCATTTTGCTTGATTACATACCAAAACAAAAGGCAAAATAAACCACAAAAAATTCCATTAGAAAGACCTGTTTCTAAAATCGGTTTCAAATCCATTTTCATTAGCCCCTTTCAAAAAAATTAATTCCTCTCTTGCTTCTGAAACTGAATTAGATAGCTCAATAATTTCTTCTCTTGCATTTTCTATTTCTTCTCGTATATTTTTTAGTTCTTCTCTTGTGTTTTCAATTTCATTAAGTAAATTTTCTTTTTCTAATTTAAGTGCTAATGATATTTCATTTTTCTCGAATTTCAACTTATCAATTTCATCTTTAAGTTCTTGTATTTCTTCTTGAAAGGATTTTATATGCTCTTGCTCTTTATTGTCTTCTTTATGATGTTTTTTCGTTTCTTTTATCCATTTTTTTCCGTTGAATATAAGTGAAGAATCATCACTTTCTTCTTTTATAGGTTGAATTTCTGTACAATTCGCAGGAATTAACCATTTACCACTCATTGGACAAATATCTGATTTATCAAGAATTCTTTCAGAACCATCAATTTTATTCCAAACAACTTTTTTCTTGCTCATAAAACCTCCTTAGTATTTTATGTACATCTGCATAGCCAAATTAGTTGGATAAGTATTATCTCCGCTTCCTGTATTGCCGATTGTATGTTTGTGTGAAGCAGATTGATTTCCGATTGAGTGAGTATGAGAAGTATCTTGATTTCCTATGCTGTGTTTGTGAGAAGCAGATTGATTACCTGCTGTGTGATTATGTTTAATAGAGTGATTTCCAGTATTAACTGAAACATGAGAAGGAGTATAAAAAGCTCCTAATCCACCACCTACTATAGTTATATTATTTGTAGACCAATCTGTTCTTGTATAGCTATGGTTATGTGATACTTCTTTATCATTAATTGTATGTGTATGTGATGTATCTTGATTACCTATACTATGTTTATGGTTTGCAGATTGATTACCAAGAGTATGAGTATGACTTGCACTTTGATTACCACAACTGTGCGTATGTTCTGCCATTTGTGATTCCTGTTTTGTGCCAACACCTCTAATATAACTATATCTAACAAAATAATCCTCAAAATTTGGAAGAGTAAAAGTATCTACTCCATCACCTTCTCCAAAAAGTCCAGGGTTATTTATTGTATCATTTGTTGTCAAAAGGTTATCAACTGCATAAGCCCAAAGCCTTGGATAATCAGCCCTATTTACTGTTGCACCATTTGCTTTTAACCAACCAGCACGCTGAATCATATCACTTCTAAAAGCTCCGACTGGTGCTGAATCTCTAAAATCACAGACAAGCCATTTTACTTCATTGTCTATTATCATTTGTCCAACATTTACATAACTTGGCATTGTTGAACTTGATTCACCTGCTACCACACATTCTAAGTATTGATAACTTTTAAAAGTATTCGCTATACAAATATCACCGACCTCATATACTTTTTCAGCAGTCCACGCAGGAAAAGGATTAGATAATGAATTATTAATAGCAGTTATTTGACTTTGTAAAGTATTAATAATGTCTGTTATTCCACCAAGTGAAACATTTTCAACAAGAGAAAGTCTTGTATCAAAATTATTTACATTAGTCCATTGCATAAAATGACTTTGAGCAACAGACAATTTAATTTCATTGCTTGAAGGCTCTGCTGAATCTACTACTACTTCTAAAGCTCCATTCTCTGTTCCGTCTCCTACATACCAAGTATTAGACAATTCATAAACATAATCACCAACTGATATTTCTGTTGTTTTTACACAACGATATAACGAGCCTGTGCTTTTGTTGTAAGCTAATTTATCAGTATATAATGTTGAAGCAGATGGAAGAGCATTATAAATAGTTACACCAATAGTTTTGGAAAAAATAATATTTTTACAGATGTCAAGGCTTACATTATTTATTTTTAAATCATCATTTTCGTATTTAATTCCATGGATTGTGTTATTTGAAACTTTTCCATTTGTATGTGTAATTAAATCACTATAAGTTACACCTGTTCCTGTTGTAACAACAGAAACATTTGGAGTAGTATCAAATATAATATCCATAACAAGTGAATAACTTGTATTTTCACTTTGTGAAATAGTTATACCACTTTGAGCATTTGCACCATAAGCAAAAAAGAATTCTTCACCATTTTCTCCCTCTTTCGCCATTAATGCAATTTCTTTTAAAGTATAATCATTAAATGCTTCACTGGAAAGCAAAGTACCAACAATTTTTATGTGATTTATTTCCTCTACATAAGAACTACCATTTAGAGTATATGTATCACCAGCATTATATATTTGTGAAAAAGAAATTGGTATTATTTGTTTTTGAATTTGAATTTCTTCATTATTTTCATCTACTCCACTACCTGCAATAAAACAAGTAAATATTAAATCACTATTTCTTGTTTTTGCAGATAATCCATCTGAAGTTATACTCAACTGAATCATAACAAACTCCTTCCAGTGCTGATGTAATAGTTAATTGCCATAAATGGATTCATCACATTAAAGGCTTCTCCATTACCTTTATTATCTGTAGTTCCACTTCCACTTGTAGTTTTTTCTTCTGTATTATTTGCATAATCATAATTTAAAACCCCAGCACCTCCAAGTGTTGCACCTACCCAAGTTTGAGGATTGGGATGTGCAAGTCGTAGTTCATCATTAGGATTTTGAGTAACATTATCTCCCCAATGTTTTTTATATTTTATATTATTAACAGTGAAATTATGATTGTGTGAAGGCATATTGTTAACAGAAATAGAAGCCGTTTCACTTCCACTTGCAGAACCTAAACTATGAGAACCATTAACACCTATTAATTTCCGTCCTCTTAAATCTGGCAAATTAAAGTTATCACCACTTCCTCCGTGTCTATAACCAATAGCACTAAACAATTCTGGATAAGTCGTTTTACTTACAGAAGCTCCATTGCAAAGCAAATATCCAGCAGGAGCAGAAGATAAATCAAAAGCATTTATCAAACCTGCAGGCATTGTTGAATGCCAAGCCCCTGAGCTGTAATAATGAAGAATTCCATTTTTTACTTTTAAAGCAAAATCCTCCGCAGTCATTGCTGTTTTCCAACTGCTACCATCATAGAATTTTAAATTTCCATTTTGAACATCTACTTTTTGGAATTCACTATAGACAAAAGAATTAGTAGAAGATTCATAAGATAAACAATAAGTACGATTAGCAATAAATGTACCTGTAACATAAGAGCCAGATATATTTTTATAACGCAAATTATATTTCTGACCTGCTATATTTATTTTTGCACTTGTAGTTAAATTGACACGAGGAATAAATAAAAATGGCTGTCCATCTAAAAAGGTGTTTTCTATTCCACTACTTACAGTTACTTCACTTGTTGAAGTGTTTGTTTGAATAAATATGTGTCTATAATTATCTGACAAATGAGATATTGGACAGGCATAATTTGAATTGATTTCAACGGTTAATTCACCTTGAGCTAAGGTTTCTTGAATCTTGAAAACAAATTCAAGAGATAAACTTTTATTAATATTAAATGGCTCATTGCATACACAAACATAAAGTAAAGTGTCTTCAGCTTGTCCATCTATTTTACCATAAATACCTATTGTATTTAGTGTGTAATTTTCTATAGCATCTGAAGAAAGAAAAACCATTGTTAATTCTGTATAATCACCATTAGCAACAGCCATAAATTGTCTTGCAAAATGTTTTTCAGGTGTTATATATAATAAATTCTCAGGTGCTTCAGTTGTCATTGATGAACCAACTGCACGAGTTAATATTAATTTATCACCTGCAAGCATTTTATTTAATAATAATCTACCTGAAAGCGTTAAATAACATTCATAAGTTAATTCTTCCATATTATTAACTCCAATTAATAAATAGTGTTGTTTTCTACTATCTCAATTCTAAAATCTACACCAGTATAAATTACATCTGAGGAAGTTGCCTTATTTCTTAAATCAAGAACATCTTTCTTATAAAGTGCATAATGAAAAAGAAGAGATAATGGATGTTGTATTGTCTCTTCAAATGTTCCATATATATCATAAATTAAATTAGCTGGAAGCATATAATTCCAGCTAAACAAATCTATTATTTCGTTTAAATTACCATCTAAAGGCGGATATAAAGTTAAATAAATCTCATAATCACTAAAATGAGATATATCTAATTCAAAATGACCTTCTCCACAAAGATTTTTTAAACGCTCATAAAGAACTTGCCTTGTAAATAATGGATATAAATTCCAATTATCGAGAAGTCTTTGTCTGCGTTCTTCCAATGTTCCTACAGGAGCTAATTTTGGAAATTTTTCAAAATGAGTAATTCCTTCTTCATCTGCAGTAACAATAAATTGATTTCTAAATAACTTTTCGTTTAATTCCCATATACGATTTAATTCAGGATTTGTTATATCTGCATAAATTTGGAATTGTTCAACATCTTGTAAAAATGGAGGTAAATAACTAAGTAAATCAGCTTGTCTCGCCATTGATACCTCCATATATAGGAATTTGATTTGAGGATAAAGTCAAATTTTCATTTTCGCCATTTATTGTTATATTTGAAATATCATTTACACCTGTTATACTATAAAGAAGAGTTTCTATCTGTGCTAAACGAATTACTATTGAGCTACTATCAGCCCAACTATAACGTAAAGTATATAGATAATCTTGTATAGCAGATTTAAAAGAAGAGTATAAATCAGCGAATGTAATATCTTGAATATATTCTATTTCAGCTGTAATAGTTATTGGAATAGATTCAGCACCTACAACAGTTACAATATGTCCGATAGGAGCTACTCCATATCCTTGACCTTCAAATTCGACTGGATCAATTATCTCTTTTAATTCAGTTAATAATCCAGCTGATGGAGAAGTAAATTCAGTGTTTAAACAAATTAATTTAACAGTGCCTCCACCATTCCAACAAGGAATAACTTTTACTCCACCTGTTATTCCAATTTCTCCACATTTGGCTTTATAATCGGCAATATTTCCTCCGAATGCTTTATTATTGAAGGAAGCATAATATCTTTTACGGAGTGCTTCCGTTTCTTCAATATCTCTTGCAGGGATTATAATTTCCTCTATCTTTGCAGTCTCCAATCCTTGGATATAATCTAAAGGAATTATATTTCCTCTGTAATTATTGCCAACAGTTCCAGCTGTCTCACAGATTAGCTTATATTGTCCATCTGCAATCTTTTCAGAGACATAATAAGTTAAATCATCAGCTGTAAATCGAGAGTTTAGAGGTATTGTCAATTCTGAAGGCGTAAATATTCCCAAATGTACAGCATAAGTTGCAGGATATGGAGTTATTCCACGCTCTTTACAGCGTTTAATTAATCCAGCTCTGCTCGCTGTATCTGCATAAGTCTCTGTTAATATATAGTCATCTTCTATATATAATTGAGCTATTTCTGCAGCAGTCGGAGCTACTGTATCATATACAATAGAGCCTTCTCTCTTATCTACTGGATTAGAGATGTTATTTAACATTCTATCCCTAATTTTTTCAAAAGTTTCTTCACTATATGTTGAACTCATAATTTATTTCAATTTCTCCATATATCGAATTTACTATAAACTTTACTTTTAAAACTCCTCGCTCTTTTGAATCAAATTCAAAATCAGTTACAGAGTTTATTCTATCATCTGCATTTAATGCGTTACTTATTCTATATTGTAATTTAAGAATAGCATTGTCAACGCTTTTTCCATAAAGGTCTTCACGTTGAATACCATAATTAAAAGAATAAATAACATATTTGTAACGCTCTGTGTTCAATAAACAATAAATACTCTGCTCTAAAGCGTTTTTTCTATCAGTAAAACCACTAATTTTATTTTTAGTGTAGTGTAATTTGTAAGTATTAGTTGCTGGAGTTGTTAATGTTATTGACATCTTAACCTCCATAAAATTTCTCTATATAATCATCAGTTGAAGGAAATATCTTTGTTAATACTATAAACTGTTGACCGCCTTGTTTCCTTAATAACAAAACAGAATCATTTATTTCTAATCCAAAATGAACTATTGTAGCAAATTTTCCCATTAATAAATGTTGATGTTCTTGTAATATAGGATAGGTTACACCAATTCCACCTTCATATAAATAAAAATGTTGATGTTCTTCTTTACAAGGCTCAGTAAAAGCAGTTATAGATATTGGAAGTTCATAATTCATTACTTGAGGAGTTAAAAGAATTTGATTAGATTCAAGTATTATTTTTTTGTCTTCAATCTCTATTTTTAATGGAGATTTTGAAACAACAACACCATAGAAAAAATCTGAAGGACTTGAATTTTGGAAAACATTAAAAGCACTTTGTTTTAATATATTTGCTAATTCATTCATTATCCATATACATCCTTATATTTTACTTTTAAATCCATTAAGCATATATCTGTTTTTATGGTGTGAGTTGCTTCTTCAATTCTCACATAGTGAGCTGAATTATCTTCAAGTGATTTAAACATAACAAACATTCCAGCCCTAACTTCAACATTTCCTTGAACATTCTTTAGGGTAAAAGTCTTTGTTGGTAGATCATATAATTTCAATATAGGGTCTTTTATATCAAGAGCTTGTTCTTTTGAATCAGCCTTTAAAGTTAGCTGAAGAATTCCTCCCCATTCTTTTTGGGTTGATTTATCCTCTGCAATCTCGAAACGCTGTATTTTCTTTTTTGAATCTCCTGCATTTGGCTCATTATAAAAGACTTTTACCTTGTTATAACTGCTCTTTTCTATTGAACCTTCAAAAGTATAATCAGAGTAATTAGATTCATCTATATAAAAATTAGTTAAAAGACCACCGTAAGATTTTAATGTTAGTCCATCTTTTGGATCATAGTAGAGGCAAAAGTTATTTTCTTTTTTGGATAAGTAGACGCTTTTCTCCAATGCTTCTAACATTATATCCATTAAGGATTTATTATCACAAAGGAGAGTTTCAAATCTATATCCTGTTACATCTATATGACCAAAAGAAATTTTATAATCACAGGCAATGCCTTTAATTATTTCATCAGCACTCTTATTTTTGAAATTGTAAGTATCTTTTGAACGAATCAAATAAAAAATAGGATCATAAGCTGTTATACTCATAATCCCATTTTTGCTATATTTGTATGTTGTTAAAGTACCACGGAAAAAACATTTTCCATTATATTCTGCAATTACTGTTGAGCCGTTTTTAAATTTAAGCTTATCGTCTTTCAAGACTTCAAATTCAAGTTTTGCAGGACTTCCTACTCTTACTGTTGACCATTTAATGTTATCCAAAACTACAGGCTTATAATAGATATTGTCTGTAATTATTCGTATGTTATAACCTCTTGAACCATCAGGTATAATATCTTCAAGTTTTGTCGGCTCTTGAAATTTATCATTAACAGGAATTTCTACTTTAGATGAATCAGAAGATGGAGAAGCATTACCTTCTCCATTTCCAAAACGACGAACGGCTGTAATTGTAAAACAACTTGGGTTATCTGCTCCAATTCTATAACCTCTACTTGTAGAATCATGAATAATTTTACCATTTACATAAATTCCAATATGTTCCCAATTATCTAATATTACAACATCTCCATTTTGAACTTCTGACCATTTAACAGGCGTTCCTAAATTAGCATAATTAGGAACCCAATCTTCACGATGGGTCATAAGACCCTCTTGAATTAAAACAGTACTTACAAATTTAGCACAACCATTTTTACCAAAATAAGCATTTTCTTTTGCATAACTTTCTGCTCTTCCACTTATCGACATCTCTAACCTCCTTTAGTTAATATCTTATCTAAAAGAAGTACATCTTGATTTACTTTTAAATAATTTGGGCCGTTGTTCTCATATTCATCTACTTCTTGGAGTGTTTCAAAGATTTTTAAATCTTTATATTTACTTCCATCATCAAAAAGTTTTTTAGCTATTTTCCAAAGTGTTTCAGTAGAATTCTTTACTTTATAAAGATTATTTGTTTTATTTAAATCTACATCACCTGCTTTGAATGGTGAATTATCATTTTCAACAACTTTTTCATATTGAATAATAGGATTTCCTTTTTCGTCCTGTGTGATTTTACCTACCTGAGTGCTTGCCTCCTTATACTCTTTCAAGTTAATATTCATAATGAGGTCAAAGCCTTCATCAGCACTTTCTTTAGTGTCATAATCAGACAAAACCACTTTAATCATAGAATCAAAATAAGTTTTATCACCAATACGACGAATAACGGAAAAAAGAAATTTCTTCTTATCATCTTTTAGCTTTTGAATCTTCTTTATTATCTCTCCTGCCTCTACAAATTTATTGTTTTCATAGACAGCATAAGGAACATTTTGAGCAGGTAAAAGAATTGAAAAAGATATTTCAGATAACGCAGGATTTTTTAACAAAATTAAATCCTTATCATTTAATAGCTCTATGGTCTCATTCTTATCACCAACTTTTACGCTTAATTCTGAAGGAGTTACTGGTAAAAGTATATCATCTAAATAAAATCTATACATTATGCGTAAGCACCTCCATAAGGAATACTTTGAGGAGAGTTAAGCAATGCCTCTTTAATCTCATCAACTATACGAGTAACAAAACCATTATAATCTGCTTGGCTGTTTATAGTGTTTTGGTTTTCCAAATTTATGCTATAAGTAGGACTTGTAAAATGATTTATACTTTGACGGTCTGCAAGCTCTCTAAGATATTTAGAAAAATCACTGTTATTTCTTATGTCGTCTGTGTTCTTCTTGATATCATTTAGAACTTTTGAATTATCAAAAGATTTATTAAAACCTGTAGATATTTCCCTTAAATCTTTAAAATTTCCATTCGATTGCATTAAACTATTAAAAGGATTTAAATTAAGATTTGCCCAATCTTTCCATTTATTGGCTTCTTTCCCAGAATTATTCAAAGAAATATTTAAACTATCTTGTAGGAATTTATATGTTTCATCCAATCTTTTATCATTGCCAAAAAGTTTTTGGGCATCTTTACCTAACAAAGAAAAAGCATTTTGAGTTTCTTTGTTTATTCCATTAATCAAATTATTATTAGATTTCGTTATATTATCAATAACATTACTTAATCCACTGGTTGCTTTATTTGTATCTAAATGAAAACTTATATCTTTAGGAATTAAATTTGAAGATATTATTTCTTTCCCATTTATTTTTATTTTTGCTATTGAACGGAAAAGAGATAAAAGACCATTAATTTGAATTGAAAGAGGATATAAAAGACCAAAATTTATAATCTCTAATAAACCTGTTACAGTGTCTTTTACACCTTTTACTATAAATTTAAAAATATTAGAAAAAGTATTTATTATTACTTTTCTAATTTCATTCACAACTTTTACATATATTGATTGCCAACCCAAAGCACTGATTTTGGCATAATTTACAATTTTAAAAAAAGCATAGCTTAACCAAACACCTATGGTTTTCCCTATATTCATAATCCTTATAACTAAATTATTTATTTCCGACCAAATATAACCTAAACCATAAGCTATAAAACCAATAATAGTATCTGTAGTTCCATTAATTACATTTAAGCGTTGTATTAATACTTCTAAAGCCGTTATTGTAACAATAATTAAACCGATAGGACCTGTTGCCATTAAAAAATTAATTGTTGTTATTAATCCAATTACAGTACCTAAAATTGTTACTATATCAGATATACCTCGCATTAAAGGCTCAAAATTATCTAACACCCAATCTATAACCTTTGTTAATCTATCAATAACTTTTTCTAAAATAGAAGCTATATTAAAGATTATAGGTGCTACTTTTTCTGTTAATTTTTGAATTCTTTTACCATCAAAAATATTACTTATCTTTTGATATACACTTTGGAAAGCATAAGCAGTATAATTATTTATTCTAATCATCACTTCTGACCAACTATCAGGAACTTCTTCAAATTTCTTGTTTACTTCGTCTATATCACTTAAAACAGCTTTTTTAATTACATCTGTTGTAACATCTGTGTCTGAATTTAAATTTTGCCCCATTATTTTCTCTATCCTGTTTAAAAATTCAGGGGCATTTTTAAACATTGATCTAAGTTCTCGACTTTCTATTTTACCATTTTCTAATGCACGAGTTAAGACAAGAGTTGTATTCGTCCTTTCTGAAGACCCCATACCAGCTGTTGTAAATAATTTTTGAAGTTGTTCTGTAAATTGAACTAATTCCCCAGAAGAACCAAAAGCAGTATCCGCTCTTACTCCAATTTGTTGAACCATATCAGCAAAATCAAGATAATTGGTTTTTGAACGAACAGAAGCACCAAAAATTTTTTCTTTTAATTCGTCAATGCTAATATCGCCTTTTGTTACAAAATCTAAATTACTCAAACGCTGTTGAATAGTCATATTTTTATTAGCATCTTCAAAAAGTTTTTGAGCCTGTTTTAATACAGCCATAGAACCAAAAGCACCAACTAATGCTGTTATTAAATTGTTTTTAAGAAAATCACCAAAACCATTAAAAGTTTTAGGTGTGCTTGAGCCTCCACCAACTCCTCCACTTAATGAAGTACTACCAAAACGAGAGGCCCCAAAGCCTCCACTTAATGAAGAACTACCAAAACGAGAAGCCCCAAAGCCTCTTAATGCAACTCCCAAAACACTTCCTAAACCTCTTAAAAATATGGCATTTATACTTCCTAAACTTCTTAAAAACATAGAATTAACAGTATTTAATCCCCTTATAATACTGCCTAAAATTCCCCTATAACCGCTTATAGCTCCTAAACCTCTTGATCCAGTAGTAATAGGAGAAAGATTGAGCCTCCCCACTCCACCTGAAGGAAGACGAGAGGATAAAGCTATTGTTCTCGTTAAAGTAGTATTCAAAGCGTTTAATTCAATATTTGCACGGTGAGAACTTCTTCCTATTTCTGTTAAACCTTTTGAAAAATTATTACTCATAGGGGTAGATATAGTATGGGTTATATTATTCATAGTTTTGTTTAAACTCTCCAACATACCATGAAGACGACCTATACTGGAAGAAAAACTACTCATATGAGAAGTAAATTCGTCTTTTAGAGTAATTGTAGTATTTAATTGTAAATCATTAACACCAGCCATATTTACCCCTATTTTTTCTTTATTTTAGATAATTCTTTTTTATCTGCTTCATATTTCAACTCAACACAAGCACAGATAAAGGCTTGTTCTTCACTTGAAAGAGCTAAAAAAACAGAAGGCAAAATATGGAGCTTTTGTAATACATAATACAAAATATTTGCTCCATAATCTCCCTTCTTTTCAATTAGTTTTTTGCTTCAGCAATCTTATCAGCAAAGGCTTCATCAAGTTTATTTATCTTGAAAACTTTTTCAACAAATTTATAATAATCTGCAGGGCAATCAAGTATTTTTGTTATAAGTTCTTCAGCACTTTTTACACCGTAAGAATCTTGAAGTTCAATTAAGTTTAAATTTGGATCAACTACAGATGCACAAAGTATTTTTTGTACAAATTTTTTATGATTATAAAAACCATTTTTATCTGTAGAGTCTTCTCTTATTTTCTCTACTTCATCTGTAGAAAGTGCTTTTATTTCCCATTCTATAAGGTTACCTTGCTCATCTTTAAACTGCTCAGACACTGGAAAGAATACATTTTCTTTTTGCTTTTTATTCGATTTCAAAAAATATTTTATTTTATCCATAATTATATTGTCCCCTGAATTGGATTAAATGGCGTTGGCATTTCGCAATCTTCAAAAGAAAAATCAAGTGTTTGTTCAAGAAACTCTCCATTAACATCAAAAGATGCAAGGGTTATTTTATCAAAAAGGCAATTTTTGTAAACTGTTTCTTGTTTACCTGCTTCACTCTGTGGGTCTTCATTTGTAACATAAGCATTAAAATAAGGTAGTTTACCTGTTTTCTTAAATTCCAAAACGGCTTGTTTAAAATAAGAAGAAACATCATAAAAAGTAGCACTGCCTGTTCCTGACATTCCTGTAACTTTTTTAGGTTTATCCATTCGACCAAGAATGGGGACATCTACTTTATCAAGAGCATATTCAGCGTTAAAGCTCTTTGCATTCATAGCTTGATGGCGTTCACCGTTTATTTCTATATAACAAGTTGCCATTTTGGCTGATATAACATCGCTTACTTTCATTGTTTGTGTTGCCATAATTACCTCCTTAAGCTACTATGCAAGTAAGATAGAGCTTATCAAGCATATTTAATGGAGTATAGAGAATTTCAGCACCAATTGCTGAAGAATCACCTTCAATCTCAAATACTCTTAAATCAGCTGAATCATAATTACTAATAGCTCTTTGTGTTGCAAGTGCTTGCATAATATCGTTTATTTTATCCCAAACATACAAACGACCTTCAGAATCGTTTTGTACTTTTCCCATAATTTGGGTATTAAACATTACAGCAACATCATTTCCGATTTGGTCATTTACTCTTATTGTGGTATTTTCGCCAAAGCGTTTACCTTTTTGAGTGCTAAATGTTGTCAAAGAGTTGATGTCTTTTAATACCTTATAATCATCATCTATTTTATGGAATACAAGTTCGCCACTATCCATACTTGATATGAGTTGTGATTGTGTATAATTAGCACTTATTACTTTTTCACCGTCATAAAGCATATTAGCAATAGAAGCATTAACTAAACAACCTGCTTCAGCACCAGCAACCCAAGGAACTAAATCAGCATTATTTTTCACATTAATTACTCCTTCATAATCTGCAGAGTAATTATAAAGAACTGTTTGGAAATTAGCTCCTATTTCTTCTCTCATTCTCTGAGTGAAGGCTTTAAATAGTGCTTTTGTTGTTGAATCTGTACCATCATAAGCAAGGATATTAAAATTATAACTTTCTGCTTCATTTAGCATATCTTGATAACTCTGACCTGTAATAGTGCCATTTGCTCCGTTTGCTAAAGGTGTACCTGCAGTTGCTTCAAGTGTTATTTCGCCTGTTTTCCAATCTACATAAGCATTCGCCTCTAAATCTGTTATAGCTCCTATGTTATCTTGACTATCAACAATAACACCATCAAGAGCTGTAGATACAACAAATTTATTTTCGTGTTCTACATCTGAAGCAATTATAATTGTAATTGCATTTCCTCTTGTTCCTTCATATTTTGCCGTGGCAAATGTATTACTTGCTTTTACTCCGCCACTATCAAGACGATAAAGATAAAGTTTCGTTGCGTGTCTAAATATCTCACGAACTTTTATCATTTCATCTGCATTTTGGTTATATCCTAAAATAGACTGTAAATTTTCTAAATCGCTCAATTCTAAAGTGGTTACTCCACTTGCTCCCCAAGCGAGAGAATCACCAAAAAAGACAATGCCTCTATCTGAAAGAACTGAGCTTGCCTTTAAAGCAGAGGAAAAATTTACATAAGTACCTGGCATTTTTTTGGTATATGTCGTAAAATAACCGCCACCGTAAGCCATTAGCTTATCTCCTTTTCATAATATTTTTGAATCAAAGTATCTACTTCTTCAAGTGTGTAAAATTTATCTTCTCTTAATAGAGCCTGTAATAAATCTCTATTATCTTTATATTTACTTGCTCTCAAAAGCATTTCTTTACTATAAAGCATTTTGATTAATCCTTTACATTTGTATTTTGTTCTAATCTTTCAATAAATTGTTTTTGAGATGTTTCTTGTTTTGTTACTCGTATTTTATAAGAGACAGTAAATGTAAATGGAATTAACTTAGCATCAGCAGATGAACTAATACAACGGACAGGAAAATCTCCAACCTTGATCCACTCCAAAACATCAAATAAACTCTCAGAAATTTCTTCATCATTAAAAGAACCATCAAGTGGAGGAAAGTAATCTATATCAAAAGTATAAACTCTGAAATAAAACTTTCCAAAATCTTGAATTTCTTTTGTTTCTTTCCAAGTAACAAAAAAACAAGGGGCTTGTACTCCTTGTTCCGTTGGTGAAGAATATATCTCAAAATCATTAAAAGCTGTATGCAAATTTTTTATTATTGCATTTTTTACATCTATTAGAATCATAATGTCGTTAAAAACCTTATTACATATCGTCTAAATAATTCTTGAAAAACAGGATTAGTTTTTTCTATTGCCTTTTCCATAAACTTTTGTCCATCATAATACCCTCTAAGTTTTCCACCAGCTACTATTCTATGACCATAATTTACATAATATGGATAAGGAGCTGATTTTCTTGATTTAGCTGTATTAAATAAATGGTATTTTCTATCTTGCCTTACTTCAGCATACCAACTCCGCCTTAATTTACCAGTAGCAACAGGACTATCTGTAATTACTTGAGCTCTGTATTGTTCATAAAGCCGATAGATACCTTTTATAAAATCTTCTCGCTTTTCTGGAAAACGCTCTAATTTCTCTTTTAATGCTTCTAATTGTGATAAATCTAAAAACATTAGCTAAAATCCTTGTCTAATTCAAGATTTATTTCTTGATGAAATCTATAAACAGCAGAAACGCCTGCATATCTATATTTAAATGTTCGTCCTTGGAATGTAACTGTAACTCTTGCACCATCTGGAATATCATATTCAGTAGAAGTAAATAATTTAACGCTTCCACTTGGAGCTGTTTTTACTCTATCTTTAATTCCATTTGCAAATGAAGAGAAAGAAATTCTACAGGGAACATTTTCATATAAAATATTATCGGCAAAAACAGTTTCTCCAGTTTCAAGAGTCCGTTTTGTCTTTGCTGAAATAGTGCAAGTCATTGTATATAACTTTTCTATTGATTCTTTGAATCCCATAATATCACCACACTAAACGCCTATATTTAATTAACTCTGTTTTAGTATTCTTAAACATTGAATCAATCAAATTTTTGATTTTATCCTCTGCAGATGTTACATCTCCATAAGAAACAGAAACATCACCTTCACTTATTGACTTTTCCTGTCCAACAGAAATATCTATACCAGAAATATTATTTAAAAGCATTCCATCTTGTAAGAAATAACCACAGGCTATTTCACATAAGGCAAAATTTAAAGCCTGTGGTATTTCATTTATATTACAGAATGACTTAATATAATTTTCTGCTCTACTTATTGAGAATGTTAATTCAGCTTCTGTCGGAACATCAAGACCTAATCCTTGAATCCTTGCTTGAATTAATTCTACTATACTCATAATTATACTTTGTGCTTAAATGCAACCATTCTAATCTGTTTTGCTTCGTATACTCTGCTCCAGTTTGTATCTGTTGCAAGCTCTACTCTTGAAGGGCCTTCACTATTTGTCATTGCTGTTCCTGTAAACTTAATGCCTCTTGGATGGAGAATATAAGTTTTTCTGTTGATAAGATAATCAACACCTGAACCTTTCTTTTTGTCTCTGTCGATTTCAACAGGAACGAAGCCTTCAGGATTTCCATTTCCAAGAGCTAAAGCACCTTCTCCAAATAGATAGGTTGTATAAACGCCACTTGAAACAGGACATCCATCATCTATGATAACTCTTTTGCCTTGATATGTATTGAAAGCTGTATCATTTGCAGGTTGTACTGTCTGAATGAGCTGTTGTTTTCTGAGTGCTGCTTCTACTGCAGAGTGCATACACACTGCTTTAAGCTGTGATTTTGCGTCTCCTAAAAGTTGCTGTGCATCTATAAATGCACTTGCACTCCATTTAGCTGCGTTTCCTGTTTCGCCTGAAATATCGAGGACGTGTCCTGTCATTGAATTATCAGAAGCAGAGAATACACCAGCGAGAATTGCTAACAATTCTTTCTGAAGGTCTCTTGCCCAAAATGCTGCAACCAAATCAGCTATAGCTTTCATTGGGTCTTTTCCACTCATTGCGGCTGAAAGGTCTGTTGCTCCCCACATTGCTGCCCTTCTAATTATTGGAGCAACATCTTTTTTGGTTGTGATATTTTTTGCTGTCAAATCAGCGTCTTCAATTATCTGTTCTGAAGCTCCTGTTAAATCTTCATAAAATGGCATTTGTATTGTGCTTGCTGCTTGACTTGCGAGATGGTCAAAAGCAGGATTATTTGTTATAATGCCACTCTGAACAAAGGCAGAAAGTTCCATTGTTCTGTTTACCATATAAGGCTGAAAAAGTTCGGGAACAATTATGTCTGAAAGTTTTGTCTGTGCCATTATTTTATTCTCCTATTAAAATAAATTTAGCCCTACTTGTTCAGCGAGGGCTTTTGCTTGTGATGGATTTTCTTTATATATTTTACCTAATTTTGTTAGGTCGAAATTGTCTTTTGTAAAGTGCGTTTCTATTATATCGCTTGAAGAGGATTCAGGAACATAGGATTTAGTTTTTGGAGTTGCTGTAGTAGTGCCTCCAAATAAATAATCATCTGAAGTTTGAAGGGCTTTAATTTCTTTATCAAGTCCTTTTAACTTTCCCTTGTCATCTAATTCAGCTTTCTCTAAATACTCCGTTAACAAAGCCTTTACAGCTTTATTATTTTTAGAACCTGCTTTTGTGAGTGCAAGCTCTATCTGTGAATCAATATTCAATTTCTTTAAATCTTGACTGTACTTTTCAGCATTCGCTTTGCTTTCGGCTTTTAGCCTTGTTATCTCGCTGTCTTTTTCTTCAATCGCTTTGGAATGTTCTTTCTCACGCTTTGAGTATAGAGCAAGGATTTTGTTTGCCTGCTCTTCTGTTAGACCTTCCTTTAATAAAGTTTCTTTATCCATATATTCTCCTATAACATTGTTGGAGGTGTTACTACTGGAAGCAGTAAACCTGCATTATTTATCTTGTTTGTTAAACTCGTTATCTTTGATGTTGCTTCACCAACAAGACCGCTTATGTAAGTTTGTATTTGACTTGCATAATTAATACTTGTTAACTTGTCTATGTTTCGAGTAAATAAGTATTTCAGCTCATTTACTTTTGATGTTCCTATTGATTTTAAATCTGGAAGAGTTGGAGGTGTTAGCTTCATCTGTTATCACTTCCTTAGTAAAATAAAAAAGAACTCGATTTAATCAAGTCCTTTTATTTATATATATGCTTGGATTTCAAAAGGTAATTCTCCATTTTGGACTTTACAAGCCCATTCTACAAAAGACATATCTATTGGGAAAATATTAAACGGTGTTTTTTTGTCCATTTTAAATAAACCTCAACAATGTAAAAATAAAAAAGAGCCTTTCAGCTCTTTATGGTGTTTGTGTTATTTATCTTCTGGTTTGTAAATAATTTCTTCTTTTTCGTTTATATAACCGTGTCTAATAAAGAAATCTTTCCATAATTCATAAACTTGTAATCGAGGATTTAATAAATGAAGAATCCAATATTTTATAAAATCTTCATAAGAATCTTCTTTTTGGTGTTCTAAAGTAGCTTCTAACATTATTTCTTCAGTTAATGGAGCAGATAATTCTTCTTTCATTGATTCAAAAATTTTAAAAGAATCAATAACCTCTGAATCATCTATAATAACTTCTTTTCCCTTCATTTTCCCCATCCTTATTTTTGTGAAAATCGTTCTATTATTAATCCTTTTTTAGCAAAAATATTTATCCAAGATTCTTCAAAATCTTTCGTAAATTTCATATCTTCTAAAATTTCAATAAACCATTTATTGAAATCTGATTTATTATAATTTGTACTTGATGTTCTATGATATTTATAAATATCTCCATTATGACAAACTACTATTCCAAAAGTATATCCATGTTCTTGAAGATGGATAAAATCTTGTAAGGTTGGAGGAGAATTTGTTGGGTGATTATGAATTGCATAATAAGATTCCCCCCTTCTTTTATACTCTTCTATTTCTTTCTTTTGTTCTTCATTAAAGTTACATTTATGTTTTAATAATTTATCTTTATTTGTTTCAGCTTTTACAGTTTCAATTCCACACATATTCAAAATATGAATTTCTTCTTTTGGATCAAAAAAAACATCTCTTCTTTCTATAATTTCTCGTGCAACATCACAAATGCCATTACAAAGATCAGAATTTTTGGGAAGTATTTTTAAACATTTATTCCTAAAATTATCTTTTTTTATATACTCTTTATCTACAAAATATGTATATACATCAAGATTACTTGTAACATATATATTATTATTCGATAATTTTGCTTTTGTCCCTTCAAATAATCTTATTAAATTAGTATCTTCTCCAAAATCTTTTACTATATCTTGAATATCCTCATTCTTTTTCAAGACAACCTTTAATTTATCTACTAATCCTTTTGGTATATTATCTTTATTATTTTCTACTTCTTCAAGAAGAGCTTTATTTAATTTCTTTATTTCAACCTGTTTATTTTGAAGTTCTTGTAATTTTTCTGCTTGCTTTTGTACTCGATTATTATGTCCCTCAGAATCAAAATCTTTTGGAGGAACAGCTGTATCTTTATGTACTGTTTCACCCTCTGAAGCCTTTACATTTTCAGCAGGTACTTCTAATTTATAACCTCTTTCGGTCTCTTTTGGAACTTGTACTTGCTCTTGCTTTACTTCCTCTACATTCTCTTTACCCTCAACATATTTTTCCTTCCATTGCTTATAATTCATCTCAGGAGGAATTTCGTCATATTCGCCTGTTTTTGGATTCTTTGCTCTTCTTGATGTCAAAAAATCTTCATCTACTACAGGAGCTGTCGTACTTCTACAAAATGGGTGCATTGGAGGTGCATTTACTCCAACCTGTCTATCCTTTTCAAAAAATACCTTGTTATCCAATTCTTGACAGATGTCAGAGGTCTTCATATCCAACACAGCTAAGAACCTGTATTTTTCAATGCCAAAATCCTCACAACACTGTCTTTCACTCTCTGAATCAAAAAAGGCAGATTCTGTTTCAACAAGTCGCCTTGTGTTAAACTCTGCCTTCTTTTCATCTTTTGATAACGCTTGGATCATATCAGTATCTGAATCACCACGAATGACAGATTCTGACAAATTCTTTTGCAAATTATTTACAAGCTGTGTTCTGTCTCTCCAAATTCTACTGGAGAAATTCTTACCATCTGAAGCCCAAGGAGTTCTTAATATATTTTCCAACTTTCGCTCATCGTAAGGAACTTCCATTTTCTCACCTATGCCAATTCCTTTTTGAAGTTCAAAAGCTGTGTTTAGGTAATTCTCATTAAGAGATTCTTTAAAATGATTTCTTGTTTTGCTATCAATATTTTTATATAATTTGTCCACATGATGTTCTAATTGTAATTTCATTCCGTCCAAATATGACAAGTGCCAATTAGCTGAAGCATTCAACACATTTGCAGAAGTAACACCTGAAAGTAAATCTGCTTTTGCGTGTTGCTCATACTCTTCCAATGTCCATTGGAATTCTTTACGGTCTTTTCTGCTCATTAGCTTTTTGGCATCAGCCATTGAAATTCCATTTGCTGTAGCAACCTTCTTATGCCAAACAGTTATATCATTATCTATTTCTTTTTGCATTCGCTGGTGAAGGTCTTCCAATTCGTGAGCGAATGAATCGGCTCTCTTTAGTTGACTTCTTTGTAATTCTACAAAGCGACCTTCCCAATATTCTTTACTTCTCATTGTCTATATTCTCTTCAGGTGTTTTTTGAGGATTTCCGAAATAATCATTCATAGCTTGTTCTTGTTGTGATTGCTCTTCTTTTTCTATCTTCTTTAACTCTTCCTCAACATTCGTAACATAAGGATGTTGAGCTACTAAAGTTTCTTTTGAAAGAATACCAACACTATTTTTAATATCTGCTATAACCTGTGATTCCATTACAACAGTGTCTCTATCGACAATAACTTCTAACGGAGAGTTACTGCCTCTACTCTTCCATAAATTAAAAAATTCCAATACCTCTTCAAATGAGGCTTGGAATTCTGTTTCTATTTCGTTTGAATCTAAATCAATATCGTTGTAAATACTTTTGATGGTCATTTGGTTAGGAGTTGTTCCGCTCTTCAGCTCATCGACATCATAACCACTTGCATTTTTGATTAACTCTTTTGATAATATCGAAAGTATAAGCCGATAGTTCTCAGGATTCACTTCTATTTTAAGAGTATCAACACCACCGCCTGAGCCATCAACAGTCCTAACCTTAATTACTCCATAAGTATTTAATTTAGTTCTAAAATTTTCTAAATTTTCTCCATCATAGTTTTTAAGGACTAATACTGTTGTTCTTACATCTTCGCTTACATTATTAGCAAAATCGCTTAATAGCTCATTGATTCCGTCCTGCAAGCATTTTACTTTCTTAATCAATGGGATTTCATCTGTATTAGCTTTAAAAGCTATTAATGGGATTCGATTCCATTTATAACCATAATTTCTAATCTTGTTATCGTCTTTTTCCAGCGTTGTTCCGTTTATCGTGTATCTTTCAACGCCTTTAGATGTATAGACTTCAGCTTTTCTTATTATCTTTTTGCTATGTCCTTCATAGTACAAGATGTTATATACTCTAACGGCAAAATCTAAAATCGTGTGTTCATCATCTTTCCAAAATGGGAGAATCTCAAAAGGTTTTAATTTCTTGAAGGCTATTTGATTGAGTGAATTTATATAAACATAAAGCCAACCAATGCCACAATTAACAAAATCCTTTGCGAGATTCTTTAATGTTCTTTGGAATTTATATGAGCCGAAAATCTCTTTCAAGTCGTTTACATACTTTTCATCATCACAATTAAAGGTTAGAGGCTTGCTGAATAGATAGTTAACTTTTTGGTCAACCATTTTCTGGTATTGGTTATCGACTATCTTTTTATTTGGTAGATTTTCGACTTTTTCAAGGTCGCCATCTTCACCTATGACCATTCGCTCACGCTTCAAGATGTCTTGGTCGCCGTGATAATACCTATCTCCAGTTATCATCAATTTTCTTTGAGGACAGTCGAACCAAGTCATAAGTTCAGATTCTATTATTTCATTTCTACTCAAAATAGAATCTGCACCATCTTTAATTATCTTTTCTATTTTGTCCATCTGTGGACTTCTGCCAAATAAATCCATAGCTAACCTCTATATTAAAATTCAAAAGATTTTCCCTTGAATTCTTTCTCTAATGCGTATCTTACAGCATCTATGCTGTGATTGTTTATGTCTGGATACATGGACTTGAAATTTCCATATTTATCCCTTTCATATTCGTAAGTGCTAAACTCTCTTGCAGTGTTAGGACAGCGTGAAGGGTCAATAACTATTTTAGCTAAATCCTGTAACCTTCTTAGTCCGTGTTCTACTGATCCAGCACCTTTTTTAGCACTGTTTATCCTACAGCCTCTTTGTCTTAATTCTTCAATGCTTCGTGGCTCTGCTGAATCTGCTGTTACATAAGGATTTCCGATTTTCTTTAGCTCTTGAGCTATCGTATCAAATGAAGCTCCAACCTTGAAGAACTCCCTAAAGATGTAAAGCTCTTGTTTTTTCTTTACATAACACATTTGAACAATAGCGACTGGATCAACAGAGAATCCAAAATCTAATCCTGTATAGAGATAATCAAATTTTTCTATCTCCTCATCGGTGATAGCTCTAACCTCTACATTATCGAAAACTTCACCGCCAGTGCCTGTTACTTCTCCCAAATATACGTGCCGATATTTAGCCTCGTTTGTCTTTTTTGTCTCTTCAGCTATGTTTATAAACTGAGGAGAAAGATATTTAGCAGGAACATCTAAATAAGTTGAATGATGAACAAGTCTATTAGATTGAGGGATTAATACTTCTTCATTAACCCAGCTCTGTGAGCTTTGAGGAGGATTATATGTTAAGACAACTGCTGTCTTTCCTTCGTTGCTTCTTGCTATTGATTGAACGAGGTTTTCTACTTCTTCCATTCCATTGAATTCAGTAACCTCTTCAAGCCAACAATATTTGAAATAACCCTTTGTAGGTTTTATAGATTTTGACTTCAAAGGGTCATCGCAACCTTTGAATATAATCTCCTGTCCTGTCGGCTCATAGATAAGACGATAAGGAGAAACTTTAGCACGAAAATAATCTCTGAATCCTAAGCGGTCTATCGCCCATATCATTTGATTATATACAGAATCTCTAATCGTGCCTTCTACCTTACGATAGATAATGGCGTTTGCATTAGAATTATTTATAATGCCTTGTACGATTTCAAGGCTCACATATGTAGATTTTCCAGAGCCTCTACCACCTTTTAAAAAGTAGTAATCAAAATCATTTGATAAAATGTGTTCGTAAACTTCA
>Ga0326513_10000860_pt1 | contig 25411 bp, 13 predicted proteins | sample 2_2465_0518_D_FD_203654 | JGI IMG/M metagenome (GOLD analysis project Ga0326513, IMG submission 203654) | Bovine rumen microbial communities from UC Davis, California, United States - 2_2465_0518 | ecosystem: Host-associated > Mammals > Digestive system > Stomach > Rumen | place: USA... | reverse complement strand
AGAAGGTTCTGCGTCTAAGTACTCTAAGTTCTTAGCAACTTGGTCTGGACTGTATACATACTTTACAAACTGTTTTTCTTCAGAACCATGTTTCGATGTTTCTGCCTGAATAAACTCTGGCAAGAAAATATTTTCACCATTAAAAGTTACAGCCCCACCAACATATTCAGTTTCTTCATCGACCATAAATTTTAATTCTGGAGTTGCCCTATAAGTGCACTCAATCTTCATTTGATATGGATTAGTGTACACATATTTATCCAACTCGTTAGAAGCTTTATAGTAGTTATAAGAAACTGTTTGACCTTGTTGATATACATAGATATTGCTAAAGCACTGTACAATGTCCTTTAAAATATCACCATGTCCGTATCCAGAACTATACTGTCCGATTAAGTACATTTCCCCACTAGCATCAAGCATTATAGGAATTGAATAGTCTGTAGTTGGTGCTCCATTAGATACACGCATTTCAGTACTATCATCCTTTGCTCCCTGCCAGAAAAATAAATAAGGATACAATTTCAATGAATTATGTATATAATCCATAGTGACTGTACTGTAGTATCTCCAAGAAGCGTTTGTAGTTGAGGTGTTAAATATTCCGTAACCAGTATCAGTCATTGATTCCATTTCTGGAATTTCTTCAACAACTTCACTACAACGTTCATAGTCTCCATTAGCAGCCATTAATCCCATTAGACGCTCTCTTGTATTCTTTTTCTTACCTTTTCTAGTTCCCCAAGACCACCAAGTTTGCGGTTTCAAAGACCTGTAGGAACCTGCCGGGGTAGTATCAAAGGCATAAAATACATCTGACCCAACCATGTCTCGCACAGTCTCTTGGTCTGCTGCTAACATTGTTTGATACTGAACTAAAGCTGGCATATCATTACCAATAAAGTTTAGTCTTTCTGATGGTTCGGCAATAAACTGGCTTTGAACTTGATAATGAAGACGTCTTTCGACTGTACCATCTTCATTATATGTTACATCACGTCCTTCAGAGCTTTGTAGCGATAAATTAGACCAAACTTGATTAATTCCGGCATCTTCTACGTATGTTGTGTTAATTGGTTTATTTTCCTCCGAAATTAAAAGTTCTGTTTTTGTTCTTCCTCCAGTATACTCAATAACAGTAGAGAAAGTTTGGAAGTTAGCTTCTTCCTCTTCAGAACTTGCTTGCACATTAGCTGGAACTTCTATTGTTGAGGTAGTTTGTATATCAAATGGGAAATTAGTATCTACAGTATCTACAACTACATTAGATTTATATTGTAAAATTATGTCCCCAGTTCTTGTAGTTTGTAAACGAATCTTCTCATCCTCCTTTAACTCTGTAGGAATAGAAGTTCCTGTATTATATTCTGGATTACATTCATCCTTGTAAGCGTGCCCAAGTTCTTTCTCCTCCCACTCAACATCCCAGTCAACTGGAATTATATGTTTTGTTTTACAATCTAACATACCTGCAGTAGGAGTGTCCATATATATATCATTGGTTATTGCACTTGTTATAATTACAAACCAATCTGATGTATATGGTACAGTTCCTTCCATTCCATTTGTAGACCGTTCTGCTACAAGTCTTGCTATATACATATGTCCTTTTAATAGTTTGCCACCACCCTCTGCACTTTGAGCATAAGATATAACAGCAGAATAACTACCAAAGGAATTTGCAGTAGTTAGATGAATTTTCGAATCTTCAGAAGAAGTTATTGTTGTGCCATCTATTGTGCAATTTTTATAATCGTATGTTTGTAAGTATATAGCAGCAACAGAGTGTTCTGAATTTTCGACATATGCGTTAATTACATAATCTAGAGTAAATTGATCATTTACTACATCGTTGTAATAACGCACTGATGGAATCTCTATAATTCCAGAACCTAATAGGTCCACGGCAACACTGCCAGTTTGTTTAAGGGCCATAATTTTTCCATAGTCATATCTAGGAATAACACTATATGTTAAAATTATGCCATCGCCCAAAGTTACTTCAGTTTCTCCTTCCTCAAGTAGGGTGCTTCCTACATAGTAATCAAAACCAAGTAAATGACTATTGTTACTTGGGTGATTTAACTCCCAAGGATTTCCCTCAGAATCAAATGCATGAGCAGTAAACTTAATGGTAGCTTTTTGTTTTTCTCCTTCAGCTGCTGGCTGTGCAGTACTTGTGATAGAGACAGTTATATAGGAAGGAATTACTAAAGATTCTTGTAGCCAAACTTCACCAGCAAACTTACTTGCATAAGTTGTGTATTCAGAATCACTTGGTGTTCCAGTTTTGACAAAACCCATCGGAGAAGCATCTGAATAACCATTCATATTTTTGGTAATATCTATACCAGTTCCGTCTTCTCCTAAAACTAGAACCTTAAAAGTAATTAAATCTTGCTGAATAGCGGATGTAATTTGGGACATCGAACTATTACTTCTAACAACAAATTTGTCTCCAGCTCTAATTGGGCCTTTAATTAGCAAACTTCTTGAGGTTAATGTTGTCACCTCTTGTGACTGGCTGCCACTAAACAAGTCACTAATTGTGCAGGTTCCTCCACCGCTTTCTTCGCTACTTATGTTTCGCTCTGGTGAAGGAAAACTTCCCAATTGGCTTTCTTTTGTAAATGGATTATATGAAGCAACATACACAATTCCGCCAAACTCCTGCATACCAACAGGCACAAATCCCGAAGGAAGGTAAGCCGACTCTACTTTGGCATTACCCATGTCGTTTTGCAAAACTAACTCGTTGCCATTCATAGTTATCATTGTAGCATTTAATGCACCAGATAACGTATGGTTGTCCATTGCTATTGCATTAGTATCTAGAGACAGTCCTTTGTCAAATTGGTTTGCTTCTTGTTGTCTCATATAAAATCATAATCGTTATTAAATACAAGTATATCCGAAAATTTCAAAGGCTCTCGTTCTAATATAAATTCTGCTTCTTTAGTCTTCAGGTTCTCTGTATAGAAGGTGAAGCCCATGTCTATAGGATACGGAATTTTAAAGAAGTACTTTAATCCACTTTCAGCTATGGAGCATTCATCCCACACCTTATATAAAAGCACCTTTCCAAATTCATAGTATTTTCTTGGGCGTCCTCTTCGCTTCTTACTACTTATATATTCTGCGTATCGTTCTTCACTTAACCCAAAATAGTAATATCCATCCCAAGGAATTTTCTTACGGTTATACATAACTCGCATCTTATTCCTCAATTTCTTCTTGTAATATTCGAAGTGTGCCAAAGAATCATTTCTAAGTTCACCTATATAAAACCAGAAGTCGGAATCTTTAATTAAAACATCTCCGCCGTAACTGTTTATTAAATATAAAGATTTCCATCCGAAATTCAAAATTTTATGTAAATCAGTTGCGGGAATCTTCGGAAACGCTGCTTGTATTTGGTCATAATAATCTTTTATAGTCTTAGGGTGTTTACCGTAATAGACACGCTTATTATTTGTATATTCGGTAATCCTCTGCTTAAGTTCTTTGTTAACATAAACTTGTTTAGTCTTAGGCATGTTCCTATGCCCATACATATACAAGATTATTTGATTACCGGTAAAGGCAGAATCGAGAAAGTCGACTTCTTCAAATTTCCCGTTCTGCCTTGCCCGTTTAAAGTCTTCGTCCCGATATGTACGCATCATTAGAGATGTTTTGCGTGACCCTGTAGGTAAGCGAAACTCTACATCATTCTCAATTATGTCATTTACAACAAGCTTAACGCACTCTCTAAACACCCTATAACATAATAGTTTTTTGTGCTCGTTACCGTAAAGTCGTCTTAATGATTCTCCATCAATTTTTAAAGCATTTGATTTAAAATTCATAAACAACTCATTAAGTTTCCAAGCATACCCTAAGGCGTATTGCATTATTATAATATCGGTTTATAAGTCTTTCTAAATTGTTTTCTATTCCAGTTTGTTTTAGCATCCAGAATTTGATCCATTTCGTTCTGGTTGATATAATCTGGAGTTCGTGCAGCTGCTCGTGCTGCATCCCATTTTTGCTGTAAGTTTTGAGCTAAGTTAACAGTAACGGTATTTCTAGAAATAATACCTTCTTTATACATTTGTGTCCAAGCTACATAGAGAGCTATTGCTTGCGCTTCCTTTTCTGTTACATCTGGAAGCCCTTCATCATCTAGTACTTGTCCATAATATAAAACTCCAACTAAACCATAAGGTCTGTCGAAATATAATGTATTACCAACACGTTCATACTTTAAGAACTTTCCTGGTTGGTAAAGTGGGTCCATAAATAATTTGGAGCGTTCAATATAATGCTCAATATAAGCACTTGACCAGTCACCATTCCAATGTTTATTGGTAACGTGTTCCCAATCTTCCATAGCACATGTAACTGAAATTAAATAGTCAACATTACAAGGAAGTTCAAGAGATAGAGTATTCGGGTCAACAGCTCCAAAGAATCTGTAAGTTCTGCAAACTTTATTGCCAATCTGCTGATAAGCAATTAAAGCAAGTTCTTCAAATTTGTCTTGCGGAACACTAACTCCATAGAGTTCATTCGCAAGAAAGTGAGCATAGTGAATATCCATTATACGTATTCTTGAGTATTAGGTAGGTTAGTCATGTGTAACTGACGATAGTACTTAATCTTAAGTTCAGTTAATCTGTTCTTAACCTCGTTATCAATAAATGTATAGTTTTCTAACTCAGATAAATCCTGGCAGCATCCATATTCTTCTAGCTGTCTAGGGTCTTTGAATATAGCAACTATTGAAAGCATTTTAATTAAAGGAGCATTAAATATGTAACCATCATACATATTATGCTCATTTGGAACTGGGTCAATAAAGACATAGGGCTTCCCGTGCCCACGCTTTCTATACTGCTGATATTGATTAGTAAAATCAGACGAGACATATACTGTAAACGCATTTTGTCTGTCCACTGAACCTATGTACGCAATCGCACTAGCTCCAAAATCATTTACTATTTGAGGAATCTCAAAATGTGCGTTAGGTGTCTTCATACCTGGTTTACAGATAGGACAACGCTCTAAGTCTTTACAATCTACCGGAACACAGTTGATAGCCATAAGTAAATCATTAAGAGGAAGTATTCCTTTTAATTGATATTCCTTAATGACTTGCAGACGCATTGAAACAATCTCGTCCTCCAACTGCTCCTTTGACATAGATATGTTATGATGTAGTCCGGCTAAGCCAGAGTAAACATCATTTATTATTGCAGAAGCTAATTTAGAGTACATAATGAAAAAAGAGGCGGAGGCCTTTGTTAGCCTTCGCCTCTCACTAGTTTTAGGTTATTATTAGACTAAACCACCAGCAGCTTCAGTTGTTCCGATTGTAGAAGTTGCTAGAGCAGCTTCAAATGCAGAAACAGCACCAGACTCTACATAGAACACGTGAACTGTACGAGAAATTCCAAGTCCACCAAGAGCGGTTTGCTGTAGAACACCACGCTCGGATGTGTATTGAATTGTATACTGTGTATACTTACCGGTAGGTAGAGGTTTGTCGTCGTTAGGTTCATCACCCATGACATCACCCTCAGCAATACCTTGCCATCTGCGGTTAGCGGCAGTAGGTAGACGGAGGTCTTTTACAATGTGAGCGAAATCGCCGAATGCTTCGTTACCATTGTCGATTGTTACTTCTGCATCCTCGAAAGGAACGAAAGCCTCATGAGTTGGAGAATTAGCAACCTGACCGGCTGCGATCACCTTACCAGCCATATCGACTGTCTCGAGTTTCTCAACGCGAACACCGTCGTTGTTGTCCTGGTCAACGAAAATTTCCCACTGGTCGTGAGCTGTAATTACTAGAGGAGCAGGAGTATCAGCACCAGCTGCGGAACCAGCGGAGAAGTCTACTAGGTTGTAACCATACTGAGCAAGCATGTACTTCTTAGCACGTGCTACGATGTCAGCAGCGGAATCGCCACCATTGAACTCAACATATAGGGGTTTGCCCTTGAATACCCACTCGTTTGAGAAATAAGGATTGTTGTTATTTCTTAGACGAATGTACATAGCGATACGATAAACACCTTCATCAGAAGGTAGAGATACTTTAGCAGTAGCCTTTACAGGAGCTACATATGCTTGCTTCTTAACTAGGCAAGCCTGATGGATTGTGCCGTCATTGTATAGGTCTGGACCATACTTAACTCTGAAGAGTTTCTTGTTGGCGTCAGCGAATACCATAGCACCATCGTTAACGATAGTAGTAGTTGTAAAATTAAGCATGACTTAAATTATTTTGAAGATGAAGCGTCTGCTGCCTGAGCTGGGTTAGCAATAGACATTGTAATAGGCATATGTGACTGTAATCTAGGATCACTTGAATTTTCCATGATAAGATGGGTCAGCTCATTAATTATCTCTTGGCATACATAATCTGGGAACTCCATCATTTGGCTGGTGTCCTCAGTTAAGTCAATCTGCTCCTGTGTTAGACGAATGTGTTGTGGCGCCTTAATATAGTCAATGTAGATTGTTTGAAGCTCGAAGATTGAATCATCCTTACCAGTACGAATTTCAATACGAACTTGAGAAGGATTAGCAATTCTTTGAGCTGTCATCTTCTCAACTAAAGAGCCCTTACGACCATCAGAGAATGTGAATACTCTAGGAAGATTAGAAACAGAATTAGCAGGAGCGTTATTCATTGGATAACCTTCTGGCTTTTCTCCACCTTCACCAACTACATGTCCATTAGCCGCAGCAGATGCACTATAAGCATCAGCTTGAGAAGCATAAACATGATAGTCAGTAGTACCCATATCAGTTCCAGCAAAGTTTACATCTGACGGAGTTGCAGGAGTTGTAGTATTTACTTGTGCAGCAGCGCTAGGAGTAAATGGATTTGTAGGAACGTGGTCATAACTTGCTACATCTTGTGCATCACCAGAACCAGTAGGCTGAACAGGGTTAACATTGTGTAGATAATAATAAGGTCTCTTATATGAAGGTTTCATATAGAAGTTATTGATTATCTGTCCCCACAAGTCAGCTGTTAAACGAGTAGCTCCAAATTGTACATAGGTGTTAGGGTCATAACACTTAAATTGCTTCTTAACTTTGTAGTTGCAAATGCAATTAAGCATATGAAGATAATCTTCAGGCAGATATGCTTCATAAGTAGCACCAAACATAGCGTTACGGGAAATTACATCACCGTGCTCATTAGGTGCGCCATACTTATTAGTTTTAGCTACCTTTAAGACCATTGTAGCCTTAAGTACTCGTAAGTCGTCTGTTGATTGCTGATTGACGTCATACACGTTGTATTTTTTGTTGATGTATTGGTTTACGGCCTTGTTAATGAAGTAGTTAAAATCTTCAAGTAACATAGAGGGTGCTTGAACCTTGTTCATTTCAGTAAGCACACCTTCGTAAACCTGTCTAGCAGTCATTGACATGTTTGTTATTATTTAAAAGGTTAGATTTAGTCCTCCTTTGTTTTATCTTGCTTTGCGTACATATCAGGATATGTATCACGTTTAATTAGTTCGAGGACTTTTTTATTCTTAGGATCTTTCATCCAAGTAAGAACTGCATCATCTGTAGCTCCCAATACAATATTGTCAGCGTACATATAAAGTTTATTCTTAACATAGATGATATGCTTGTCTTTTGCTTCTATAAATAGTAATCTCAGCGATGTATCACTACCTGTATAGACTGTACAAATCTTATCAGGGTCAGCTTCTGCTACAGAAATTAGATAGTCAGTTACCTCACCATCACTAACTCCCTTGAGATTCTTACCAAGCAAACGAGCAACAAGTAGACGGCCTTCTGCGCCTCTCTCGTCGTCATAAATGAAGTTAAGAGCCTTACGGAACTTATCCTTCTTAGAAATTCTGCGGTTGGTTTCCTCTTCTGGCTGATAAACATAAAGTTCAGCACGTCCGTAGCGAGGATTTGTATTCTTCCAACCCATTGTACCATCAATTAAGTTGTTACCCTTCTCGTCCTTTGCGTCTCTTGAAGGAGCAATATACGGACAGTACTTAATAGCTTCCCACTGACGAGCCTCAACCTCATTGTCTAGATTGAATGTCTTACCATCTTCAATAACGAAGACTTCAGTTTCCGGAATAAAATACTTACCGCTATTGCGTTCAGCATCTGTTAGAATCATATCGCCCATGCTGTTCACTCTCTTAACGAACTCTGGATACTGTCCAGTTTTCGGGTTACGACAGGGCTGGATAAAGTATTTTTGACCAACTTTGCCAAAAACGCTTCGTAGAATTATTACATTATTTACTGAGATTGCCATATTTACATAAACATAAAAAATGGGGAGACCGAGGCGAGGTCAGCCTCCCCAATCTATTAAAAATTTAAATCTTTAATCTAATATTAAAGTTCCTGGCAGATAAAGCTTCTGTAAGGATTGAATACGCAGATACCTGCATATCCGTGGATAACGAGCTTGCTTCCTGCAACTGGAGATGCAACAGGACCAGACTGGCCACCCTGTAGACCACCAACACCAGCGATAGAGTTGCTGATGAACTCCTTACCCTTAAGTGAGAACTGAGCAACGGCTGGCTGATTCTTAGCCTCATCAGCTGTTAGGTCGATGCAAAGCATGTAACCCTTATCGTTACCAAACTCACGTGTTAGAGCACGGTCTGTGCTGAAAGTAATCTGATTACCAGCAATGATGTATGTATCATAGGTAGCACCAACGCTTACATAGCCGTTAGCAGCCTTAGACCACATATAAGCACCATCTGTATGGAAACGTGCTAGGTAATCTCCAAGAACTTGCTGTAGATCAGTCCAAGCCTTGTCGTTCATAACAAAGTGATACTTGTTACCAGTTGACTTGTTAGCCTTCTCATTCAGTGTACGAATGATTGTGTTGAAGAGCTCAAGAGTCATCTTACTGTAAGCATACTTAGAAGCAAAGCGCTCAATCTGAGGTACTAGACCATCACCAATAGGAATTGGACGTCCAGTGTCAGGATCAACAATCGTAGGCTTTCCAGTCTTAGGATTGATGTTGCACTTGTTGAATAATAGACCCTGACCACGGCTTAGCATGAAGTTGTCAAGAAGTTTCTTCTCAACAGGGTCCATCTTATAGATAGTCTCAGTTAAGTCACCCTGGCCCTTGCCCTGAGCAATCTTAATGAAAGTATCCTCGTGTAGCTTGTAAAGCTCTGAATAGCTAGCATCATTACGGAACATTGTCATGTAGTTACGATGCTTGCTTACTGAACTCTGCTCCTTGATGTAACCTTCCTCACTTAGCTCTGGGTGAGCGTTGGATTGGAAGCGGCATGTCATACCCTTCTTGCAAGCATCCAGGTCTAGCTCTACATCATAAGAGTTGTCGATTAAGCGAACCTGAACCTCCCAGCAGTTATCAGCCTTACGAATAGGACGGCTAACAACAATACATTGCTGACGGCTCTCGTCAATCTTGAAGATGTCATACTTCTCGAAATAACGCTCTGTGAACTTCATTGTGATTTCCATTCCATTAGCGCCAGTATCAGTAACATCCTCAGCGAAAGGAATACGCTTAATATAATTATCTTCAATCTCCCACTCCCAGTACATTGAATCAATGCTCTGGAATTTATTAGCCTTTCTTTCGTCGTTGTAGTAAATATTTGCTAAAGAACGAGTTAGGAAGTCGGCTGTTAAATCGGTGTTCATTCTGGAAACAACGCCAAGCATATGTGGCTTAGTTCCAAGGAATTTGTAAAAATCTTCGTAAGTGTGAGTCTCACTCATAGTAGGACGCACAGTTACATAATTAGCTACAATCATAGTTAGTTATTATTAGTATTATTACATAAATCAACCATAAATATCATCTACGGTTATAATTGTGCCAGTTTGAGCACCTTCTTGTGCCCTCTAAGGCTTATACACTACCTTTGATGGATTCTTCTTTCCGTCCTCGAGTCCTTTCTGGTAGCTCATCTGTCTTACGTTCTTTATCTCGTTAGCAAAATATTCAGAAATACTATTCAAAGCATCGCGACCTTTAAGAGTCCACCAAGCCATTTCAACTAAAGTTTGTGGGTTATTTAGTGCTCGGCCCATGTAACTCATACCAGTTTCATCTCTGTCTAAGATGAAGGATGCGATGTCTTCCATATCGTTCTGGTCCAAATTAATATCTAAATCACCAACCTTATTAAATTGTTGGATACTATTAACAACAGAATCCCGGAACTGATTGAACTGTTCTTGCTGGGCTTGCTCTTGTTCGGCTTTCAGTTGAGCGTTATAAGCTTCTTCCTGAGCCTTTAAAGCTTTTCTCATTCCAGCAATTCTCTTCTCATAAAGAGGGTCTTCCTTAGCCTTAGCTAAAGCTGCTGTAATCTCTTCATCAGTAATGTCTTCAATCTTGTCCTGCAAATCTAACATAAATATTTCATCGTCTGATAAATCATCTATGGAATACTGTGGATTTGCATTTAGCGAATCTGCATAATCTTGGGCTGCCTGCTGTCGAATTGTATTTATATATTGTTCAGGAGTCAGATTCTTACTACGCATGTCATTTAACAGGGCGATTTCCTTATCGTCAAGGTCTCGCTCTGGCTGTTGATAAGAAGTAGTTAGAATATTTAACTTCTCTTCAAAAGACAAGTCGTTCCAATTCTGCTCCTTGATAATTCCGTCTTCATCTTCAAATTTAATGTGTTCTGGGTCCTTGATTCCATTGAATTTAAGGAACTCAGTCAGAACATCTTTTTGGTCTTTATTATCATTGTTCTGCGGTGGTTCAGTAGTAGCTGCTGGGTCGTCAATAACTTCCCGATTACCAACCTGAGCATTCACACTATCAATGATTTCTTCAGAACCAGATTCGCCTGGCTGCTCCACTTGTGGCTCATAATCCAGGCTGTCGAAATCAACGTCGTTTAGATTCATTTTACATTAGTTCATTAAAATTTATAATTGTATCATCTACATAAGCAATGATAACCAAACTTTAATGTAAATCAAAACGACTTCTGAAAAATAAAGTAAAAAATGCGTTTTTTATTAAAAATTCTTTCAGCACTTGAGCACAAAGTACAAAAGTGCTGAAAGAATTATACTTATTAGTTTGGACAGTAGTATACCGTTATATAGAAAGCTCCTTGATTTATAGAAGCGTCATCAGCAGTAAGAACCTGAATAAAGTCATAAATGGGTACTTCATTACCATTGTAGGTAAAACGTTCCGTACTACTAGCCGTTATTCTATCTGTTTGACCATATACAGCAGATACTGTAGCATACAAAGGTCCAGAAGTTTTTAAATAATGATCACCACCTGTTTCTTTTCCAATACCAGTAGCTGTCACTATAGTTTTAAGTTTAGAACCATTTTTTGCTGTACTGTTTCCTAAGAATCCATAACCAAGCTTCTCTTCCCAACGTTCTCCAAATATAATAATAGTAGCGCCCTCAGAAAATACATATAAATCATGGTTACTGTCATAGATTCCTTGATACTCAATAGAATCAATTCCTGAAGATGCCCCAGTAATTTGTAAATTATATGGTTTTCCTCTTTCATCTGTTGTGCGTTTCCAGAACCAAGCTCCTGAAGTATTAGTATAATCTGAAAAATATGGAATATACTTCATAGGCTTTTTAGCATTTTGCCCATTATAAGAAATATAAGATCTTCCATCATAAAACAGAGATGTTCCAGAAAATACATAGCACGGATGGTCTGGGTCACTACTAGCATTATCAATTTTTCCTTGAAGTATTGGCACATAAGATTTCATAGCCATACCAGAAACCCAGTTATATATAGAACCATCTAAGTACTTCATTCCCCATCCTCTACTCTGGAAGTCTAAAGACATTTGATTTTTTTCGTAGGATTCAGTAGCTTCCTTATAATATACGGCGAAGTAATTATTAGGGTCATATCCTACAATCAAACCATTACCAAATAATTCAGTTCTAAACTCTTGTCGTCCAAGTACAAATTTTGCATTCTTTTTTAATTTTGCATATCCAGATACTGAAATATTCACAAAGTTGTCAAATCTTTTACATGGGTTTGGCGGGTTATCATTTGAATCTTCACAACTAAACGAAGCTAATGCAGTTATTCCAATCGTATATGTAACAGAATTTTCTGTGTTGTTCTTTATGTTAACTTCTCTTACAGTATCCAATCTGTAAGTACGATGACTATACGTTGCACTTTGTGTGGTAAGACTAAAATTGTCCAAAGTTGCTACTCGTCTGCCGTCTGCAAAGACTCCAAGAGTTACATAAATTGTTGCATAGTAGCTACAGTCTACAACGCCATTTTGTGGTATATCATTAGCTCGAATGCCCAATTCAATTTCTCCAGAAGTAGCTCTAAGTGATTTATTCTTTCCAGCCCCTAAAGTAAATTGTAAGTCCGTCATTTCTATTACAGTATCATCAGTACTATCATGACTTCTTTTATAATACATATGATAGGTTTCGTATGTGGATCCTTCCATACATGCATACATATCTGAATACATATCCGGAGGATACCAAGTACTTAATTCGTCTACTCCTGTCTCTGTAGACCTGTCTTTAAAAGGTTCATATAGTATATTATCAACAGGGACATCCTTTTGTGTAGCTAACTCTAATGTTTCAACTGTACCAGTAAACTGTTCTAGTGGATTTTTTCTTACAGCTCCACCGAACTTAGCTACAATTTTGTCAACAGTGTTAGTTCTATTAACAATATAAAAACCTAAAGAATCTGCAAGTTCTTTATAATTCTCTGAGTTACCGTCAGTTAATAATAAATACTCCGAATTTTCTGAATATGTATCACCGATAACAAGAGCACCATTAATATCAGCACCACGTGCTGTAATTTTACCAGTAGTACCAGATACAACAGCAAAGTTAGCAGTTAAATCTGGAGAATCTTCATTGTATTTGTATACTGGGTAATTATCTAATCTTATAGGTAATGTTGGATTAAAGTCAGGATTTTTTCTGTACTTTTGAACCTTCTTCATTACTGGTTCTCCTGTTTCCTCATCTGTTATAGGATTACCAGATTCATCCAATTCAGGTTCCTCTGTTAAGGTTGAAATGTCAACAGCTATAATATTTTTAGCATCAATATAATCAGCATTAAATTTGCCGTCTTTAAACATTCCAGCAAAAGTAACTCTAGGTACATAGTAAACGTAATCAGACTGTACAATCTCCGCAGCATTTACTAAAGTCTCATTACCGTTCTCGTCTGCACCTAAAATATAGACTGGATTATTCTGAGAGTTTTGTGTTGCCGAATAGTAATTAGAAAATGTGTAAAATTCCAAAGATGTACTATCACCATTAGTTTCTTCTGTAGCTGTAAAAATAGACAAATCAACAATTTCAGATATATTAAAGGCTACAAACTTTAAAAATTCTGTAGTAGTATCTTCTACTGGAACAGAATCTACATATTGAGGTAAAGTAGCTACATATCCTTTATAGAACTTTATTTTTTGTCCAGAAATATTATAAGGAACATATATATTGTTTTCATATCTCCAACTTTCTGGACGATCTTTTGTAAAGATTACTTCAATATAATTAATGCCATTAAAACGCTTCTTATTATATGTACTAAATTTTATTTTACTTCCTTGTAAAGTAATGTACTCATCACCATCTCCAACGGTTGATTCGTCTACTGTATAATTTCCAGAAATTGGGTCAAATTTATAAGTAGCATTTGGATTTATCATAGCTATTCCAGCATTACCCAAAGACCACAATGAGTAATCTAAACCAATCTTTAATACAGCATTTTTATTAGTAGATATATAATTTTTAATATTGGCATCTAAACCATTCTCGAAAGATTCTTGTCGTAATGTAAGAGCTTCTATTGTAGCCTTTACACTAGTATCAAGGTTATTTAATCTATCCTGCGCCTCACGAATGTTTCCTACTGCCATTAAGATATCATCGCTAATATCTACTAAAGATTTACCATTATTAAGGTAGAAATTACCAGTTAAGTAAACATTCTCACCATATAGTCCGTATCCTTGAGGTTGGTTGGCTCCAAAGGTATCATTATATATTCCTGATAAATTTCCAGTTCTAACCTTTGTTGTTGGAACTAACTCCGCAATATATTTTGTTACGTCTTGCTGTTCTTCACCGTCTCCTGGTATTGTATAGTTAAGGACACAATCATATTGATTTGTTAAGAACATGCAACCGTACTGACTTGTAGTCTGTTGTCCTGTGTACAAATCAAATCTAAGATTTCTTCTCCATCCTAAATTATCGCAAACATTATTATATACAAAGTTTGGAAGAACTTGAATTTCTACTTCTTTTTGTATTTCAGTTTGATTGTAATTGAAGATAAATGTTAATCTGAAATAACTTGGATATCCAGAAGACCTAAACACTGGGAATATAGAAGACAAGTCAACTTGAGATACATTTCCTGCTAAATAACCATAATCAACTGATGAAGTTGTACTTACTTCAACATGGTCAGCATTGTAATAAGTAGCTCTAATGTTAACAGACATTACATCGCCAGGAGATAATGCTAAAATTTCTTTTCCGGTAATAGCTTCACCATTTTCGTGGTCTAAATAAGTTACCGTTAAACAAGGACTAACCAGTATTTGTGTTAAGTTTAACTTATTAGCTATAATGGTATCAGAACTTCCTAAACGTCTAGCAATATTAGAACTTTCTACGTCAGAACTACCAATAAAGGTTAGTAACTTATAATCAAAACTACTAGAACCGGTACTGTCGCCTCCTTCATCTGAGCCAGGACTTGGAATAATAGAATATATTATACGATATTCTTGATTATATACAGTTTGAGGAGTAACTCCATCATATATAGTAATTTCAAATAGTTCTGCTGGAATGTATACAATATACTTAGAAAGTGTATTGTTTCTCTGAGTAAATCTACAGTCAAATTCAAAAGTTTGTCTGTTTTGCTCGTCTAAGTAGTCTCTTTTTGCAGTTACATTTCCAACATAATCAAGTTGCTGTAATTCTAAAGCATCAGGACTTACAATTATTTCTCCATAATGTCTCCCAGGAGCTAGGCTTACAGAGCCAGTTATGCCTTCAGCAAATTTTATAAATAAGTTTATGTAAGAAACTCCATAAACATCTCCAGACTCTGGTAAATATTCTATTGTATAATTTGGATTCTCTGTTGGAAGTTGCCCAGAATTTCCTATAACTACAATTTGTAAACGAAGTGGATTAGCAACCCAAACACCAGGCTGTAATTGAATTTTGTCAGCAGGAATAACTAAAGTGTAGGTAACCGGCTCATTTGTGAAGTTCTCGTATTCTTCAGGAAGATTAACTCTAACTTCGTTGCCAACTGCTTCAAAGGCTCCATCAGTACATGAAATATTTTCAGTGTACCCGTCTGGTTTTTCCAGTTGTAAATCTCCAATGTAGCTAACACCAGTTATACTCATTAAGTTGTAGAACGTAATGGTAACTTTTGAAAGCTTTTTGGTTTGTGTTGGAGAATAGTAAAATTCATATATAGAACCTCCACCTTGCGTACTTTTAATAGTGTACGCAAACATTGCCATACTTGACTTTGGTCCACTACTGTAAGTAAAAGCTCTAGAAGGCAAGTATAAGAAATATGTAGAAGGTGCTTCAATTTCTGTTACTAAGGTAAAAGTAACTTTGTTACTTCCCAAAGTGTATGTTAAACTATTTACATCAACACCTACTGCTATATTTCTAGTATTGTAATCATACAATGCAATCTTTCTAAGCAAAGAAATATCGACGTCTGCCAAAGTATCTGGAAGTGTAAGTTCAAATCTATACAGACTTTCTACATTTCCCTCAACTGGAGCAATTATTATATTGTCTGGGTTGGTAGCTGCCAACACCAAATCAGCATCAATAACGTCAATAATGTTATGATTATCTATAATTCCGCCATAGTTCTCAATAGCATAATCATCATAGATTGAAACTGTTACTGTACGATAAGCTGTGTAAAGTCTATCCAGATTATCAATAACAATATTAGCTCCTAATGGATAATCATAGTTAGAAATCAGATGAGAATCATCTGGTTGCATGTAGTAAATGGCCATTGCTGAATCTGATGGAACATACATGTTGTCCATCATTCCTACCTCTAACAAGTTTGGCCGGAATCCATCGGCTTCGTTATATGTTAGGTAGTAGTATAAACCATTTACTCTGATTACAGGATTATTAAAATCTCTATCAATATGATATGGATCTGTTGATGTTCCTACCAATGGACCATAAATGCCGACAACATTATAAAAACCATTTGGTAGAATACTAGCTTGGCTAGCTATGTAAATACGTACACTACTATAAGTTATCATGCTGTTTGTCCAATTGATAGTAAAACATAATCATGTGTCTTTTTGTCATAATGCGTAACACTTTCTGGGTTATTCGCATTGTATGTAGATATAACTGTAGCATTTACGTTAGAAGAAACAAAGTATTCATTATTCTCCCCACCATCCGGCATAGTTACTTTAATTCTTTCTTGTTCCCCTTCAGCATTTTCTCTGTAATAAATAGGGGTATCCCAATTAGGTTGATAAGTTAATGCTACATTAACTATTTTTGAAATTCCAGAATAATCGTTTTCAGAATCCCCAGCTTGGTCCAAAGATATTTCTTTCTTCGCTGTATATGGTTCATATTTTTCATAGAACTCTAAATAGTTAGCTGCCCAGTTTTCATATGATACCATTTCCAGCTTTGCTTCTTCATCAAGTATTTTATCCCAAGGAATTTGTTTAAAGTAGGCTTCTCCTATAGTCATAATATGAGAGAAGGTCGAATTCTGGAAATAAAATGTTGCTTTTCTGGTTTGCCCATTAAGCTTGAAGTAAGCATCGAAAGTTTTATATCGAGGTGTAAAGTAAATAACACCATAATCAGGTCTATTTACATTTACAATAATATCCTGGTAAGGACTATTATCTTCAGAAGAGGTCAGTAGCATAGAACGTTGTCTGTCTCCAAAGAAAATACTACCAACACGCACCAAAGCGTCGCCCTTCTCTGGACTTGCAAGGGTTTGTGTTTCTACAACTTCTCTTGTTTCTGTATCAACTTCTTCAGAAGGTTTTTGTTCTTTGTTAATAGAATCCGCAACTAATTCTTGCTCAGATGCATACTGTTTCCACTCGTCAGATTCACTTAAATTTTCTGTAGAAGTGTTTTCATCAACTGTAGAAGTTTTTCTAACTTCTTGTGTTAGTTTACCAGAACGTTGATACAAAGCAGTATCAATCTCATAAGAAGAATCAGTTAAAACACCATTAGCATCATAACTAAAAGAAGTCTTAGCTGATAATACATTATGGTTTTGTAATTCAATCAAGAACCCATAAGAACCTATTAAACTAAGAACAATAGCATTATACTGTTTAACTGCTGTTCCGGTAAATTTTTGACATTTGATTATATCTCCTGGCTTAAATACTGGATACTGCTCATTCTTAGCTTCTACTATATATAAGTTAGGCATAAAAGGTTCGTCATCACCTACAAACTGCTTGTTAGCCTGTTCTCCAAAATATTTATAGTATAGATTTATTCGACACAAATTGTTTGGGTCATCATATGTGTACTGTCCAGTCTCATTATCAATATGTACATCGGAAGCACTAACTACGGAGTAAATTTGTTTATCAAATAAATCATCCATTGGAGTAATTAGCACTTCTTGGTCACTTCCTTCAGCTGCTAATGTTATGTAATCATTTATTCGCTTTGTATCCTTCTGATATAAGAAAGTAAATTGAATGATTCCTTTGGCAGCAAGCTCTAACATTACTTCCCGGTTTGCCATCTGGGTAATGTCGATACCATCTTCACCTTTAGCTATCAATGTATTTCTTACATCATACTGGGTCAGAGCTTTTTCTACATGTTCTTCAGAACAGCTAAATTCTATTTCATGGTCTGACCCCTCACTCCACATAGCAAAGAAATCTACGTCGCAAATGAATGGTTCATTTCCTGTTGGTCGCTGTCTAAGTCTTCCTATTTCATCATAATATAGATTATCCATAAACCCAAAGTAGTAATCTTCTACTGTCATGCGACCTTTACTAAATGTAGCAATGAAACGAGGTAAATCAATTATTTGAAACAGAAAGTCGAATTTATCATATACTACACCAACTCTTGGCTGCTTTATAGACCTTGTGGCTAATGGATAATCCTCATCGTTTAATTGAATTTGATAAAAATTAGTTTCTTTTGAAACTTCTTCTATTTCTTGTCTTGAGGTATTAATATCAAAAACGTGAGTAGTATCATAAATATAAGGAATGTAGTAAGTATCTACATTTAGTGAGAACAAATTAAGGTCTTGGTCATGTAAGTTTAAGTACTTTAAATCGTGTACCTTTTCGATTTCAAAACTGTCTGTAACCCAGAAAGAACCATTAGTTGCAGATATTTTATTAACAACAAGTTCAAATACTTGTAAAATTCCTCTAACAATTAAGTTATCAATAGTTAAAGTGTTAGTGTCTGCGTCTAGTCTCCAACCATATCCAGTCATTCCAGAAGCAAACTGACTTGAGCCAATACTGCCATCCGTTATAATGTCACCAGTACCTACACGAATAGCTGCACCGTCTCCAGTTCTGTTGAAGACGGCGGTATCATTAAAGTATGTTGTATCTTGAAATATATTTTCTTTTTGGAATTCGTTTTCTCCGGCAAATGTCCAATTACCTGTAATTTTTTCGTTTCTAGCCTTTAAAGCAAATTCGTCAGCATCATGCCCTTCTAATAAGTTAGCGTTAAAATTCTTAACCATTTCAGAAGATTGCACAACTAACGGAGCTTCTCTAGTATTTATTACAAGCTGACCAGTCATTTTGTCACCGGTCTTTCTTACATACTTGGAATCATTAGTGCCAATATTTTCTACAAGTTCTAGTAATTCACCATTATAACTTAAATATAAAATCCCAGCCTTCACATCGTAAACTAGAACTCCATTTCCATATTCAGAAGGATCTTTTAGTCCATCGGTTTCTATGATAAAGTTTTTAGAACTCGCTGCCTTTCCGGCAGCTTTTAGTAACTCACTAAAGTCCTTATAACTATTACCATACCGAATGTAAATTTTTCCAAGATTTTCCAGTACTAAGTCATGTAAGTTGTCTCCTACGACAATCTTTTTATTTCCAAGTACATAATCTTCCTTTACATAACTCATGTCGTTTTCTTTATAAAATTTTAGATTTAGTTAGAAAGCAATATCATATTTTGCAGACTATAAAAATTTTAACATTAGCTGCATTTTCGTATTTACACTAAATATAACGGAATAGTAAATTATTCACAAGTGTTTTGATAGTCCGAAATTAAAAATCACTATAAAGTCAAAAAATTTTTATAGTGCGAAGCTCATTCTAAAAATTTTCACATAAAGACAAAAAAAAATCACCCAACCGAAGCTGAGTGATTTTATAGGGTCGCCCCCACAAACCAGCGAATGGCAAAGGTCCGCTGCTTGAGAGCTTATACTGTTACATATAAAATATTTGATACATATCTAGTCCTGCTGTTTAAAACTTTTCCAGTACCCCGCAATTCTGCTCTAACACTATAATGGGATTTACGTAAAAGACGCGTAAATTTATGAGGGGTTGTTAAAGTAAATGTACGAGTACCACCGCTAGTAATAGTAGTAGAATCCCCTCTAATAGTAAAGGCTTTTCTACCACGATTCTTCTTAGGACTGTGGGTTCCATCATGTCCCCAGAATCTCCCTCTACGTTGTCTAGAAAGAGTAGAGTAACACATACACAATTTAAGATTATTAGGAATTGCTCCAAATGCCTTAACTGTTAATGTATTTCCGCTTCTAGTTAAAGTTAGTCGTGGTTTTCCTAAATATGAACCATAATTAGTTATAATCATCTTTTATAAATTAGTCTGTGAAGAATAATGTATAGAAGATTTCTAGGAAGTCAGCAGCATCAAGTTTAGTGTTATTAATTTCAACGTCATTACCGGCATTGACTTCTACAATTTCTGCATAGTCTTCTTCTGTAAATTTCTTATCAGAAATGGAAACCTCTTCTTTTAGTCTAGCATTTACATAAGCCTGGTAGTCTCCGTTTATTTTATCAGTTAGTTCCTGAAGTTCTTTGTTCTCCTCCTCAGTTCTGTCTAACTTACCTTGAAGTTCACTAAATCTTTCATTGTTAATATTCTTAACAAATTCCTGCAAATCTTCATCAAACTGTTTTCTTACTTTTCCATACTCAATACGCATACTCATAACCTTTACTTTTAGGTCTCTGCTGAGTTCTGCGTGATCGTTTTTAAGCAAAAGCTTGGAAACAAAGTTGTGTCTTGTTAAAACTTCATTTGTTGTCATAATTCATTTTCATTTATATGTTATAAGCCTTATACACACTATAATACTCATTATTTATGCAAAATCCAAAGAGTTTTTACTCTTCAGGCTCAGAAGCTGCAGATTCTTCTATTTTTTGTACTAGTGCTCTAAAAGCTGTAACTGCTTGGTCTAAATATTCAGCTGGAACTTCAAAAAATGAAACTCTGTGATGTTCTTCTAAAGGATAATAAGTAAAAGAACCAATGGATAGTGTTTGCTCATCTGGTTGCTTTAGATAAAGATTTCCAGATAAATTAGTTAGTTCTTCTTTTTCCCAAACTGTATTTCCATCAGCCTGAAAATTATCATCTTCATATCTAAAGTTTTTATTAATTGTTAAATAAGTTAAAATATCCATAAGTTTAATATGCTTGAGAACCAAAAAATGTTATTGTAATTCCTGGAGTATCCGTTAATCTAACGTAGTCTCTAGCTGCCCAGCTTCCTTGACAGTGTATTCTTCCACAACAGAATGTAAAAGATACGGTACCTCCAGGTGACACGTTTTGTACTCCGGTACTTGTACTATCGTAGAAATTAGCCCAGCCAAATTCCATACAATCATCTTGGCTACCTGTAATATTATAATGAACTTGTAGTACTGGCCATACATACCAATAACTTTTTGTTCCATTTGTTAATGTTATTGTATGCTTGCCATCTTCCACTTTTGTATCAGTTCCAGTAAAATTACCTAAAACTGATGCACCATTAACTATTCCAGCTCCAGTAGGACCTGCAGTTACCAATCCAGTAGAGCTTCCTCCCCTTTTGTAATATCTACATAGATACACGCCATAACCAGCAGTTCTATAGCCATTAAGAAGATAAGGCTGTAAACTACCAATTGCAGGAATGTATTCAAGATTATAATGAGCCTTAAGGGATTGCTCTCCATCCTGACCATCTGTAAAAGTGACGTATTTATAATCAGTCCCAGTACTATCATAAGTTATGGTTACTTTATCAGATGTCAATGAATCCACGAAAGAATAAGTAGGAACCTTACTAGCGTTTGTAACAGCCTTTAACCAGTATGTCTTACTTGCTGCCCATGTTTGTGAAACTTGTGCTAAAGTAGTTGTAGCAGAAGCGTAGACTAATCCATATTGTGTCCAAGATGCTTTTCCAGTACCACCTCTTGCAACTCCTAGAGTTCCACTAGTAATATCTCCAGCAGCGTGGTTATGGGAGGCTGGTGTAAATGTAGAAGGAATATCACTAATACCGCTCCAAGGTACAGCACTAGCAGAATCAGCATAGCGACTTCTTAAAGAGTCATAGTTGTTATTAGTTAACTCATAAATCTGGAACGAAGCTATGTACCACTTAACTCCAATTGCAGCTCCAGACAGAGTTGCATAGGTATGTCCAAAAGTAGACATAGTTCCGCCGTGGCCATTAATATGTAAGCATGCATACCATTCCCACTTTCCAGTTCCTTCTTTACTTGTTATCCAGTAATATGACCTTCCTGTACCAGTACCATTCATAGCTGCTGTTATAGAAGCTCCAACAGGTAACCACGCTCTTACTACTTGTAACCACACTGCATTATCCTTAGCAGTTACAATTCTAAATGCAGTTCCACCAATTTTATTAGATACAATAGAACCAGTTGGCTCAATTTTTAAAACTTTTCCAGAAGAATTACCAGAAGGAGTGTAACTAGAGTTATTAGCTAAAGCCTCTGCATCAGTCATTACAGTAACTGTACCATTACCACTACCTCCATTATACCAAGATGCACTTGTTACATCGTCTAAGTCAGAATACTGCCAAACAGCTCTTCCGTGTCTAAAACCAAATGCATTTATTGGTAATATTCCGTTCCAATTGGTAGTAGTAATATTTAAATTATTAGAATTTCTTCCTAATTTATAATAGTTATCTCCAATTTTGTCGCTTATATAATCCCATAGTAGAGACATTGTGCGTCTATAAACTTTACCAGCACCGGTAGTGTTAGCAAAACCTCCAGTTGATGCATAGGAAGTTAAAAATTCCGTTTCATCAGTAGGAGCACTCGTACCTTGATTTAATCCACTAAATACAACTGTACCAGATGCAGTAAGATTTGAAGCTACAGTAACATTATCTATGTAAGCATACTTCCAATACCAAGAAGAAGTTCCTAAATAATTATGTCCACTTCCAGCATTTCCTGCTTGAGACGGAAGTAATCCATAAGAATCATTTGCTGAACCAACTTTAATCCAGTTATTAGAAGTTCCAGGTCTTAGGTACGGATATGATTCGGTTGCTAGTGGCCAATAGTCACCATCATGATCGTGCCCAGCAGCTGCGTAGTCTGTTGTAGACTTAGTTACAATAGTTCCAAATCTACCCCTATCACAATATTGCAAATTTGAATTATGCGAAGAATTATAAGCTCCATTCCAATAAGCAATAAAGGACATTGTAGGAATAATTTTATTAGCCGTTGTATTATTAGTCCATCCACTATGAGATACTGCACTTAAGGTCTTAAATGTATATCCTGTAATGCCAGCAGCTGTACCAGTAATGTTAGAAGAGGCAGTTATAAAATTAGCTCCATTTGTAAGTTGATTTGTATTATCTGGAATTGTTATAGATCCATCTGCTGAACCATTAAAAGACCCAGAACTATATCCACTCCAAGACAAAGTATGCCCAACGCTATCCGCAACATTAATACTAATATTATAACATTCTGCTAAATCTGCTGGAGTAGAAGTAACTAATTCGCCAGTACCAAGCATTCCGCTTGCCGTTCCAGAACCAAATAATACAACTTTGTAATCTTTACCAATTTTAAAATAAAAGTATCCTTCTGATGATGAATAGGATAGTTTAAAATTAGATGCTAGGTTTCCACTATCTTTAGACACCACTGCTAATGTACTACGAGCTGGATAGGTGTTATTAATACTAAACACAAAAGAACATACCTGACCCCATTGGTATATAGTAATTAAACAAGTGCCAGTATTGTATTGCCCTTTCTTCTGTATTTTAATCCAAGTATTGTCACTAGAAGCTCCAGAAAACGATCTAATTTGTCTAAAAATATACGTACCATCAATTCCGTCAACAGTGTCGGCGTCTCCAGCACTTGCGGCATAATTTACAGATTGAGAACCTATATTACCTGAGTGAATTATCGTTCCTAAAGTACCACCTTTACCATCACCTAAAATATAAGAGGTAATATTACCATTAGTACCACCCGCTGTTCTATAATTCCAATAATAATCTCCGCTTTGCCCAGAGGCCGCCGATGTGAATTCATTTCCGCTAGCAGTTAAATTGTTATGTGCTCCAAGCTTTGCATAGACAGAATCATGGTCATGACTAGCAGGAGTAAATGAATCAGGTTTTCCAGTTACATTATCCCAAGCAACTGAACCTGCACTTCCGCTTACATCATGATCTAATGTACAAATTACAGATGTTACTTGTGTTTCATCTGATGGTATACTTGCATATGAATTACTTGAATTATTAGCCTGTATTAATGTCCATACATCTTGATTTCCACCCCAAGCTTGTTCTTCAATTTTTACAGCAGCATAACTAGCCCACCCTGTACGCTTAGCATATATATTTATTATTATATCATTTCCAGATTTTTTATATGTTCCAACAAAATTAGCAACTGGAATATTTACATTTAAACTCCATTCAAGTTTTAACCAGGAAAGAGCTGTTCCTCCAGATTCTGCTCTTGCACGTATATTAAGTATACCATATGCTTGTTGAGAATAGCATTCTGAAATATATAATGTTAAACAGGTATTTATCTGTGATGATGCAACACTTTGTGTAAATGTAGCTATTTTATGCCATGGTTTATCAGATTTACCATAGGGATATGCGCCACCATGTTTCCAAAATTGACTTAAATGTTCATCATCAATTAAATCAGCATTTAAATTTACATTACGTGTTGTACTTGTTATAGAAAATGGTGCAGTTCCGTCCGCTACACCTGATTTTATAATACCTTTAACATAGATTCCATTAGTTGGAACCTTTGTATAATCCGCCCAAGCAGATGATACAAGTAAATCACCTACATTTAATCCCTTTGCAGTAACTTGTCCAGAACTTCCAACTGCTAATCTACTATTTGTTGTTTCTGCTAATTCGTAATTTGCGGTTTTGTATTTAGTTGCATGAACTTCAGCCCAAGGATATGTTGTATCTCCAAGTTGTCCCGTAGTTAATGCGGCACCTCTTCTAACTACATTTGCAGAAGCAACTAAAGGATATCCAGATGAATTTGCCCACCATATTACTGATGCACTATCTGCTCCTAAACATGTAGTTGTATTATTAACATATACATATCCTGAAGAGTATATATTACCTGTTGATGGTTGTGTATATAATTTTGCAGTAGTATACACATTTTCATCAGCTGCTGTAGAATTATTACTATCAACAAATGTTAAGTAATGATATCCTGTTTCTGCTGATGAAATTGTTCTTAAAGCTGATGTGGTGGCAGCTATCTGCGTTTGTCTTGCCAATAAAAATCTTCCTATATATGTAGGTATCGTTCCTTTAGAATAGTTTACTAATACATAAACTTTAACATAATATACACCCTTTCCGTCACTTTCATTATAGACAGTATGAGATGTTGGAATAGTGTGAGTAGCAGAATATTTGTGCCAAGTTCCATCGGCTGGAACGGTTACTCCACTACACACAAAATATCCATTATTTGGTGCATTTAATCCAGCATTTGCACTAATAGGTTTTTTATTTCTATCAAATCTTTGTATGCCAAAGTACAGTGTTCCGGCAGTTCCCGTTGCACCAGACGCTCTGTATGCCCATATTTCTCCATACACAAGTTCACCTGGTTCTACGGCAACAAAATCAGAGGTATATGTTTTGTATGAAGATATTGGTCCATAACATAGTCCTTCTGGGGCATTTTCCATAGAAGTTACAATAGATGCACCAAATACACTAATATTATTT
>Ga0326513_10000859_pt1 | contig 25433 bp, 20 predicted proteins | sample 2_2465_0518_D_FD_203654 | JGI IMG/M metagenome (GOLD analysis project Ga0326513, IMG submission 203654) | Bovine rumen microbial communities from UC Davis, California, United States - 2_2465_0518 | ecosystem: Host-associated > Mammals > Digestive system > Stomach > Rumen | place: USA... | reverse complement strand
GCTAAAGTCTACGAGTGCTCCTTCCTGCCACCAGCGGTTCCAGGAGCGAAGTACAGTGCGTAGCTCCTGATCGAAGACTAAACTCTCTACGCTCCCCGAGGGGGCTGACTTACTATTTGTAGAAACGCCCACCGGGGTAGAAAGAGTGGTCTTGTATTCAGCCTTAAAAGCAAGAACTTCGCTTGCAGTGGATAGCTCAAAATGGTGAAGTCCGCATTCTTGTAACTTGGCATCGCCCTGCCAGCTGAGGTTTAGATAATAGCGGGTAGAATCAAGGATGTGCTCAATGAGGGCAGAATGCTCGTCATTCGAAACTATGCGTGAGATGTGGCGTTCGGGCTTAGACCAATCAGCCGCATCGTCTGCATGTTTGCCGGTGGGATATGGCAGGCGTATACCCACCGTGGCGCGACCTTCCTTAAGCAACGGAGTCTTGATGCGATAGAGCACGGCATCATGGTCTTGCATGGCGGCAGTGGTTACCTCAACGGGTTTTCCGTCTGCCTTGTACTTCGACTCGATGACACCGTCATACAACTTTAGTTCCTGACGTATATCGGTCAGTTCCTTCAGTTCAATCTTCTTGCCTGTGGCGTCCTTAAGGTCAAGGCCAATAACACCAAGGTTCAGTCGGTGAGGATTCACACGGAAGAACTGAGTCGCCAGAACTCCTCTTTCGTCCCCGTCGGAGGCTTTTTTATTCTCTATTGCGTAGACTTCTGGGTGGCCATGACCTAAGTCGAAAGCCTTTTCGCTTTCAGCGGGGGTCAGGCCGTTGGTGTTTTCGAACTTATGCCATCCCCAGTCGGACATGGCTGTCAGAGGCACACCTGCCTCATATTCAAAAGGGAATGACTGGAGGCCGGTAACGTCGACCGTTGTGGCAAAGTGGCCGTTACCCACAGTGAGAGAGGCAAGCGGGTCGGCTTCGGTGATGATAGGATTATTGCGAGAGACAACGGCCTGACGGTCGATGGGCTGCATAAGATTATCGACATTGAAGCCCATCATCTCCATTTCAAGACTGGCCCAGATAAACGGACCAAGGCCTTTGGCGTCGTTGTCGCGAATCTCCTCCGATAGATAGTAGGCGTATGAACCGTCGCGACGCTTGTTCTCCTTAGCCTTGGCTTTCGGGTTAATGCTCTTTAGGGCAGACTCTACTTGGGGACTGATACCCGGGCCAAGACCTGCTACGGCGCAGCATTGCGTGAGCGAAATGGTCTTGTCTTCGTTGACGCGGATAAAGTTGTTGATGATGCCGCGATAGGCCTTGATGCCAGCTTCGCGGTATTTTGTTCCGAGATAGCCTTTGCGATAGGCCTTCAACAGGACGTAGGCGAACATGGATGAGCAAGTAGATTCGAGATAATTGCCTTCGCGTCCTGGAGAATCCATTACCTGATACCACACACCCGTCTTCTGGTCTTGCCACTTGATGACGGCATCGAGATCCTTGCGAAGCAGATCAATGAGCTCACCGCGTCGTGGATAATCTTCAGGAACGGCATCCAGCACCTCGATAAGTGCCATGGTGTACCAGCCTTGGGCACGTCCCCAGCAGTGTTGCGAGAGACCTGTCTCCCTGTCGGCCCAGAACATGTTGCGGTTCTCGTCGTAAGCATGTCGATTCAAACCCGTCTTGGGGTCAAAGGTGCGATTATAAGTAATAGTGAGCTGGTTGACGGCATCGTCGTAAATCTTAGTTACGGCACCCTTCTTGGCTTCCTTGGGAGAAGTGGTGATGGGTGCAGTGAGACAACGATAGGGTAAGCCCATGAAGATACCGTCGAGCCACACTTGATAGGCGTAGATGGCTTTGTGCCAGAAAACCTTGTCAACCACGGTGCGGGGTTGTGTCTGCAATTGTTTCATCAGAGTCTGCATGGCCAGAAGGTTCTTCTTCTCAGGCAATTGCTGATACATTCGGGTGATAAAATGGCCTGTCCGAATATTGTCGAGGTTATAGTCGAGAAGGTCGAAGCCACGGATATCACCTTTTTCGTTGATCATGGTATCAGTGTAAAGCTTGCAGTAGTCGAAAATCTTCTTGTCACCGTAGCGGAGGTAGGTGTCGAGCATGCCTTCCAGTTCGATACCCATGACATAGCTCCACTTTGGACGAGTAGAGAAGTCCAGCAAATACGACTGCGGAGTGCGTTGCATCTCCGAGTAGGTCATCCATTGCGAGTAGTGCTTATATGGTTTCTGCTGTAACACAAGTGAGCCATTGATGAAAAGGTTGTCAAAGCGCACGTCTCGCACTTTGCCACTCTGGAAGTTGCCTTGCTGAACGCCATTGAATCGGCAGTTCTTGATGTTGATGTCATAAACATAGGTGTCCTCGTTCAGGCCGATAATCTGTACACCGTACTTAGACTTCTCGCAGGTCACCTTTTCCACATTCACGTTGCGTACAGTGGGATAGTTGCCTCGGCAGCAAATTTCGTTGTGCTCATAGTCTAAGTTGATTTTCACTACAGACTCACCGCACTGCCCCACTTTAATATCCTTCATGTTGATATTTTCTATGATACCACCACGACATGAGTTGGTCTTAATGCGGAGCACACGGTCGAGGTTGGGTGAATCCATCACACAGTCGTGGGCAAAGACATTCTTGCAACCACCGCTAATCTCAGAGCCGATGACCACGCCTCCGTGGCCGTTCTTCATCTCACAATTACGAATGATGATGTTTTGCGAAGGCATACCTCGCTCACGGCCGTCGCGGTTGCGACCGCTCTTGATGGCAATGCAGTCGTCACCGGTGTTAAAGTAGCAGTTCTCTATCAGCACTCGGTCGCATGACTCAGGGTCACAGCCGTCACCATTTGGTCCGTCATTGTTAATGTGTACGCCACGTACCGTAATGTCGGTAGATCTATAAGGGTGGATAACCCAGAAAGGGGAGTCGAGTAGCGTAATATCTTCGAGCAGAACGTATTTGCAATCAACAAAATTAATCAACTGCGGACGAAGTCCGTCTTTTGGCCCAAAAGTGCGCTGAGGTGTTGGTTGGCCTTTCTCGTCTCGCATGGGAACACCGTCCTCACCGTTTTGCAACAGTCTGGGGCGGGCTTCCAACTTTTGGCTGATCATGCCTTCCTTCCAGCCAAATTTCGGAGCGCCGCACCAAGGCCACCAGGTTTCGCGTGAGCCTCCACCATCAATAGTTCCCTTACCCGTAATGGCTATGTGTTCAGCTTTGTTGGCATAGACACAGGGTGAAAGGTTGTAGCATTCAAGACCCTCCCAAGATGTTTCGACGATGGGATAAAGTTCTGGTTGGAAAACAAACTTCATCACGGCACCCTCGCTGAGCACGAAATTGACGTGGCTCTTCAGCGTGATGGCACCAGTTTTGAATTCGCCAGCTGGGACGATGACACGTCCACCACCATTCTTCGAACACTTGTCGATGGCCTTCTGGATGGCTTTCTGGTTTTGGACAGCTGTTGCCTCGGGCTTTGCGCCGAACTTCACAATGGAGTACTCCTTGTCCGACAGCTGAGGCAATTGGATACTCTTCTCAATCTGCTTGTACATGTCCTCGTCCCACTCCTTGGCCACTGCCAATGAGGGTATGAACAGGCACAACAATAGTAACCTGAATGTTAGTTTCATAAAATCGATTAGTTTTTATAGCTATAAATGTGGCTACAAAGTTACGAAGTTTTTTCTAATCGACCAAGCGTTTAGCATTTTTTACATCTGAGAAAGCGCATCGAACAGACGATTTAGTGCATCATCAGCATTTTTCTCTTCGCTGAGCAGTGTCACGAACTTGGATCCGATGATGGCACCTGCTGCATTCTGCTGGGCAGCTTCGAGTGTCTGCTTGTTTGAAATACCGAAGCCTATCATACGCGGATTACGCAAGTTCATGGCATTGATTCGGCGGAAGTAAGCCTGCTTGGCATCGTCAAACGATTGCTGGGCACCTGTCGTGGCGGCACTGCTGACCATATAGATGAAACCATCAGTATGCTCGTCAATGAAACGGATGCGTTCATCACTGGTCTCTGGGGTGATGAGCATGATGACGCGCAAGTCGTAACGGTCGGCTACGGGCTTTATCTCGTCAAGATAGTCTTTGAAGGGCAGGTCGGGAATGATGAAGCCGCTGATGCCACTTTCGACGCAACGCTGGCAGAAATGCTCGATTCCCATCTGCATGATAGGGTTCAGATAGCCCATGAGCACCAGAGGGATTTCCACTTTCTCCTTGATGGATTTCAACTGGTCGAAGAGTAGGGGTAGGGTCATCCCGTTTTTTAGTGCTTTAGTGGCAGCGTCCTGAATGACAGGACCATCAGCCATAGGATCGCTGAAAGGAATGCCTACCTCAATCATATCAATGCCACGACGCTGCAATGTAAGGATAACATCGGTGGTGCTGTCAAGGGTTGGGGCACCGGCACAGAAATAGAGAGAGAGAAGTTTGCGGTCACCGAGGTTGGCAAAGAGGGTGTTGATTTTATTGGCCATAGCTGTTTCTGATTTTAAGATTTGTAATTTATTTCACTAAGGAAGTGGCGGATTAAATCGACGTCTTTTAATGCTGGAGCCATTTCGAAGCGAGAGTTTAGATCAATGCCGATGCATTTTTTAGCGATTGTTCCGCTGTTTTTTTGAAAAAAGTCGCGTAGGCGAGGGGCGTCATCGGCACCGATGCCACCACTGAGGAGGTAGGGTCGTTCGCCGTCGTAGGCTTGCAGAACGTTCCAGTCGAAGTGTTCACCGCTACCTCCCACGGTCTTGCATTTGGTGTCGAAGACAAAGGCGTCGACGCAGTCGGCGTAGGGTATGTAAGATGATACAGAATCGGGACAATCCACACTAATGGCCTTCCAGAACTTAACATGAGGAAGCGTACGGCGCAAGTTGCGTATGAGTGTGGGCGTCTCGTGACCATGCAACTGGACTACATCGAGATGGTAGTTGACAACGCTGGTAATGACATCTTGGGCGGTGGGATTGACGAAGACTCCGACATAACTGGGGGATGGCTGACAGGTGCTGGCAGGAATATCGAGAGGTGCATAGTGAGTGGAATCCACATACCGAGGCGACTTCGGCCAGAAAATCAAACCGATATAGTCGACGCCCAGTGCTGCTACCTCGCGAATGTTGTCGGCCTCTCGCATGCCACATACCTTTACTATCATAGTTGTCTGATAAATTGTTTTAATGCAAGTCCTGGGTCGGGAGCCTTCATGAAGGTCTCACCAATAAGGAATCCGCGGAACCCAGCATCGCGTAATTGACGAACGGTCTCAGGATGGCTAATACCGCTTTCACTCACTTTAACGGCATCTTTTGGAAGTAGTTCGGAGAGACGGAATGAGGTTTCGACGTCAGTGACAAACGAGCCTAAATGGCGGTTGTTGATACCACACATGTCGGGTTCAAGTTCGGCGTACTCCAGTTCTTCTTCCGAGTGCATTTCCAGTAGCACCTCCATGCCCAGTTCGTGGGCTTTATGGAGGAGCGTTGCACATTGCTGTTTCGTGAGGCAGGCCGCAATGAGAAGCACTGCAGACGCCCCACAAAGGCAGGCCTCATAGAGTTGAAATTCATCAATGACGAAATTCTTGTAGAGCACAGGGAGTGTCACGCCCGACTGGCGGGCTTCCGAAATAAAACGGTCGTGCCCTGCAAAGAAAGTCGTGTCGGTAAGAATGCTTAAGGCTGCGGCGCCCTGCTGCTGATAACTGAGCGGGATGACGTCGGCACGTCCTTCTTCCTTAATCCAGCCTTTTGAGGGCGAGCGACGTTTGAACTCGGCGATAATGCCTGTCTTGCTGTCAATCAGTGCCTGACGCATGGAGGGCTTTGGAAGCTTCCATTGGGCCAGTTCCTCGTGTTTGGTGGCAACTATTTCCTGAAGAATATCTTTCATTGGAAAAGTTATGAATTTAATTCAACGAACTTCTTGAAGGCCTTCAATGCACTACCACTCTCTATGGACTCTCGGGCAATGGCAATACACTCTTCTATGGTCTTCTGACCACGTTCCAATACTTGAATGCCGAAGGCGGCATTGGCCATTACCACTTCTTTTTGACCAGGCAAACAGCGGTTCTCCAGTACGGAGTCGAAAATCTGGGCAGCCTCGTCTTCGGTAGCTCCAGCAACCAGTTCCTCTGGCTTGATAATGTCGAAGCCCAGGTCTTGTGGACGGAAGATTCGTTCGTAGTTAGAATCAGAGCTTGCCGTAGCGTTGTTGTCTAAGGAACCGAATCCAGCTGTGACTTTGAAGTCGCCTGTTAGGGAGATCTCGTCGTATCCGTCGATGCTGTTTACAATACCATAGTCAATGCCAAGGCGCTGGTAGACCTGTTGATAGAGTCGCATTTGGTCAAGGTTGGCTACGCCGAGTAGCTGACACTTAGGCTGACTGGGATTGACGATGGGACCTAAGAGGTTGAAGATTGTGGGGAATGGAAGTGCTTTGCGGATAGGACCAACGAACTTCATGGCTTTGGCAAAGAGTTGGGCATGCAGATAAACGATGCCAGCCTCATCGAGAGAACGGTTCAGACGTTCAATATCATCGGTAAAGCGGATGCCGTGATGCTGGATGACGTTCGATGCGCCAGAGATGCTGGTTGCAGCATAGTTGCCATGCTTGGCCACCTTGTAGCCTGCACCCGCAATAACGAAGCAAGCAGTGGTCGATATGTTGAAAGTATTCTTGCGGTCACCGCCGGTGCCAACAACGTCGATATAGCGGTCTGCATGGAGGAGGGCGGGCACGCCAGTCTCCAGAATACCGTCGCGAAATCCGAGTAACTCATCGACAGTGACTCCGCGCATCTGCAGGGCGGTGAGCAGGGCCGTGATTTGCTCATTGGGGTACTCGCTGTGGGTAATGCCAATGAGAATTTGCTTCATTTCCTCGCGGCTGAGTTCTTCGTGGTTCAATAGACGGAAGAGATAGCTTTTCAGTGTAGTTTCCATAATCGTGTTGTTTTTATTGATTGTTTTTTTGTTCTTGAAGTTGGTAGATTATAAAAAGAGCCAGTTCTGCAACATTTTCTTGCCATCAGGCGTCAGGACGCTTTCCGGATGGAACTGGATGCCACGTACATTCAGCTTCTTGTGGCGCAGAGCCATAATTTGCCCCTCATCACTTACGGCTGTCACTTCGAGACAGTCAGGGAAGCTATCTTGTGAAACGACCCATGAATGATAGCGACCCACTGTGATGTCGGCAGGGATTCCACTGAATATAGGGTCGTCGGCCACCAAATGGCAAGGTGTGGCAACACCATGGAACACGTCGCTGAGGTTTTCCAACTTTCCACCGAAGACTTCACCAATGGCCTGATGACCGAGGCAGACACCTAAGATTGGCTTGCGACCAGCATAGGTGCGGATTACATCGAGCAACAATCCTGCCTCTGATGGGATGCCAGGACCGGGAGAAAGCACAATCTTGTTGTAAGGCTCAAGATCGTCAAGTAGAAACTGGTCGTTACGCACGACATCGACCTCAGCGCCGAGTGATTTGATGAGGTGACTCAGATTATAGGTAAATGAGTCGTAATTGTCGATGATGACTATCTTCATAATCAATTCGTATAATTCGTTGGTTTCTAAATTATTCCTTATATCTCAGTAGCCTTTTCGATGGCTCTTCGGAGGGCACCGAGTTTGTTGTTCACCTCCTGTAACTCGTAGTCTTCGTTGCTCTTGGCCACAATGCCGCCTCCTGCTTGGAACCATAGTTCGCCATTGCGACTGACAAACGTGCGGATGGTGATGGCTTGATTGAGCGAGCCGTTGAGGCCGATGAAACCAATACAGCCACCATAGGCACCCCGATTATGCGGTTCATATTCGCTGATTAGTTGCATGGCACGTACCTTCGGAGCACCACTCAACGTTCCGGCTGGGAATGTGTCGATGAAGGTGCGGATGGGATCGCGATCGGTATCAAGTTCGCCGCTGACGCGAGAGACGAGGTGGATGACATGTGAATAGTACTGGATATCCTTGTAGTATTCGACCTTCACATCGTGGCAGTTGCGGCTCAGGTCGTTACGGGCAAGGTCGACGAGCATGACGTGCTCGGCATTTTCTTTCGGGTCGTTACGCAGGAAGTCTGCAGCACGTCGGTCGGCTTCGCTATCTCCTGTGCGTTTGGTCGTTCCTGCAATAGGGTCGATATAGGCACGACGGCCTTCTATTCTGCAATGCGTCTCTGGTGAAGAGCCGAAAATTCTGAAACCACCGAAATCAAAGTAGAAAAGATAGGGCGAAGGATTGATGCTGCGCAGGGCACGATAGAGGCGGAAATCATCACCTTCATATTTCTGCACGAATCGGCGGGATAGTACTATTTGGAATACGTCGCCACGCAGGCAATGCTGAATGCCACGACGAATGTTCGCTTTGTGTTCCTCGTCTGTGAGCGTTGAAGTGACGTCGCCCACTGTCCTAAAGTCGTATTCGCGAACATTGCCTCGGTTCATCGCCTTAAGAATGACATCAATGTCGGCTTCTTCTTCGAGTGTTACCACCTTTAATGTGTTATTATAATGGTCGAACACAATCACTATTTTATATAATATATATAGCACATCGGGGGCATCGTTGCGCTCCTGCGTCTCATCCTTTACGGCAATGTTTTCGAAATAGCGTACGGCATTGAAACTTGTGTAGCCATAAAGACCGCAGACGTGGTTGTCCGAGCCAGTGACTTCAATGCGGTCGATAAGGGTATGGATAGCCTCAGAGGTACCAAAACCTGCGCCTAATGCCTGATGGAAAGTGCTTCCGTCTGGGTAGGTAATAGAGGCATTACCGTGGCCGATAGCTACGCTGGCGATAGGATTGAGGCCAATGAACGACCTTGAGTTGTTCGCATCATGATAGTCAGAGCTCTCCATCAACGCACTCTGTGGATACAGATCGCGAAGGCGCATATACACGCCAACAGGGGTGTAGAGGTCAGCGAGAATGGTACGTGAGGTGGTTTTGTATTGAAAAGTGTTCATAACCTATTCGTTTTATTCGTGATATACGTTGTTTTACAAAGTAGTCAAATCCTTATAGCTCAGGTAGGTCTCCAAATCCTTGTCGCCTCGACCACTGACGGTGAGGACCACTACGTCGTCTTTCTTAAATTCTACTTTTTGCAAGGCGGCGATGGCATGGGCACTTTCTAATGCGGGAATAATGCCTTCCATGCGTGTCAGCTCGTAGGCAGCACGGATGGCCTCATCATCGTTGATGCTGAAGACGGTGGCTCGGTGTTGTGTGGCAAGGTTGGCGTGCATGGGACCGATGCCGGGATAGTCAAGGCCGGCAGAGATACTCTCGGCTTCTATAATCTGTCCATCAGGAGTTTGCATGACGAGTGTCTTGGCTCCGTGTAGGATACCCAGTCTTCCTGCATGGATGGTGGCAGCCGTATGTCCTGTATCAGCTCCTTGACCACCAGCTTCGGCCAAGATGATTTTCACTCGTTCATCATCAATATAGTGGTAAATAGTACCTGCGGCATTACTGCCACCGCCTACGCAAGCCATCAGATAGTCGGGATAGTCGCGACCTATCTTTGTTTGCAACTGCTCCTTGATTTCTTTCGAAATGATGCTCTGCAAGCGAGCCACCATGTCTGGATAGGGATGAGGGCCAACGGTGCTTCCAATAATATAAAAGGTGTCCTGAGGATGACAGCACCAGTCACGGATGGCCTCATTGGTGGCGTCCTTAAGTGTCCAGTTGCCAGTCTTCACGGGGCGTACTTCGGCACCAAGCATTTTCATACGTTCCACGTTTGTGTGCTGCCGCTCAACATCAAGTGCCCCCTGATAGACTACACAAGGCATGTCCATGAGTGCACAGACCGTCGCCGTTGCTACACCATGTTGTCCGGCTCCTGTCTCAGCGATGATACGCTTCTTGCCCATTTTCTTGGCCAATAGTATTTGTCCTATGGTGTTGTTGATCTTGTGCGCTCCTGTATGGTTCAGGTCTTCTCGCTTCAGATACAGTTGGCAACCGTATTTTGCACTCATTCTACGAGCAAAATAGAGTGGGGAAGGCCGTCCCACATAATCGCGTAACAACGCCATGTATTCCTCCTGGAACTCACGACTTTCCAGAATGGGCAAGTATTGCTCTTGCAGATTCTTCACCGTAGCATAGAGAATCTCGGGTACGTAGGCACCGCCAAACTCTCCGTAAAATCCTTTGTCATCGACTAAATAACTCATAATCGTATATATTGTCAGTTATCAATTTAAAAAAGACTCGCCGTAAGAACGACGAGCCTTTTCCTGTTTGTTTTTGTGTCGGTAATAACACATAGGGCTTGCTTCTCACGACTATTTGAATCTTGAGTCACGCCACCACCATATGTTGAAAAGTTGCTTTGTCATTTTTTGCTTTGTATTTTTATTCGGCACAAAAGTATAAATAAATATTTATTCCTGCAAATTATTCAGCAATTATTTTGCATTTATGCATGAAAAATGGGTGATTTTAAATAATTATTCGTTTTCTATAGGTTTTTCATCCAATAACTCATCGAGTCGCTGCTTTGTGATCCCAATGGTTTTGGCTGTCATGGTGAGATACATTTGCTCGGCCATCGTAGGCTGTTGTCCGTCGGCACGCATCACGCTAATCATGGAACTCAGTGCCTTTTCTGCATAGTCGGGATCGCATGCCAGCAGTTCATAGTCCAAGTCGTAGCTGAAATCGGTGCTGCCATGTTCCGTTGTACCGATGTTGCCCAGTAATTCCAACATCAGTTCTTCGCTGATATCTGAATTGGCAACCATTTCCTCGACCACTTTGTAGCGGGCGTCCGACACAGAACCATTGATGTTTGCCATGTTCACTACGGTTTGTAGGACGGCAATCTGCTTTGACTTCGGATCTTTCTCCGACTTCTCTGCCTTGACAAAAGAAGCCTTGATGTTAGAGAATTCCAGTGCGCTGATATCGCCGTCGTCAAAGTGTGTCTTCTGAGCCTTGAGGCGCTTCTGCAAGCGACGTGCACCAGGTCTGAACGTGAAAAGGGTCACGCCACCTGAGAACAATCCGCCGGCAATAGGAAGAAACTTGCCAATACCATGTGCAAAGCTGTCCTTGGTCAATTTCACGCCGATTAAGCGAGCCACCTGTGAGGCGATGGGATAGACTGCCATTTTTGTGATGGCCACACGAGGCAAGCGTCCTACGGTAGACTGGGCCATGCCTTTGGCTATCTCGCTAATGCCCTGATCGGCCACACAGACACCCATCATGGATCCCAAGAAGATAGTGAATAGGTCGCTGGCCGCATCACTCATGTGTCCCTGCTCATCACAGAAATCGGGAAAGCCATAGAGGTAGGCTAATTTCTGGGACAGCACAAACACATGGAAGTAATATTGCACAAGATCGCTGGGAATGGTGGCGGCCATTGCCAGTCCACCAGGCAGCCCGGCAATTGTGGAGGCCGTAGTTGCAAGTGCCGTATGACGGTTGATGCAGGTAGCTGCTGCTCGGTCTATATCTCTGTCTGAAGCAATGGTATAGGGACGTACGCTATCCAGTAAGGCGAGTTTTTGTTTCGTACAATAAGGACTGAGGGCCTCCTGAAGGAAAGGCACCCGTTCTACTTTCACTGTAGGCATCTTGAGTACTGCCATCAGTATTTTGTTCCAAATCAAAGTTTCGTTTGACATACTATTTGCGATATTTCTTAATGATACTATATGCTTGATAAAGTCCACGTTCGCCTGCCTTGCTCAAATCAAGAACACCCTCGGTCACATCGCCGGCATAGATATGGCAAAGGCCTCGGTTGAAGTAGGCTTCCGCCAGATGACCATCGATGGAAAGAGCAGCACTATAGTCGCTGATGGCACGAGCATACTCCTTGCGGTGGGCATAGACCGTGGCTCGGTTGTAAAGCAGGAAGGCATTCTGAGGAGCCAACTGCAAGGCATGATTCAGGTCGGCCAACACACTGGCGGTCTTCAAGTCAACATTGGTACCCTCGGACGCCTGGAATTGATTAATCTTCGATTGGCAAACGGCTCGTTGCCAAAGTGCAGGAACCGACGTGGAGTCGATTTGCAAGTAGGTCGAGAGGTCTTCAATAGCACTCTCGAAATTCTGGATGGCCGAATAGGCCAAAGAGCGCAACAGCAACAGTTGTACCGCTTCATCGGTATGCTGTGACTTGGCAATGCTTGTAGTCAGCGAGTCAAGATAGCTGAAGTAGGCCGATGACTGTTGGTTGTTAAGGGCTGGATGACTGTTATTTATATATATGGTACGCGAATGTATCTTTTGGTTCAGCGCATCAATATCGCTGTCAAAGGCTACATACGACTTCACGTCGCTTCGCAACGGTTCGAACGACAGGCCAAACATGGGTTGCAACTCTACTTCCACCTTGTGGTGTTGCACCTTGCCACGATAATCGTTCTCGTATTCATGTTCCAACTCTTGCTCGTCGGCTACTACCAATTGGTTGTATTTCTCCAGGTCCTCATCACTACGCTTGCGCATTTGCTTCTTGTTCATCTTGGGTTGAGTACCGAAGAAATGCTTCATCAGACGGGCACGGTAAACGGTGTTCTCGTCGGCGTCTGCCTGACGATTCATGCCCAGGCGACGATAGCATGAAGCACGAGCCTCCAGTCCAGCCCAGAAATTGGGGAACTCTTCTATCACCTTTGAGTAGTCACGGATGGCACCTCGCAAATCGCCTGTCTTGTCCAGCAATACAGCACGGTTGAAAAGAGCCAGCATGTTGTCGGGTTCCAACTTGAGCACAAAATCGAAATCGGTGATAGCACGGTTGTCATCGCCCACCTGTGAACGCAGCAATCCGCGGTTATAGTGTCCTAAGAAGTTATTGGGTTCCAGGTCGAGAGCAGTATCATAGTCAGCCATAGCACCACGCAGGTTGTTCTGATTGTAACGGGCCAGCGCTCGGTTGATATAGCAGCTACCGTTCTTAGGTAATAAGTGGATGGCTTTGTCCAGATAGTCCTCGGCATCTTTCCATTCCTCCCTCGATAAACTGATGATACTCCTTGCAGCCCAAGTCTGCCCTTCGTAGGGATCAATCTCCAAACTCTTCTCCAACGAGGCAATGGCTTTGGCGGTATCCTGCATCTGCATATAGACATCTGCCTGCATGGCATAGCCAGGAGCATGCTTGCTCCATCGTGTCAGCATGGTGTCGAGTTCGTTGAGCGCCAATTCATAGCTTTGTCCACGCAAGCGGCAGAGGACACGGTTGTGCCAAAGGTTACGGTTTTCTGGATCATAGCGAAGGGCTATGGTATAGTCCTTGGCAGCATCGGCATAGGCTTTCTGCTGAATGCGGCAAAGACCTCGCAATTCATATAGGTTTACTACGTAGGGATTTCGCTGGATGGCTTCCGTACAGTCATTCTCGGCCCCAGCGAAATCGTCCAGATAGTATTTGGCCACGGCACGAAAGAACCAAGGCTCATACAGATAGGGCTTGGCCAAAATTGCCTGATTGAAATACTGGATAGAGAGGACGTAATCCTCGTAATACAGAGCGGAACGACCAATGGTAATCAATCGGTCTGTGTTGAATTGTGCAAAGCACATTGAACATTGAAGATTGAACATTGAACCATGCAATGCCCAAAACAACAAAATACTTCTTACGAGCCAATGCTTCATGTTCAATCTTCAATGTGCTATTCTCTGTTCGCTCTACTCAATGCCTCACTGGCTTTGTCCTGTAACCGCAGCGATAGCGGCCTTGTGTGAGCGCTTTCAGTTTGCTCTTGATCAGTTGTCGTCTCAGTGGCGAGATATGATCGATGAACATGTGGCCTTCCAGATGGTCGAATTCATGTTGCATGACACGTGCCAAGTATCCTTCGACCCATTCGTCATGTTCTTTAAATTCTTCATCCATCCATTTCACATGTATGCGGGTGGGGCGTGTCACCTTCTCATGAATAGCAGGCAACGACAGACAGCCTTCTTCCGATGAGTCTGTCTCGGTGTCGTCGAGTTCCACGATGTGCGGATTAATAAAGACCTTTCTGAAACCTTCATACTCAGGAAAATCTTCTTTCAGGACATCAAGGTCAATCAACACAAGGCGGATGGAACGGCCTATCTGAGGCGCAGCCAGTCCGATACCGTCAGACTCAGCGAGTGTTTCCCACATGTCGCTGATCAACTGCTTCAGTTCAGGATAGTCTGGTGTAATGTCTTCGGCTACCTTACGAAGTACGGGCTGGCCGTAAATATAAATAGGTAATATCATTAAATGTTTAGTCGTTAAGGAGCAAGAATAGTAAATTACAATCTGCGTCTTGACTCCAAATAATCTCTTAATATTATAGTAGCACTGATCTCGTCAACCAGAGCCTTGTTTTGGCGTGCCTTCTTTCCAAGTCCGGCATCAAGCATTGCCTGATGGGCAAGTACCGAGGTGAAACGTTCGTCGTAATACTCTATAGGAATGTCTGGCACTTCCTTACGCCATCGGTTCACAAACTGCTCTACACGAGCAAGGTTCTCGCTGGGTTGTCCGTTGGGCTGCACTGGTTTGCCAATGACGATGCGCTCCACCTCCTCTTGGCCAATATACTTCTTCAACCAGTCGAATAGTTCAGATGTAGCGACTGTCACCAATCCGCCTGCAATAATTTGCAGAGGATCAGTGACAGCCAGTCCAGTCCGCTTACGACCGTAGTCTATACAAAGAATGCGGGCCACCGATGGAACACTTATCTTGCAAGCAACCAAGCGTCACCCTGCGGATTCAACTCCGTTCCGCGCAAAGCATCACGAGTACGCACGGCATCGCCTTTGTTGTCAGATGTGTAAGCAACCACACGATACATGTTGCGGTCTTCGTTCTTGGCAATCTGTGCCTGATAGCCAGCGTTCTTCAGACGCTGCTGCAATCCCTCAGCGTTTGCAATCACAGAGAACGAGCCAACCACCACGCTGAATGAGCGCAGGCCAGAGCCATTCACCACAGTTACACGCTCCTGACGTACCGAAACATTGTCGTAGTTATCCACTACTTGGGTCTGGGTAACTGGACGAGTCTGTACGGGAGTCACCACCGGTGTCTCCGGTGTGTTGGCTACTTGCTGTGCAGCCTCCTGCGACTTTGCTTTCTCATAAGCCTGCTTATAGGCACTCTCGCTCGACTTGCAGCTGCTGAAACACATGGCCACTCCAATGCCAGCGAATAATAACATGTACTTTTTCATAAATCGATGTTTATTTTTTATGTTTAATAATGTTCTATAAAAATTATTGAGTGCGAAATTACTAAATAATACCGAAATAAACGAACTTTTACTACCTAAACTTTGTTAATTTGGTGAATTATCTACATTTTAACAAAAAATGGCATTCAAAACTATCGAAATACAAGAAAAATCAGTAAATTTGCGGCATAATAATCTTTTTGTTTCACCTTATAAATTATAACAAAATCTATGAAGAGTTTAGGTTATATTGGCGCATTCCTTGGTGGAGCCATTGCTGGTGCTGCCATTGGTCTGCTTGTCGCCCCAGAGAAGGGACGTGACACTCGCGTAAAAATCACTGACGCCGTTGAGGACTTCCTCCGCAAGCACAACATCAAGTTGAATCGCAAAGAAGTAGGCGATTTGGTTGATGACATTCAGGACGCTGCAACAGAAGAGTAATGCTGTCGAGCGACAAGAACGTTGAGACCATTGCCGAGCTGATAGAAGTGCTCAAGCACTATCTCGGTCTGCAAACCGAATACGTCAAGCTCGATGTAATAGACAAGGTAGTACGCCTGTTGACGGCTACTGCCTTGGCTATTTTGATATTCCTTATTATCATTGGCATCCTGCTGTTCTTCTGGTTTGGAGTTGCTTGGTGGCTATCCTCATACATGAGTCTGACATTGGCCTTTTTCTTAGTAGGAGGCTTTCATATCATCCTGCTATTCCTTGTCCTTATCTTCCGTAAGTCATGGATAGAGAAGCCGCTCGTTGGTTTTCTCGCTAATCTGCTAATGAGTTAGAGCTATGGTTCCAGAAAAGACAGCCCCCAACACCTACTCCACGCTTGAAGAAATTCGCATGCGCAAGGATACGCTGCTCGATGATATTGAACGAGACAGCGAAAAGATTGGCACGATGTGGAATCGGCTCTTTGTCAAGCAGGAGAATTCCACGAAGGGAGAATATGTGGCCAGTATTGTTGCCAACTGCATTACGGCAGTAGATGCGTTCCTGTTAGTCAGGAAACTGATGAAGAACTACAGCGGTCTGTTCGGGTTCTTCGAAAATAAGAGTAAAAAGAAACGCAAGTAAAGCTCATTGCTTACTTGCGTTTCTTTTTTATTGTAGTTCTACTCGCTTTACTTCAGCACTACTTTCTTGCCATTCTGGATGGCAATACCCTTGAAGCCGGGCTTCACCTGCTGACCAGCAAGGTTGAAGGTGGCAGCCTTGATGGCCTTCTCAGCTACGGCGTTGTTGATGCCGTCAATGACGGAACCAGTCTCAATGGTCACCTCGATGACATAACAGCACTGCTCACCCGTGTTGGTGAAGGTAATCTTGTTGAGTTTGCTTCCACCGAAGTCGATGTTACGCACATCGGGAGTTTCAGGAGTGAGGAAGCTCTGGAAGACAACACCTTCAGTCTCAGGATCAAAGGCGATACCTGCCACTTCCTTCCAAAAGGAAGTACGAGCGTCTGCTGCATCACCGTCGAAATTGACATAGCTGTAGAAAGTAATGCCGCCAGCCACCTTGCCCTCGGGCAGGGTCAGCGTGTTCTCAGCACCGTTCGATACCTTCATTGATGTGTAGCTCTTGCCCTCAATCTCGATGGTCTTGCCACCGCTGATGTTCTTCGTGTCGTTGCCAGTAATCTGGAGCATGAATCCGTTCAAGGCACCCGTATATTCCAGTGCGTTGGCCGAGCTCTGACCGTCGAATGAAATGATGTGCTTGCCATCGGCTGCAGGAGGAACGATGTCGGCGCCACCGCCTGCAACATAGTCGAAGCCGTAGAATTGGATGGTTGTGCCACGAGCCCAGAGGGTGTAGACCTTGCCAGCCTCCAACTTGTAGAGCTTCAGAGCGTAGGCATAATCACCATTACCCTCCTCAATGGGTACCCAGGAGAAGGTGGTAGCTGCGATGGCAGCGGCTGGCTTGGCCTGATCAATCAGCTTCAGGTCCTTTCCGTCGTTGTCGGTACAACTATTGCTAACCTGCTGGCGGCGGAAGTAAACGGTGATGTCAACATCTTTCTTGGCGGTAATGACCAGTGGAGTGCTACCGCCCTTGTCGGTACCAGTCTCTGCACCTGCCTTGGGAGCTGCGTCAACACGTATCTGCATATAGGTGTTGAACGTGTAGGACTTGCCGTCAATAGTGAAGGAAACGGGTTCCTTGGCATCCTCAGGTCCAACCTGAGCCTTGCCGACAGTTGTCTCAAAGACGGTTTTTACTTCCAGCAGATCATCGTCAAGGATGGTTGTACCTGCTGCGGGAGCCTCTTCTGTGGGTCTCCATTCTGACTGGGCATTGATACCCAGAGCCACCATTGCGGTGGCGATAAGTGTAAAGATTTTCTTCATACTTTTTGTTTTAAGTGGTTGTCTTTATATTAATATTATGGTGTAAAAACGCTGCAAAGTTACGGATATTTTTTGAGATAGCGGAAAAATTAGTGTAAAAAATGACCGCTATTTAAAAATAAAAGAGTAATTTTGTACCCAAATTGCGTCTTCGAGACTGAGAACAAAACAAACTAACATTTTTATAACATAATTATTAACTAAAACTCAAAACACATGAAGTACAACAGACTATTGAAGTACTCCTTCGCTTGCTTGGTGGCAGTGTTGTTTGGCGGGTTTGCCGTCGCTGCCATTCATAGTGAGGGAAGTGAGGAGATCGTCTTCCAAGATTCTTTTTCAGATCTTGAAGACGCAAGCGATGGTGGAAATGGTGTTTTCACCGGCAATGTTGCAGGCTCTAAGCTGACGGAACGTGAAGGCTGGAGCGTGCTGACAAATGCCTACATTGGGCAGGGGTGCCTGCGTCTGGGCACGGCGAAGAACGACGGAGTTATTACTACCAACACCCTTGAACTGACGGGCGATGCCACCTTGACATTTGAAGCCGCCGGCTGGGGATCTGGCACCAACGTGATGAATGTGAGTGCCGAAGGTGCTGAAGCTTCTGGTTCGTGGACGTTGGAAAACGCCGGGTATAATACTTACTCGGTAGCCATTACCAACGCCACTGGCAACGTGACAGTATCTATTTCGGGCAAACGCGCCTTCATCAAGAACGTGAAGATTGTGAAGGCTGCTGGCGAGGAGTCAAGTAGCTGGAGAGACATCAAGGCCGACCTGACGAGCACCGCATTGATTCCCGAAGGTGCTGCTCAGTGGGACGACGTGTCGACGGGTATCGCTGTGGCCGAGGATGGCACGTTGAGCCGTGTTGACAAGGAAGGTGCCGCGATTGTGTTTAATGGTAAGTGGCATGGAACCCAATACGGTTGGGCTGCTTTTACTGCAACCGTTCAGGTTCAGGGCTGCGTGAAGATTACTTACGGAAGTAGCAACTACGGCAGTGAGGTGGTTGTGACTGATACCAATGGTGAACAGGTGGCCAAGCTAAGCAACAAGGCTGGAAACACTTGGTCTCCCAACGCTCCCGACCAGGTGACTGTAGCTTATTACCGCACCAATGCTCCCACTACGCTTTCGTTTAGCAAGTGCGACTATGTGGGCTATTTCGCAGTGGAGGCCATTGACGAGGCCGACCTGCCTGCTGAGGTGACCGAATATACGGTGACCTTCGCCCAAGAGAATGCCGAAGGCGTAGCTCCAGCAGCCAAGACGGTTGAGGCTGGTGCAACGGTGAAGATTCCTGCCAACACCACCCTCTTTGTTGAAGGTAAGACCCTCACCTGCTGGACTGATGGAGATGGTAACCAATATAACTTTGGTGATGAAGTTGCAGTCAACAGCGACCTGACACTCACACCGGTATTCACCGACAACGCAGTTGATTTTGCCGACCGTACAGCTGAGACAACGCTCGTATGGCAGTTTGGCGAGTCCAACGGTGCTGGCACCCTCAATGCACAGGGAAAGAGCACGATTCTCGTCACTCAGGCTACCATTGGTGAGAACGTCATCGACGTGAAGATGGATATCGATGCTACCAGTGGTAAGATTAATAATGTTGGTCGCGGCGACGAGTGGGCACAGTGCAACGATGGCACCAAGCTCATCATTCCTGCCTATAAGGGCATGAAGGTGACCTTCCGCTCCTATGGTGATGCAGTAGGTACGACCCTTGGTGGTGAGGAAGTGGCTGACAAGAGTGCCGTCTACAACGGAACGGCCGCTACTGTCGACCTCGTGGCAAAGGGTATCAGCTATATTTCCAATGTGGTAGCAGTCTATCCTGTACCCACTGGCGGTCCCGACATTCCTGTTGCACAGGACGTCACAGGCACATGGGATTATAGCAATGCCGAAGTGATGGATGCTACTTATGCCATCTATGAGAATGGAGCAGAATCGGGTGAGGTGGAAGCTATTGAGAAGAATGGCCTGATGATGATTGTCGAGCCTAATGGTGCTTCCTTCCGCAAGAACGGCAACAATATTCAGGTGGCTACCGGCGCTGTCTTCAAGATTCCCGTGAAGAATGCAGGCGACCTGGTCACTGTCAAGGGCTATCCTGGCTATTCCAAGTACACGATTGGCAATAGCACGGAGGTGCTGACCAATGAGAACAGCTATAAAGCTAAGATCAGCGATGCAGAGAATGGCTATGTAGCCGTGACTTCTGCCGACGGAAACAACTATTATCTCGCTATCTCTGTGGTGCAATACGCTCCGAAGGAGAAAGTCACTCTCGACAACGAGCCTGCTACTGCTACGTTCCCGTTTGATCAGGGTACAGAAGGACAGACGGCTACCTTTAGCAATGCCGACTACTTCCTTAATAGCAAAGTGGCTCACGGTAGTGACGTGGTTCTGGAAGGCAAGGATAACAAGGGCCTGAATCAGACCTGGTTCAATCCTCTTGCAAAGGATGGCAAGGCTGATGAAGGCAATGCCATTTGCTTCCTCATCACTCCCAAGCCGGGCTTCTCTTTCACTCCGACCAATGTCAGTTTCAAGTCTACACGTTTCGGAACCAATGGTGGTAAGCTGGATATTGCTTGGCAGAATGTCGATGGTACGACCGTCTCTTTGGCTTCAGGCGTGCAGCCTAACCGCGATAATGGCGATCCTAATGTGAGTGAATTTACTTACAGCGTGTCAGGTGCAACGGCTGCCGAGAGCACTTGCGGCTTGGTCATCAATCTCTATAGCCTCGATCCTGGCAAGCATGTTGGCTTTGGCAACATTGTGATTGAGGGTACGCTGAGCGGCTCCGAGAAGGATGTGCCCATCTTAGCTTCCTTCAAGGTCAATGGTAACGAATATACCGTGGAGGATGTCTTTGGTGACCAGTATGAGGCTACCCTCGAACTGCCGAAGGCCGAGCCGATGGTTAGCAGCGAGAATCCGCTGACCGACGTCATTGCCTCAAGTGGTGAGGTAGGCACCCTCGTCTATGAAGGCACGGAGACCTCTTGCAAGGTTACCATCCCGATGACGGCAGGCGACACGCAGATGGAATATGTGCTCAACGTAGTCTTCAAACCCGACTTTACGCTGAGCTATATGGATGTTGACGGTACCACTGTCTTGGCCACACAGATTGTGGAGAAGGATGCCACCATCGGACAATTTGCTTATGACATTGAGGATGTTGCTTCGTCGAAGGACGGTTTCAAGGCTCGTGGCTGGTTCAAGCAGAACTATCTGGGTGCCAAGTTCACCACTGCCGACGTGATTACCGGCGACACTCAGCTCTTTGCTATCGAGACCGAGATTGAGTATCCGAGCGATAGCCGTAAGTATGTCTATGACTTGACCAACAAGTTCTTCTATGATGAAGACCATGAGGGCTTCAACTCTATTGGCACAGGTTACTGGCATGACGTCCAGCATGGCTGGGTATTCAACAATGGTGACCAGATTGAGTTGCTTGTTGGCAAGAAGGCCACAATCAACTTCTCCCTGTGCAGGTATTCTAACGTGAATGCAACCATCGAGGGCAGCAACGGTGCAAGCATCGATGCTGTGGTAGATTCTGATGGTGGCGCAGGCTCCTTCGACTATGAGGGCGAGGAAGGCATACTCACGCTGACCATCCATAGCGAGGGTGCTGTCTATATCCACAGCATCACCGTGTTCAACACCACTACTACTAACTACACGAAGCAAGGCGAATGGCTCATTGTGAAGCAGGGTGATGCTTCCAGTCTGCTTGACGCCATCGAGGTGGCCAAGGGCGTTGAGAACGCTAAGATATTCCTGCCCGATGGCACATACGACCTGGGTGAGACCGTGAAGACCATTATCTCGGGTAAGAATGTGTCACTGATTGGTCAGAGTGCTGAGAACACGATTATCGTCAACCGTCCGCCGGTGGCTATGGAGGGACTTGACAAGGCCGATCTGCTGAAGAACACTGGTGAGGGCCTCTACATGCAGGACATCTCGCTGAAGAACGATCTCTCCTATGGTGGTAACGACGGACGTGCTGCTTCGCTGCACGACACTGGCACCAAGACTATCTGCAAGAATGTCTTCCTGCTTTCGCATCAGGACACTTATTATTCTCACAAGGTTGGTGGCCTCTACTACTTCGAGGGTGGTGAGCTGCACGGAACCGTCGACTATCTCTGCGGTAACGGCAAGGCATACTACAATGAAGTGAAGTTGGTCAACGAGGTTCGCGGTAGCGCAACGATTACTGCCAACAGCGAACTTTACGTGTTCAACAACTGTACGGTGGAGAACAATGCCAACACCTATAACTTCGGACGTGCTTGGAGCGACAATCCCGTCTGCGTCTATCTGAACACTACCCTGCTCGATCCCGACCGTCTGGTCAGCACTCGCTGGAACCTGAACGGTTTGAACTGTGACTATAGCATCGCAGGTGAATATGGTACGAAGGATGCAAACGGCAACGACATCACTCCAGAATCGAATGTCGTGACCTTCACCAAGCAGAACACCACGATGAACACTATTCTCGATGCCTCTGCCCTTACGACTTACTCGATGGAGAATGTCTTGGGTGAGTGGGCTGCCACAGCCAAGGAGTCAACCAAGCAGTTAGATGCTCCTGTGGCCAGCTACAAGAATGGTGTAGTGACATGGGTTCCCGCCAATGACGGAGCCATTGCCTATGCCTTGTTCAAGAATGGTGAGTTTGTGGGTATCACCGAGGGCACTACCTTCGACGTTGAGGTGGTCAAGGGTGATGAACTGACCATCCGCACAGCTAATGCTCGTGGTGGTTTCGGTCCTGCTGCTGCTGTCACCATTACTACTGGTATTGAGGAGATGGTCAATGAGGCTGCTCAGCCCACGACGATCTACAATATCAACGGTGTTCGCGTCAAGAACGCCCAGAAGGGTATCTACATCATCAACGGTAAGAAGGTGGTGAAGTAAATATTTGAGTGGTAACTATTCACCACAGAGTCACAAAGACACAGAGGTCTTTAACATGAAAAACTCTCTGTTCCGTTGTGTCTCTGTGGTGAATTTTTTTTACTTTGAAGTGCTAATAGTAAAGCACAAATATTGCCTTTAAATTTATTGAATTAGGTGGCTCGAGCCGTAGGCCTTTTTGGCTCGAGCCAAATCGCCAAATGGCTCGAGCCAAATCGCGATCCGGCTCGAGCCAATTTTAGCATGCAGAAAATAGGACGTAAGTTCGTGGTCTGATGAACGTATGTTCGTGGCCTTATGAACATAGGTTCGTGGACAGATGAGCCAATGGCTCGATTCATTTAATCAACTGAGCCGGCTCATTCGATCGTTTGAGTCGACTCGTTCGATTGTTTGAGTCGACTCAATTATTTCTTTAATCCATGGGGAACAAACCGTAGAGCTTGGCATCAATCATGTCGGTGACTTGTTTCAATGCTTCTGGGTTTTCACCAAACTTGCAGGTGTCGCCATCAATGATGATGAGCTGGCCCTTGTATCCAGCAATCCACTCCTCATAACGACGTTCCAGTCCTTGCAGGTAGTCAAGTCGCATGGTCTGTTCATATTCGCGTCCACGTTTCTGAATCTGTGCCACCAGGGTGGGGATGCTGGAGCGTATGTAGATCATGAGGTCTGGCAACTTGACGAGCGACATCATCAGGTCGAAGAGGTCGGTATAGTTCTGGAAGTCACGATCGCTCATCATGCCCTGACCATGCAGGTTAGGGGCGAAGATGCGGGCATCTTCGAAGATCGTGCGATCCTGGATGATGGTCTCCTTCGACTTGGAAATCTCTACCACTTCCTTAAATCGCTTGTTCAGGAAGTATATCTGTAGGTTGAACGACCACCTTGGCATGTCGGCGTAGAAGTCTGCCAGGTAGGGATTGTTGTCAACGGGCTCAAAACGTGGTGTCCATCCATATCGGTGGGCCAAGAGTTTGGTCAGCGTGGTCTTGCCACTGCCTATGTTACCTGCTACTGCTATGTGCATGGTTATTGAGTGATAGTGGTTATGTCTTATTCTGGGAATAGTCCAAAGAGCGTCCGGTCGATACGGTCGATGATCTGTCCGAAGTCGCGCTTGTTGTTCAAGAAATCCATCTGATCGACGTCGATGGTGATGACGCGCCCACGATACTTGTTATAGATAAAGTCTTCGTAGCGCTCATTCAGGTTCTGCAGGTATTCCAGTTGCATGGTCTGCTCGTAGTCACGGCCACGTTTCTGGATATTAGCCACCAAGTGGGGTACGGATGCCCGCAGGTAAATGAGGAGGTCGGGATATTTCACCACCTCAATCATCTGTTCAAACAACTCCATATAGGTGTCGTAGTCGCGGTCGCTAAGGTTGCCCATCGCCTTGTTGTTGGCCATGAACACATAGACTCCCTCGAAGATGGAACGGTCCTGCAACACTGTGTGGCCAGCCTGTCGGATAGCCAGAAGGTCGCGAAAACGCTCCTTGAGGAAGTAGACCTCCAGGTTGAAAGACCATCGGTGAATGTCGTGGTAGTAGTCCTCAAGATACGGATTATGCTCCACGGCTTCATACCGTGCTTCCCATCCGTAGTGTCGTGCCAGCATTCCCGTCAGTGTGGTCTTTCCGCTGCCTATGTTGCCTGCTATTGCAATGTGCATGTGGTATTCATTTTATGCTCGGCAAATTTACGAAAAAAGCTTGTAAAGAACAACGGATTTTAGAAGATTAACGCAATTCGGCCTAAAATAATGGCAAAACGAGGATTTAGAGCCCCTTGATAAGGGGCGGCTATAATGCAGGGTTATATAATGGGCCGTGTGACGATTAACGGCACGCAGAGCCAGTTCAGTTGTAAGAAGACTATCCCGCTTAACATGTGGGACGTGAAGGGCAACTGTGCCAAGGGCCGAAGCAAGGAGGCTTTGCAAATCAACCGCGAGTTGGACAACATCAAGGCGCAGATCATCAAGCATTATCAGCACCTGTCAGACCGCGAGGCTTTCGTAACGGCTGAGATGGTGCGCAATTCTTATCAGGGCTTTGGCAGCGAGTACGAGACGCTGCTGAATGCTTTCGACAAGGACATTGCCAATCAGAAAAAGCGAGTGGGAAAGGACAGAGTTGCAAGCACCTTGTGGGCTATGGAGCGCTCACGAAAGGATGTGGCTGAATTTATCCAGTCGCATTACCGCCGGACGGACATGTCTATGCTGGAACTGACACCTGAGTTCTTCGACGAGCGAAGCGGCAAAGCCGAGCGCATCAAGGACTTTTCTGCCTACCTCAGCACAGAACGAGGATTGGCAAGCGGAACTATCTGGCAACGCTGCATGTGGCTGAAGGGTGTCGTACTGAGGGCACACTATAATGGCAAGATTCCCCGTAACCCCTTTGCTCAGTTCCATATCAGCCCCAACTGCAAGGAAAGGGAGTTCCTGACCGAAGACGAACTGAAAGCCGTCGTGACGCATGAGTTTGAGGATGACAACCTGTCTTTCGTTCGCGACATCTTTGTCTTTGTCTGCTTCACTGCCCTCTCGTTCATTGACGTGAAGAACCTAACTACGGACAACATCGTGGACATCAATGGCGACAAATGGATCATCGGCCATCGTCACAAGACAGGCATCCCTTATCAAGCCAAACTGATGGACGTACCATTGCAGATTATCAACCGCTACAAGCACCTACAGGAAGACAAACTGGTCTTCGGCAAGATGCGCTCGACCTCTGGTCGCTTGGCTCGTCCAAGAACTACTGGTCGATGTGCAAGAAACTGAAGACAGTGATGGAAGCCTGTGGAATAGAGAAATCCATAAGCTTTCATTGTGGACG
>Ga0326513_10000856_pt1 | contig 25458 bp, 33 predicted proteins | sample 2_2465_0518_D_FD_203654 | JGI IMG/M metagenome (GOLD analysis project Ga0326513, IMG submission 203654) | Bovine rumen microbial communities from UC Davis, California, United States - 2_2465_0518 | ecosystem: Host-associated > Mammals > Digestive system > Stomach > Rumen | place: USA... | reverse complement strand
TGCAGAAAGACCCTTCTAACTCAGAAAAAGAGGCAGTACTGTATATTTATCGTCAGTTAAGAAGTGCTGATCCTGCAGATGATGCAAGTGCACGTGAGGTTATCAATAACCTTTTCTTCTCAGAGAAGCGATATGATTTGGGTGAGGTTGGACGTTATCGTATAAACAGGAAGTTAGGTTTATCTACTTCAAATGATGTACGTGTTCTTACTAAAGAAGATATTATTGAAATTATCAAATACTTGATTGAGTTAGTTAACTCAAAGGCTGTAGTTGATGATATTGACCATTTGAGTAATCGTCGTGTTCGTACGGTAGGAGAGCAGTTGGCTAATCAGTTCTCTATTGGTTTGGCTCGTATGAGCAGAACGATTCGTGAACGTATGAATGTACGTGACAATGAGGTTTTCACTCCAACCGATTTGATTAATGCAAAGACTATATCCTCTGTTATTAATTCATTCTTTGGAACAAATGCGTTGTCTCAGTTCATGGATCAGACAAATCCTTTAGCTGAAGTTACCCATAAGCGTCGTTTGTCTGCATTAGGCCCTGGTGGTTTGTCACGTGAGCGTGCAGGATTTGAAGTCCGTGACGTGCACTATACTCACTACGGTCGTTTGTGTCCAATTGAATCTCCAGAAGGTCCAAATATCGGTTTGATATCTTCACTTTGTGTATATGCAAAGATTAATAGTCTTGGTTTCATAGAAACTCCTTATCGCAAAGTGGAGAATTCTAGGGTTGATCTGTCTGATAATGGTATTCAATATCTGACTGCAGAGGAAGAAGAAGGTTTGATTATTGGTCAAGGTAATGCTCCATTAAATGATGATGGAACATTTATTCGTACCAAGGTTAAATGTCGTCAAGATGCAGATTATCCTGTAGTGCCACCATCTGAAGTAAATCTGATGGATGTATCTCCACAGCAGATTGCCTCTATTGCTGCATCTTTGATTCCATTCTTGGAGCATGACGATGCTCACCGTGCATTGATGGGATCTAACATGATGCGTCAGGCCGTTCCATTGCTTCGCACAGAAGCTCCTATTGTAGGTACTGGTATAGAAAAGCAAGTATGTGAAGATTCACGTACAATGATTGTTGCTGAAGGTCCAGGCCTTGTAAAATATGTTGACTCTACTACAATTCGCATTCAGTATGACCGGACAGAGGAGGAAGAGTTTGTAAGTTTTGAACCTGCTTTGAAGGAATATGAAATACCTAAATTCCGTCGTACTAATCAAAATATGACTATAGACCTTCGTCCTATTTGTGAAGTTGGCCAGCGTGTTGAAAAAGGTGACATTCTTACTGAGGGTTACTCCACAGCTAATGGTGAGTTGGCATTAGGGAAGAATCTATTAGTAGCTTATATGCCTTGGAAAGGATATAACTATGAGGATGCTATTGTTCTAAGTGAACGTGTCGTTCGCGAGGATTTGCTAACATCAGTTCATGTTGATGAGTATTCTTTGGAAGTACGTGAGACTAAGCGTGGAATGGAGGAGTTTACATCTGACATCCCTAATGTAGGTGAAGATGCGACTAAAGACCTTGATGAGCAAGGTATAATCCGCATCGGAGCTCGCGTTCAACCTGGCGATATCATGATCGGTAAGATTACTCCAAAGGGTGAAAGCGATCCTTCTCCAGAAGAGAAATTGCTCCGTGCCATTTTCGGTGAGAAGGCCGGTGATGTTAAAGATGCGTCTTTGAAGGCCTCTCCTTCTTTGAGTGGAGTGGTTATCAACAAGCGTTTATATTCAAAGGCTATTAAGACTCGAAGCGACAAGGCTGCTGATAAAGTTCAATTGCAGAAGCTGGATGAAGAGTATGAAAAAGCATGCAATGACTTGAAGAATATTCTAGTAGATAAGTTGCTTAAACTGACCGAAGGTAAACCTTCTATTGGTATCAAGGATTATTTAGGTGCAGACATTATTGCTAAAGGTGCAGAAATTACTCGTAAAGATTTGATGCCTTTGGATTTCACTTGTGTGCAACTTGGTAAGTGGACCGCTGATGCTCATACAAACGAATTAATTCGCACTTTGATTTTAAATTACATCAAGTGTTACAAGCAAAAAGATGCCGAGCTAAAGCGTAAGAAGAATGCTATCACAATTGGTGATGAACTTCCTGCAGGTATTATCAAGATGGCCAAAGTTTACATCGCTAAAAAACGTAAGATTGGTGTTGGTGATAAAATGGCAGGTCGCCATGGAAATAAGGGTATCGTTTCTCGTGTCGTAAGAGATGAGGATATGCCATTCTTAGCAGATGGAACTCCAGTAGATATTGTATTGAACCCGCTGGGTGTGCCTTCTCGTATGAATATTGGCCAGATTTTTGAGGCCGTGCTTGGATATGCGGGAAAAGAATTAGGTGTTAAGTTTGCGACTCCAATTTTCGATGGTGCTTCACTTGATGATTTGTGTACATGGACTGATAAGGCAGGTTTGCCACGTTATTGCTCAATGTATCTTTATGATGGTGGTACAGGTGAAAGATTTGACCAACCAGCTACAGTAGGTGTGACTTATATGTTGAAATTAGGTCATATGGTAGAAGATAAGATGCATGCGCGTTCTATCGGTCCTTATTCATTGATTACTCAGCAACCACTTGGTGGTAAGGCCCAGTTCGGTGGTCAGAGATTTGGAGAGATGGAGGTTTGGGCACTAGAGGCATTTGGTGCAGCACATGTACTCCAAGAAATCCTGACCATTAAGTCTGATGATGTAGTAGGTCGTTCAAAGGCATATGAAGCTATTGTTAAGGGTGAACCTATGCCTACCCCTGGTATACCAGAGTCTTTGAATGTATTACTCCATGAGTTGAGAGGACTTGGTCTGAGTGTAGTTTTGGATTAGTATAAACTCTTTACAAAAATAAAGAATTATGGCTTTTAGAAAAGATAATAAGATAAAGAGTAATTTTACGAAGATTACCATTGGTTTGGCATCCCCAGAAGAAATTCAGGAAATGTCCAGTGGTGAGGTGTTGAAGCCAGAAACTATCAACTACCGTACATACAAGCCAGAACGTGATGGTTTGTTTTGTGAAAGAATTTTCGGTCCAACCAAGGATTATGAGTGTCATTGCGGTAAGTATAAGAGAATTCGTTATAAAGGAATTGTCTGCGATCGTTGTGGTGTAGAGGTAACAGAAAAGAAGGTTCGTCGTGAGCGTATGGGCCATATCGAATTGGTTGTTCCCGTGGCTCATATATGGTATTTCCGTAGTTTACCTAATAAGATAGGATATCTGTTGGGAATCCCTTCAAAGAAGCTTGATGCAATTATTTACTATGAGCGTTATGTTGTTATACAACCTGGTAATGCTAAAAATGCTGATGGGGAACCTTACCAGATTTATGATCTCTTGACTGAAGAAGAGTATGTAGACATCCTGGATAAATTCCCAAATAATGATATGCTTGAGGATTCAGATCCTAACAAGTTCATCGCTAAGATGGGCGCAGAGGCAATAGAGATATTATTGTCTCGATTGGATTTGGATGCTTTGTCATTCCAATTGCGTGATCAGGCAAACTCAGACTCTTCTCAGCAGCGTAAGACAGAGGCATTGAAGCGTCTTCAGGTTGTAGAGGCTTTCCGCTCTAGTCGTGGCATGAATAAACCTGAATGGATGATTATAAAGAATGTGCCTGTCACACCTCCTGATCTTCGTCCATTGGTACCTCTGGATGGTGGACGTTTTGCTACTTCTGATTTAAATGACTTATATCGTCGCGTGATCATTCGTAACAATCGTTTGAAGAGGTTGATTGAGATTAAGGCTCCTGAGGTCATTCTACGCAATGAGAAGCGTATGCTTCAAGAAGCAGTAGATTCATTGTTTGACAACAGTCGTAAGAGCTCAGCAGTTAAGAGTGAGGCTAATCGTCCTCTGAAATCATTGTCAGACTCTTTGAAAGGTAAGCAAGGTCGTTTCCGTCAAAATCTTTTAGGTAAACGTGTTGACTATTCAGCTCGTTCTGTGATTGTAGTTGGACCAGAATTGAAGATGGGTGAGTGTGGCCTTCCAAAATTAATGGCCGCAGAACTTTATAAACCATTTATCATCAGAAAACTGATAGAGCGTGGTATAGTTAAGACAGTAAAAAGTGCCAAGAAAATTGTCGATCGTAAAGATCCAGTTATTTGGGATATTTTGGAACATGTCATGAAGGGCCACCCAGTACTTTTGAACCGTGCACCTACTTTGCACCGTTTGGGTATTCAGGCCTTCCAGCCGAAAATGATTGAAGGTAAGGCTATTCAGTTGCATCCTTTAGCATGTACAGCGTTCAATGCAGACTTTGATGGTGACCAGATGGCAGTTCATTTACCATTGAGTAATGAAGCAATTTTGGAAGCACAAATTTTGATGCTTCAATCACATAATATCCTTAATCCTGCAAATGGTGCTCCTATTACAGTTCCTTCTCAGGATATGGTGTTGGGCTTGTACTATATTACCAAGCTTCGTAAGGGCGCCAAGGGTGAAGGACATACATTCTATGGACCAGAAGAGGCTTTAATTGCATATAATGAAGGAAAGGTAGATATCCATGCAATCGTTAAGGTTGTGGTCAAGGATTTGGATGAAGATGGAGTTTTGAAGCCAGTCCTTAGAGAAACTTCAGTAGGCCGTGTAATTGCCAATGAAGTTATTCCAGAAGAAGTAGGTTTCTTCAATGAAGTAATTTCAAAAAAGACACTTCGTGATCTGATTGCCAATGTTATTAAGGTAGTAGGTGTAGCACGTGCTTGTTCTTTCTTGGATGGTATTAAAAATCTAGGCTATCGTTTGGCATTCGAAGGTGGTTTGTCATTTAACTTGGATGATATTATTATTCCTAAGGAGAAGGAAGAACTTATTCGTCGAGGAAATGAAGAAGTTGACCAGATTATGATGAACTATAACATGGGATTCATCACAGATAATGAGCGTTACAATCAGGTTATTGATGCTTGGACACATGTTAATAATGATCTGTCCAATATCTTGATGAAGACTATGAAAGAGGCTGATCAGGGATTCAATGCTGTATATATGATGCTTGACTCTGGTGCCCGTGGTTCTAAAGAGCAGATCCGTCAGCTTTCCGGAATGCGTGGTCTGATGGCTAAACCTCAGAAGGCTGGTGCAGAAGGTAATCAGATTATTGAGAACCCTATCCTTTCTAACTTTAAGGAAGGTATGTCTGTGCTAGAGTATTTTATTTCTACTCATGGTGCTCGAAAGGGTTTGGCCGATACTGCTTTGAAGACTGCCGATGCTGGTTATCTGACTCGTCGTCTTGTCGATGTATCTCATGATGTGATCATTAATGAAGAGGATTGTGGTACATTGCGAGGATTGGTTTGCACTGCTTTGAAAAATGGTGATGAAACAATAGCATCTTTAGGAGAGCGTATTTTGGGTCGTGTATCAGTACATGACGTGATACATCCTACTACTGGCGAACTTTTAGTAGCTGGTGGCGAAGAGATCACCGAGGAGATAGCAGATAAGATTGAAAAATCTCCAATTGAAAGTGTGGAGATACGTTCAGTATTGACCTGTGAGTCTAAGAAAGGTGTTTGCATGAAATGCTATGGCAGAAATTTGGCAACTCATAAGATGGTTCAGAAAGGTGAAGCTGTTGGTGTTATTGCTGCACAATCTATCGGTGAGCCAGGAACCCAGTTGACACTGCGTACATTCCATGCCGGTGGTACAGCAGCTAATGCAGCAGCCAATGCCACTATCGTAGCAAAGAATGCCAGTCGTTTGGAATTTGAAGAACTTCGAACTGTAGATATAACAGATGAAGAAGGAAATCCTGCTAAGATTGTTGTAGGTCGTTTAGCAGAGGTTCGTTTCGTTGATGTTCATACTGGTATAATACTTTCTACTCAGAGTGTGCCATATGGTTCAACATTGTATGCTGTTGATGGTGAAATTGTTGAATCTGGTAAACTCATCGCAAAATGGGATCCATTTAATGCTGTTATTGTGACAGAAAACGGCGGTAAAATTTCATTTGAAGGAATGAAAGAGGGTGAATCTTATCGTGTAGATAGTGATGAGGCTACAGGTTTGCGTGAGATTATCATTATTGAACCAAAGGGTAATAAAGCTATAGCTCCAGCTGCTCATATTCTTGATGAGAATGGTGAAGTGGTTAGAACCTATAACTTCCCTGTGGGTGGTCACGTGACAGTGGAAGATGGCCAAATTGTTAAAACAGGTGACACTTTGGTTAAGATTCCACGTGCTGTAGGTAAGGCTGGTGATATTACTGGAGGTCTTCCACGTGTTACAGAGTTATTCGAGGCTCGTAATCCGTCAAACCCTGCTGTTGTTTCTGAAATTGATGGTGAAATTACAATGGGTAAAGTGAAACGTGGCAATCGTGAGATTACTGTGACATCAAAGACTGGTGAGGAGAAGAAATATCTTGTTCCATTGTCTAAGCAGATTCTTGTACAAGAGAATGACTATGTTCGTGCAGGTACTCCACTTTCAGATGGCGCGATCACTCCTGCAGATATTTTGGCTATTAAGGGCCCAACAGCTGTTCAGGAGTATATTGTGAATGAAGTTCAAGATGTTTATCGCCTTCAGGGTGTGAAGATCAATGACAAACATTTCGAGATTATAGTTCGTCAGATGATGCGTAAAGTTCAGATTGATGAAGCTGGCGATACAAGATTCCTGGAGCAGGAAGTTGTAGATAAGCAAGAATTCATGGAAGAGAATGATCGTATCTGGGGCAAGAAGGTTGTTACGGATGCTGGCGATTCTGAAAATTTGAAGAAGGGCCAGATAGTAACTGCTCGTAAACTCCGTGATGAGAATAGTCTTTTGAAGCGTCGTGACAAGAAATTGGTTCAGACTCGTGATGCAGTTCCTGCCACATCAACTCAGATTCTCCAGGGTATTACCCGTGCAGCTTTGCAGACTTCTAGCTTTATGTCTGCAGCTTCATTCCAGGAAACTACTAAGGTCTTGAACGAAGCAGCTATTCGCTATAAGACAGATTATTTGCAGGGAATGAAAGAGAATGTAATCTGCGGTCACTTGATACCAGCTGGTACCGGTCAACGTGAGTTTGATAAGATAGTCGTAGGTTCTAAAGAGGACTATGACAGGATGATGGCAAATCGTAAGACCGTTTTGGACTATAATAGTGTAGAATAATATACTATAATAGGTATACTAATTAAAGGGAGATCTCATCAGGGAACTCCCTTTATTTATTTGCTAAAGTTTGATGTTGAAGGTTAAAAGCTCTTTATATAGTTAAATAATCTTAATTTTGGAGCTCTAACATTTAAAAATGCATCCTGCTATTAAAAAATTGAACTTTAAACAAATGAATTTCCAAAAATGTTTCGTACCTTTGCAGCCCGAAATGGCCTTATTGTGTCCTTTCGTTTCGTAACTATAAGATAATAAATAAAATATATATAATAATTAAAAAAAACAAAAACAATGCCTACAATTAATCAATTGGTAAGAAAAGGCCGTCAGGTATTGGAAGACAAGAGCAAGTCACCAGCTTTGGACTCATGTCCTCAGCGTCGTGGTGTTTGTGTGCGTGTCTATACCACTACCCCTAAGAAGCCTAATTCAGCGATGCGTAAAGTCGCTCGTGTTCGTTTGACAAATTCAAAGGAAGTAAACTCCTATATTCCAGGAGAAGGCCATAATCTGCAGGAGCACTCAATCGTGCTTGTCCGCGGTGGTCGTGTAAAGGACCTTCCAGGTGTTCGTTATCATATCGTTCGTGGTACTTTGGATACTGCAGGTGTGGCTAACCGTACACAACGTCGTTCTAAGTATGGCGCTAAGCGTCCAAAAGCTGGGCAGGCAGCTAAAAAATAGTAATTGTTGAAATTACTCAGTTTAAAAGAATTTTAATCGTTTGGTTTGAAGGAAAGCTATAAAGGTTGAGTAAATGGTTCAGTGGAACCGTTGAAGAACGCAGAGGCACAGCCCCAAACTAAAAATTATTTATCAAACAAAATGAGAAAAGCTAAACCAAAAAAACGTGTGATCCTCCCAGATCCAGTTTACAATGATCAGAAGGTTTCAAAGTTCGTAAACCATTTGATGTATGATGGTAAGAAGAACACTTCTTACGAAATTTTCTACACAGCACTTGAAATTGTAAAGAAGAAGCTTGCTAACGAAGAAAAATCCGCTTTGGAAATTTGGAAGGCAGCTTTGGATAAGATTACTCCTCAGGTTGAAGTTAAGAGCCGTCGTATCGGTGGTGCAACATTCCAGGTTCCTACAGAAATCCGTCCAGACCGTAAAGAGTCTATCTCTATGAAGAATATGATTCTTTATGCGCGTAAGCGTGGTGGAAAGTCAATGGCAGATAAGTTGGCTTCTGAAATCGTTGATGCTTACAATGAGCAGGGTGGTGCTTTCAAGCGTAAGGAAGATATGCATCGTATGGCAGAAGCAAACCGTGCATTTGCTCACTTCAGATTCTAATTCAATTTAAGGTATAAAGATATGGCGAAACGTGACTTACATTTGACCCGTAACATCGGTATTATGGCTCACATTGATGCTGGTAAGACTACCACTTCAGAGCGTATTCTGTTCTATACGGGTTTGACTCACAAAATAGGCGAGGTTCATGATGGTGCTGCCACAATGGACTGGATGGCTCAGGAGCAAGAGCGTGGTATTACTATTACTTCTGCAGCTACCACTACTTTTTGGAATTGGAACGGTGACAAATATAAGATCAATTTAATTGACACTCCGGGACACGTAGACTTTACCGCTGAGGTAGAGCGTTCACTTCGCGTGTTGGATGGTGCTGTTGCAGCATATTGTGCTGTTGGTGGAGTAGAACCACAGTCAGAAACAGTATGGCGTCAGGCAGATAAATACAATGTGCCACGTATAGGTTACGTAAATAAGATGGACCGCTCAGGTGCAGACTTCTTTGAGGTGGTTCGTCAGATGCACGATGTTCTTGGCGCTAATCCTTGTCCAATAGTTATTCCTATTGGCGCTGAGGAAAACTTCAAGGGTGTGGTCGACCTAATCAAGATGAAAGCCATCTTATGGCATGATGAGACCATGGGTGCTGACTACGAAGAAGAGGAAATTCCAGCTAACTTAGTAGATGAGGCAGAGGAGTGGAGAAATAAAATGCTCGAGACAGTAGCTGAGTTTGATGATGAGTTGATGGAGAAGTATTTTGATGATCCTTCTACTATCACTAATGAAGAAATCATTCGTGCATTACGTGCAGCTACCGTACAGATGGCAGTAACTCCAATGCTTTGTGGATCTTCATTCAAGAATAAAGGTGTTCAGACTTTGCTTGATTATGTATGTGCTTTCCTCCCATCTCCATTGGATACACCAAATGTAGTAGGTACTAATCCAACTACTGGTGCTGAGGAGGATAGAAAGCCAGATGAGGCTGAGAAAACATCTGCTCTTGCATTTAAAATTGCTACTGACCCATATGTAGGTCGTTTAACCTTCTTCAGAGTTTATTCTGGTAAGATAGAGGCAGGCTCTTATATTTTCAACACTCGTTCAGGAAAGAAAGAACGTGTATCTCGTTTGTTCCAGATGCACTCTAATCATCAGAATCCTGTTGATGTTATTTCTGCAGGTGATATTGGTGCAGGTGTAGGTTTTAAAGATATCCGTACTGGTGATACTCTTTGCGATGAGGATGCACCAATTGTATTAGAGTCTATGGATTTCCCAGAACCGGTTATAGGAATTGCTGTTGAGCCAAAGACTCAGAAGGATATGGACAAACTCGCTAATGGCTTGGCTAAATTAGCAGAAGAAGATCCAACATTTACTGTTAAGACTGATGAGCAGAGTGGTCAGACTGTAATTTCAGGTATGGGTGAGCTTCATTTGGATATCATTATCGATCGTCTGAAGCGTGAGTTCAAGGTTGAATGTAATCAGGGCCGTCCTCAGGTTAACTATAAGGAAGCTATTACAAAGACCGTAAATTTGCGTGAGGTTTACAAGAAACAGTCTGGTGGTCGTGGTAAGTTTGCTGATATCATTGTGAACATAGGTCCTGTTGATGACGACTTTACTCAGGGAGGTCTTCAGTTTATAGATGAAGTTAAGGGTGGTAATATTCCAAAGGAATTTATTCCATCTGTACAGAAAGGCTTCCAGAGTGCTATGAAAAATGGTGTTTTGGCAGGTTTCCCAATGGATAGTATGAAAGTAACTTTGGTTGATGGTTCTTTCCATCCAGTAGATTCAGACCAGTTGTCATTTGAAATTTGTGCTTTGCAGGCTTATAAGAATGCATGTGCTAAAGCTGGCCCAGTCTTGATGGAGCCTATCATGAAATTGGAGGTTGTTACCCCAGAGGAGAATATGGGTGATGTTATTGGTGATTTGAACAAACGCCGTGGTCAGGTAGAAGGAATGGAGAATAGCCGTTCTGGTGCCCGCATCGTTAAGGCAATGGTTCCATTGGCTGAGATGTTTGGCTATGTTACGGCATTACGTACAATCACTTCAGGTCGCGCTACTTCATCAATGACTTATGACCATCATGCTCAGGTATCTAGCTCTATTGCTAAGCAGGTACTTGAAGAGTGCAAAGGTCGTGTAGATTTGGTGTAAATAATTAACAGAGGCGGTGGAGCTGGCAAGCGAATGACTCTTTGCCAGCCTACCATCTTCCTCTTATTTAAATAACAATTAAATTACAAAACAAAATGAGTCAGAAAATCCGTATTAAGTTGAAATCTTATGATCACAACTTGGTTGACAAGTCTGCAGAGAAGATTGTCAAGACAGTAAAGGCTACAGGTGCAATCGTAAGTGGTCCTATTCCACTTCCTACTCACAAGCGTATCTTTACAGTGAACCGCTCAACTTTCGTAAATAAGAAATCACGTGAGCAGTTCCAGCTTTCTTCTTATAAGAGACTGATAGACATTTACAGCTCAACTGCAAAGACTGTTGATGCTTTGATGAAGCTGGAACTTCCTAGTGGTGTTGAAGTAGAGATCAAGGTGTAGTTTACTTCTCGAGAGAGAACAAATTAGAGATTTCAACAAAACATTTAAATTAAGACTGAAATGTCAGGATTATTAGGAAAGAAAATCGGAATGACATCCGTATTCAGTGCCGAGGGTAAAAATGTACCATGCACTGTTATTGAAGTTGGTCCTTGTGTTGTTACTCAGATTAAGAGTGTAGAAAAGGACGGTTATGAGGCTGTTCAGGTAGGTTTCCAGGATAAGAAGGAAAAAAATACCACAAAGCCTATGTTGGGTCACTTTAAAAAGGCTGGTGTAACTCCAAAGAGACATCTGGCAGAATTTAAGGGATTCGATAAAGAATTGAACTTGGGTGATACCTTGACTGTAGAGTTCTTTAATGATTCAGCATTTGTTGATGTTATTGGAACTTCTAAAGGTAAGGGTTTCCAGGGCGTAGTGAAGCGTCATCATTTTGGTGGTGTAGGCCAGATTACTCACGGTCAGCACAATCGTCAGCGTAAGCCAGGTTCTATTGGTGCTTGTTCATATCCAGCACGTGTGTTTAAGGGATTGCGCATGGGTGGCCAGCTCGGTGGTAACCGTGTAACTACTCACAATCTTCAGGTATTAAAGGTGATTCCAGAGCATAATATCCTTATGGTTAAGGGTTCCGTTCCTGGTTTCAAAGGTTCAATCGTTATAGTAGAAAAATAATTATGGAATTAAGCGTATATAAAATTACCGGTGAGGATACCGGTAGAAAGGTTGCGTTGAATGATGCTATCTTCGGTATTGAGCCTAATGATCACGCAATCTACTTGGATGTAAAGCAGTTCCTTGCTAATCAGCGTCAGGGTACTCACAAATCTAAGGAAAGAAGTGAGATAAGCGGTTCTACTCGCAAACTTGGACGCCAGAAAGGTGGAGGTGGTGCACGTCGTGGTGATATCAACTCACCAGTTTTAGTAGGTGGTGCTCGTGTTTTTGGTCCAAAACCACGTGACTATTGGTTCAAGTTAAATAAGAAAGTTAAGGCTTTGGCTCGTAAGTCTGCATTGACTTATAAAGCTCAGGAGAATGCATTAGTGGTAGTTGAAGACTTCACTTTTGATGCACCAAAAACAAAGTCTTTTGTTGAGTTGTTAAATAATCTTAAAGTTGCTGACAAGAAGACTTTGGTCGTTTTGCCAGAAGCTAATAAAGCAGTATTTTTGTCGTCCCGTAACTTGCAGCGCGCTGGTTTAGCTATTGCATCTGCACTCAATACCTATTCAGTATTGAATGCTGATTCTTTGGTTGTGACTGAGAGTGCACTGAAGTCAATCGAGGCAACTTTAAATAAATAAGGAGGCTGAAGTATGGCATTTATTATAAAACCGTTGGTTACCGAAAAGATGACAGCGATTACAGAGAAGCAGAACAAGTTCGGCTTCATTGTTCGTCCTCAGGCCAATAAGTTGCAAATTAAGAAAGAGGTAGAGGAACTGTATAATGTTACAGTTACTGATGTCAATACAATGAACTATGCTGGCAAGAATAAGACTCGTTATACTCGTGCTGGTTTAGTGAAGGGTCGTACAAACGCCGTTAAGAAAGCAATCGTAACCCTTAAGGAGGGCGATACTATTGATTTTTATAGCAATATTTAATATAAGAAATGGCAGTAAGAAAATTTAGTCCAGTAACTCCTGGACAGAGACACAAAATTATTGGTACCTTCGAGGAAATAACTGCTACGGTACCAGAAAAGTCTCTCGTTTATGGTAAAAAGTCTTCTGGCGGTCGAAACAATGTAGGTAAGATGACCGCGCGTTATATCGGTGGTGGACACAAGAAATTGTATCGTTTCATCGATTTCAAACGAGAGAAAGATGGTGTTCCAGCTGTAGTAAAGACAATTGAATACGATCCAAATCGTTCGGCTCGTATTGCTTTGCTATTTTATGCTGATGGTGAAAAACGTTATATCATTGCTCCAAACGGATTGCAGGTTGGTAGTACTTTGATGTCTGGTAAGGATGCAGTTCCTGAGGTTGGAAACTGTCTTCCTTTGTCAGCAATTCCTGTAGGTACTGTAATTCACAACATTGAATTACGTCCTGGTCAGGGTGCTCTGCTTGTTCGTTCTGCAGGTAATTTTGCTCAGTTAACTTCTCGTGAAGGTGATTATTGCGTAATCAAGTTACCTTCAGGTGAGACTCGTAAGATTCTCTCTGCTTGCAAAGCTACTATTGGTAGTGTAGGTAACTCAGATCACGCACTTGAAAGTTCTGGTAAGGCAGGTCGTTCACGTTGGTTGGGCCGTCGTCCTCACAACCGTGGTGTTGTAATGAACCCAGTTGATCACCCAATGGGTGGTGGTGAAGGTCGTCAGTCTGGTGGTCACCCACGTTCACGTAAGGGCTTGTATGCTAAGGGTCTTAAGACTCGTAGCCCTAAGAAGGCTTCTAATAAGTATATCATTGAAAGAAGTAACAAGTAATCAAGTTAATTGAGTAAATTATGAGTAGATCATTAAAAAAAGGTCCATACATTAACGTAAGCCTTGAGAAGAAGATTCTTGCAATGAATGAAAGCGGCAAGAAAGTCGTTGTTAAGACTTGGGCAAGAGCTTCTGTAATTTCTCCAGATTTCGTTGGCCATACTGTTGCTGTTCATAATGGTAACAAGTTTATTCCAGTTTATGTGACTGAGAATATGGTAGGACACAAGTTGGGTGAGTTTGCACCTACCCGTACTTTCCGTGGTCATGCAGGTAATAAGAAGAAATAAGCAGGACCTATTTGTAAGATTATTAAAAGAAAATAATAATGGGAGCAAGAAAAAGATTATCGGCTGAAAAACATAAAGAAGCCCAAAAGACTCAGTATTTCGCAAAGCTTCAGAATATCCCATCCTCTCCACGTAAGATGCGTTTGGTTGTTGATATGGTTCGTGGCATGGAGGTTAATCGTGCTCTGGGTGCACTGAAGTTCTCTGAGAAGTCTGCAGCAGCACCAATTGAGAAGTTGTTGCGCTCTGCAATTGCAAACTGGGAGCAGAAGAATGAACGTAAGGCTGAAGCTGGTGAATTGTTTATAACTAAGATTTATTGTGATGGTGGTGCTACTCTTAAGCGTATGAGACCAGCTCCACAGGGAAGAGGTTATAGAATTCGTAAGCGTTCAAATCATGTGACTTTGTTCGTCGATACTAAAACTAATGAAAAGTAATTAAACATGGGACAGAAAGTTAATCCGATTAGCAATAGACTTGGTATCGTTAGAGGTTGGGATTCCAACTGGTATGGCGGCAAGAATTTCGGTGACAACTTGCTGGAAGACAGCAAGCTCCGTAAGTATTTGAATGCTCGTTTGTCTAATGCTATGGTTTCAAAGATCGTCATTGAACGTACTTTGAAGTTGATCACCATCACTGTTTGTACTGCTCGTCCAGGTGTAATCATCGGTAAGGGTGGACAGGAAGTAGACAAATTGAAGGAAGAATTGAAGAAGATTACTGATAAAGAAATTCAAATCAATATCTTCGAGGTAAAGAAGCCAGAACTTGATGCAACTATAGTAGCAAATAACATTGCTCGTCAGGTAGAAGGTAAGATTGCTTATCGTCGTGCTATCAAGATGGCAATTCAGAACACCATGAGAATGGGTGCTGAGGGCATCAAAGTTCAGATCTGTGGCCGTTTGAATGGCGCAGAAATGGCTCGTTCTGAAATGTTGAAGGAGGGTAGAACTCCACTGCACACACTTCGTGCAGACATTGACTATTGTAATGCAGAAGCCCTGACTAAGGTTGGTTTGCTGGGTATTAAAGTTTGGATATGCCGTGGTGAGGTATATGGAAAGAAGGATTTGGCACCAAACTTCACTCAGACCAAGGAAAACGGTCGTGGTAATGGCGGAAACAAAGGCGGACGTAATTTCCGCGGAAAGAAAAACAACAATCGTTAATTAGAGCTTTAAATTAATTATGTTACAGCCTAAAAGAACAAAGTTCAGAAGACAGCAGAAAGGTGTTTCTAAAGGTGTAGCTCATCGTGGCACACAGTTGGCATTCGGATCTTTCGGCATTAAGTCTCTGCAGACAAAATGGATCACTGGTCGTCAGATTGAGGCAGCCCGTGTAGCAGTAACACGCTATATGCAGCGCCAGGGTCAGTTGTGGATCCGTATATTCCCTGATCAGGTAATCACTAAGAAACCTGCTGATGTACGTATGGGTAAAGGTAAAGGTGCTCCAGAAGCATATGTTTTCCCTATCACTCCAGGCCGTGTGATTATTGAGATCGATGGCGTTCCATTTGAGATTGCAAAGGAAGCTTTGCGCCTTGGTGCACAAAAGTTACCTGTTACTACTAAGTTTATTGTTAGACGTGATTACGATCAAAACGCTTAATTATGAAAACATCAGAAATTAAAGGATTATCTACAGCTGAATTGGCCGAGAAGATTGATACTGAGGTAGCTAACTACCAGCAGTTGCTGTTGAATCATGCTGTGTCTCCATTGGAGAACCCTTCTCAGATTAAGCAGTTGAGACGTACAATTGCTCGTTTGAAGACCGAGTTGCGTCAAAGAGAACTTTCTAAATAATTGATTCAATGGAAAGAAATTTAAGAAAAGAGCGTCTGGGTGTCGTAGTTAGCAATAAGATGGATAAAACTATTACAGTTGCTGCTAAATTCAAGGAGAAGCACCCTATTTATGGTAAGTTCGTCAGCAAGACGAAGAAATATCATGCTCATGACGAAGAGAATACTTGTAATGTAGGTGATACAGTACGTATTATGGAAACTCGTCCACTGAGCAAGAGTAAGAGATGGAGATTAGTTGAAATCGTCGAAAGAGCTAAGTAATTATGATACAGGTAGAATCAAGACTTACAGTTTGTGATAACAGTGGCGCTAAAGAGTGTCTGTGTATCCGAGTTTTGGGTGGTACACGTCGTCGTTACGCTTCTGTTGGTGATGTGATTGTCGTTACTGTGAAGAGCGTCATTCCATCAAGTGATATGAAGAAAGGTACCGTGTCAAAGGCTCTTATTGTTCGTACAAAGAAAGAGATTCGTCGTGCAGATGGTTCTTATATTCGTTTCGACGATAATGCCTGTGTACTTTTAAACAATGCAGGTGAACTTAGAGGAAGTCGTATCTTCGGTCCAGTTGCTCGTGAGTTACGTGCTGCTAATATGAAGGTGGTTTCCTTAGCTCCTGAAGTACTTTAATCAAATTAAAGCATCGAGTAATGAGTAAATTACATATTAAAAAAGGCGATACAGTATACGTTAATGCTGGTAAGAGCAAAGGCCAGACCGGAAAGGTTCTGAAGGTTTTTGTTGAGGAGCAGCGTGCTATCGTTGAAGGATTGAACATGGTCTCTAAGAGCACTAAGCCAAGTGCAAAGAACCCTCAGGGTGGCATTGTAAAACAGGAGGCTCCAATCCATATTTCAAATTTGAATCCAGTTGATCCAAAAACTGGTAAGGGTACAAGAATTGGTAGAAAAAAGAATGCTGATGGCGTTCTAGTTCGTTACGCTAAAAAATCTGGGGAGGAAATCAAATAATGAGTAATACAGCAAGCCTTAAGAAAGAATATGCTGAGCGTATTGCTCCAGCATTGATGAAGCAATTCAATTACACTTCAACTATGCAGATTCCTGCATTGAAGAAGATTGTAGTTAACCAGGGTCTTGGTATGGCTACTGCAGATAAGAAAATTATCGATGTAGCTATTGAAGAGCTTACTACTATTACTGGCCAGAAGGCAGTTGCAACCTTCTCAAAGAAGGATATTGCAAACTTCAAGTTGCGTAAGAAAATGCCTATCGGCGTTATGGTTACTCTCCGCCGTGAGAGAATGTACGAATTCCTAGAGCGCTTGGTACGTGTGGCTTTGCCTCGTATCCGTGACTTCAAGGGTATTGAGAGCAAGTTGGATGGACGTGGTAACTATACATTGGGTATTCAGGAGCAGATTATTTTCCCTGAAATAAACATTGATAGCATTACCCGCATTTTAGGTATGAACATTACCTTCGTAACCACAGCTAAGACTGATGAAGAAGGATATGCTCTTTTGAAAGAATTCGGTTTACCTTTTAAGAACGCTAAATAATTAAGATATGGCAAAGGAATCAATGAAGGCTCGTGAAGTAAAAAGAGCCAAAATGGTAGCCAAATATGCAGAAAAGCGTGCAGCTTTGAAGAAGATTGTGAATACATCTGATGATCCTGTTGAAGCTTATGAGGCTGCTCGTAAGTTGCAGGCAATTCCAAAGAATGCTAATCCAATCCGTCTGCACAATCGTTGTAAACTGACTGGTCGTCCAAAGGGCTATATCCGTCAGTTCGGTCTTTCTCGTATTCAGTTCCGCGAGATGGCTTCCAGCGGTCTTATCCCAGGCGTTAAGAAAGCAAGTTGGTAATTCTTTTATTATTAAATATTGTCAGGGAAGTCCTGATTAATTTAAAATTTATTTTATGACTGATCCAATAGCAGATTATCTGACGAGACTGAGAAATGCAATTCAGGCAAAGCACAGAGTTGTTGAAATTCCAGCCTCAAATTTGAAAAAAGAGATCACTAAGATCCTTTTTGACAAAGGTTACATTTTGAACTATAAGTTCGTTGAAGATGGTCCTCAGGGAACCATTAAGGTAGCCTTGAAGTATGATACGGCTAACAAGACTAATGCAATCAAGAAATTGATTCGTGTGTCTACACCAGGTTTGCGTAAATACACTGGTTATAAGGATATGCCGAGAGTTATTAACGGACTGGGTATTGCAATTATATCCACTTCAAAAGGTGTAATGACAGACAAAGAGGCTTCTGACCTTAAAATAGGTGGTGAAGTACTTTGCTATGTATATTAATAGGAGGGTTTAACATGTCAAGAATAGGTAAATTGCCAATTTCTATTCCTTCTGGTGTTACAGTTACCTGTAAGGATAATGTGGTTACCGTAAAGGGACCAAAGGGTGAATTGACCCAGACTGTCGATCCTTCTATCGACATGAAGATTGAAGATGGTTCCATTTCTTTCAGCTTGGTTGAAAATACAGAAGTTGAACAGAAGCAGCAGCAAGCATTCCATGGTTTGTACCGTGCTTTGGTGCATAATATGGTTGTTGGTGTATCTGAAGGTTATAAGAAAGAATTGGAATTGGTAGGTGTAGGTTATCGTGCATCTAACCAGGGAAATATTATTGAACTTTCTTTGGGTTATTCACATAATATTTTCATTCAGTTGCCTAAAGAGATAAAAGTAGAGACTAAATCAGAAAGAAACAAGAACCCACTAATCATCCTCGAGTCTGCTGATAAGCAGCTGCTTGGTCAGGTTTGTGCAAAAATTCGTTCTTTCCGTAAGCCAGAACCTTATAAAGGTAAGGGTATTAAGTTTGTTGGCGAAGAGATTCGCAGAAAGTCTGGCAAGTCAGCTAGTGCTAAGTAATTTTAAAACTTTTCGATTATGACAACTAAGAAAATAGAAAGACGAATTAAGATTAAATATAGAGTTCGTAATAAAGTTTCTGGAACTCCTGAATGCCCTCGTATGACCGTGTTCCGTAGCAACAAGCAGATTTACGTACAGGTTATAGATGACTTAGCTGGCAAGACTTTGGCTGCAGCTTCTTCTCTTGGTATGGAAGTTGAGAATAAAGCTGATCAGGCTAAGAAAGTAGGTGCTTTGATTGCACAGAAGGCTCAGGAAGCTGGTATTACAAGAGTCGTTTTCGATCGTAACGGCTATTTGTATCATGGTAGAGTTAAAGAGGTTGCTGATGCAGCTCGTAACGGTGGTCTTAAATTCTAATGATTATGGCAATTAATAAAGTTAAAGTAAGTAACGATATCGAATTAAAAGATAGATTGGTTGCTATCAATCGTGTTACTAAGGTTACTAAAGGTGGTCGAACTTTCACTTTCGCTGCAATTGTTGTAGTAGGTGATGGAAATGGTGTCATCGGTTACGGTCTTGGTAAGGCAGGTGAAGTAACTGCAGCCATTGCTAAAGGTGTTGAATCTGCAAAGAAGAACTTGGTAAAGGTTCCTATAATTAATGGTACTGTACCTCATGAGCAGGAAGGCCGTTTCGATGGTTCCAGAGTTCTGATTATGCCTGCATCTGCTGGTACCGGTGTAGTAGCTGGTGGTGCAATGCGTGCAGTTTTTGAGAGTGTTGGTATCAAGGATGTTCTGGCTAAGTCTAAGGGTTCTTCTAATCCTCACAACTTGGTAAAGGCAACCATTAATGCATTGGCAGAAATGCGCGATGCTCGTACTGTTGCACAGAACAGAGGCGTAAATATTTCTAAAGTTTTTAAGGGATAAATTTATGGCAACAATTAAAGTAAAGCAGGTTAAGAGCCGTATTGGTGCTCCAATTGATCAGAAGAGAACTTTAGATGCTATGGGTTTGAAAAAGCTGAACCAGGTTGTAGAACTTGAAGATACAGCTTCTGCTCGTGGTATGGTCGCAAAGGTTAATCACCTTGTTAAGGTTATTGACTAATCTATTAACTGAAAAAATAGAATAGATATGAAATTACATAGTTTAAAACCAGCTTGTGGTTCAACTCATTCAAGAAAAAGAGTTGGTCGTGGTACCGGTTCTGGTTTAGGTGGTACTTCTACCCGTGGTCACAAGGGTGCTAAGCAACGTTCTGGTTATAAGACTAAGATTGGATTTGAAGGCGGTCAGATGCCATTACAGCGTCGTTTGCCTAAGTTCGGTTTCAAAAATATTAACCGTGTAGAGTACAAGGCTATTAACCTAAGTACTATTCAGGCTTTAGTTGAGTCTAAGGGATATACTAAGGTTGGTCTGGAAGAATTGATAGCAGCTGGTTTCGTTTCTAATGGCCAGTTGGTTAAGATTCTTGGAAATGGCCAGTTGACTTCTAAGGTTGATGTTGAGGCTAATGCATTCTCAAAGACAGCAGAGGCTGCAATTGCAGCTGTTGGTGGTAACGCAGTAAAACTCTAAATCAATGAGAAAGCTTGTAGAAACAGTAAAGAATATTTGGAAGATTGAGGATTTGAGACAAAGAATCCTCATCACCATTCTGTTTATCGCAATATATCGATTCGGTTCTTTCGTCGTACTTCCAGGTATCGATGCGAACCAACTTGAGGCTTTGCGTCAGCAGACAAGTGAGGGTTTGATGGCCTTGTTGAATGCCTTCTCTGGAGGTGCTTTCTCTAATGCATCAGTTTTTGCATTGGGAATCATGCCATACATTACAGCTTCCATCGTTCTTCAGCTTTTCACCATTGCTGTACCTCATTTCCAGAAAATGCAACGTGAAGGTGAAAGTGGACGTAGAAAGATTAACCAGTATACTCGTTATTTAACTGTGTTTATCTTATTGTTCCAGGCACCAGCTTATTTAATCAATTTGAAGATGCAGGCTGGCCCTGCTTTGAATGTATCAATTGACTGGACTTGGTTCATGCTGGCATCTACTATCATCCTTGCTGCAGGTAGTATGTTTATCCTTTGGTTAGGTGAACGTATTACAGATAAGGGCATTGGTAACGGTATATCTTTGATTATTATGATTGGTATCATAGCTCGTTTCCCTAATGCCTTTATTCAGGAATTGGTATCTCGCTTGTCATCTCCTGGCGCAGGTGGTTTAGTGGCATTCTTGTTTGAGATTGTTTTCTTGTTCTTGGTTATCTGTTTCGCTATCATGTTGGTACAAGGTGTCCGTAAGGTGCCTGTTCAGTATGCAAAGCGTATTGTAGGTAACAAGACCGCGGGAACTGGTGCTCGTCAGTATATTCCATTGAAGGTTAATGCAGCCAATGTAATGCCTATCATTTTTGCCCAGGCTATCATGTTTATTCCTATCACCATTATGCAGGTGGCAGGTAATGCATCTTGGTTACAGCCTTTCTTGGATCATACAAGTTTTGCTTATAACGCAGTTTTTGCAGCATTGATTATCATTTTTACGTATTTCTATACTGCAATTACTTTGAACTCAACCCAGATGGCTGAGGATATGAAGCGTAATAATGGTTTTATACCAGGTATTAAGCCGGGTAAGCCAACTGCAGATTTCTTGGATAAGATTATGGATAGAATTACTCTTCCTGGATCTTTGTTCTTGGCTTTGGTTGCTATCTTGCCAGCATTCGCTGGTGTATTTGGAGTACAGCAAGAATTTGCACAGTTCTTTGGTGGAACCTCATTGCTGATTCTTGTTGGTGTTGTTCTTGATACTTTGCAACAGATAGAAAGTCATTTGATGATGCGTCACTACGATGGTCTGTTGAATTCAGGACGAATTAAAGGCCGTTCTGGTTCATATTAAGATTTATCGAAATGATATTTCTGAAAACTGAAGATGAAATAGAGCTACTCAGACAAGCGAATCTTCTTATAGGAAGAACGCTTGCTGAGTTGGCAAAAATAATAAAGCCGGGTGTTACAACCTTGGAGCTGGATAAAGTAGCAGAAGAATTCATTCGTGATCATGGTGCTATTCCAACTTTCAAGGGATTCCCAAATCCATTTGGAGGACCATTTCCTGCATCAATTTGTACTTCAGTAAATGATGTTGTGGTACATGGAATTCCAAACAATGTTCCTTTAAAGGATGGTGACATTGTCTCTATCGATTGTGGTACAAAGTTGAATGGTTTTTGCGGTGACTCTTGCTATACTTTTCTTGTTGGTGAGGTCTCAGAGGAAGTCAAACAACTTTGCAAAGTGACGAAAGAAGCTTTGTACTTGGGGATAGAGCAGGCTGTTGCAGGTCATCGCTTGGGAGACATTGGTTATGCAGTGGAGAATCATTGTACATCCCATTCCTATGGAGTCGTTCGCGAGTTTGTCGGACATGGGGTAGGAAGGGATATGCATGAGGACCCTCAGGTTCCTAATTATGGAAAACGTGGAACTGGAACAATGCTTAAGAATGGTCTTTGTATAGCCATTGAACCGATGATTACAATGGGCTCAAGACAAGTTTTTATGGATCCAGATCGTTGGACTATAAGGACTAGGGATGGGAAACCTGCTGCACATTATGAGCATTCTTTAGCAGTAAGACAAGGAAGAGCTGAAGTATTATCTTCATTTGATGAAATAGAAAAAATTTTAGGTGATAAAGCAATTTAGTATGGCAAAACAATCTGCAATTGAAATTGATGGAACAGTAGTTGAAGCATTGTCAAATGCTATGTTCAAAATTGAACTTGAGAATGGGCATGAGATTACAGCTCATATCTCTGGCAAAATGAGAATGCATTATATTAAAATTCTACCAGGTGATAAAGTTCGTGTAGAAATGAGTCCTTACGATTTGACCAAAGGTAGAATATCATTCAGATATAAATAAAAAAGATACATATGAAGACAAGAGCATCATTAAAGAAGCGTACTCCTGATAGCGTAATTGTACGTCGTAAAGGAAGACTGTTTGTGATTAACAAGAAGAACCCTAAGTACAAGATGCGTCAGGGCTAATAAGTAATAGAAGAAAAAATTATTTCTAGTATATGGCAATAAGAATCGTTGGTGTTGATTTACCTCAGAACAAGAGAGGTGAAATCGCTTTGACTTATATTTTCGGTATAGGTCGTTCAAGTTCAGCTAAGATTTTGGAGAAAGCTGGTGTTGATAAGGATCTCAAAGTAAAGGATTGGACCGATGATCAGGCTGCAAAGATCCGTGAGGCAATTGCAGAAGGTTATAAGGTTGAAGGTGACCTTCGTTCAGAGATTCAGTTAAACATTAAGCGTCTCATGGACATCGGTTGTTATCGTGGTGTCCGTCATCGTCTTGGTCTTCCTGTTCGTGGTCAAAGTACTAAAAACAATGCTCGTACTCGTAAGGGTAAGAAGAAGACCGTTGCAAATAAGAAAAAAGCTACTAAGTAATTAAGTTTATAGTAAGATATGGCAAAAAAAACAGTCGCAGCTAAAAAAAGAAACGTAAAAGTTGATGCTATGGGACAGTTGCATGTTCATTCATCATTCAACAACATTATTGTTTCTTTGGCAAACAGTGAAGGTCAGATTATTTCATGGTCTTCTGCTGGTAAGATGGGATTTAGAGGTTCTAAGAAGAACACTCCATATGCAGCTCAGATGGCTGCCCAGGATTGTGCAAAAGTTGCATACGATCTTGGCCTGAGAAAGGTAAAAGCTTACGTTAAGGGTCCAGGTAATGGCCGTGAGTCAGCTATCCGTACTATCCATGGTGCCGGTATTGAGGTAACTGAAATCGTTGACGTAACTCCACTACCACATAATGGTTGTCGTCCTCCAAAGAGAAGAAGAGTTTAATAGATAACCAATAACGACCTGCCCTCACGGATGTTAATTTTTGGATTACATTCCTTTCTGTGATGCGCGGCTGCAACTAAATGAGAGCGGGTCATAACAACTTAAATTAGAATTAAAATGGCTAGATATACTGGACCTAAATCAAGAATTGCTCGTCGTTTTGGTGAGCCTATTTTTGGAGCTGATAAAGTTTTGGCTAAGAGAAATTTCCCTCCTGGCCAGCATGGTAATAACAAGAGACGTAAAACCTCTGAGTATGGCCAGATGCTTGCTGAAAAGCAGAAGGCTAAATATACTTATGGTGTTTTAGAGAAACAGTTCCGCAACTTGTTCGATAAAGCCGCTAGAAAAGATGGTGTTACTGGTGAGGTTTTATTGCAGTTGTTAGAGGGTCGTCTTGACAATATCGTTTACCGCTTGGGCATTGCTCCAACCCGTGCTGCTGCACGTCAGTTGGTAGGCCATCGTCATATTGTTGTTGACGGTAAGGTTGTAAACATCCCTTCATATGCTGTTAAGCCTGGTCAGGTCATTGGCGTTCGTGAGAAATCAAAGTCTCTCGAAGTAATTGCTAATGCATTGGCTGGTTTCAACCATGCTAAATATCCTTGGTTGGAGTGGGATGAGAACCTGAAGTCAGGTAAACTTCTCCATGTTCCAGCTCGCGAGGATATCCCTGAGAATATTAAGGAACAGATGATTGTCGAGTTGTACTCTAAGAACTAATAAAATTTATGGCGATATTAGCATTTCAAAAACCTGATAAAGTAATAATGTTGGATTCCGACAGCAAATTCGGCCGGTTCGAATTTCGTCCGTTGGAGCCTGGCTTCGGTACTACCGTTGGTAATGCCCTCCGCCGAATCCTTCTTTCCTCTTTGGAAGGTTACGCAATCAATACCATCTCTATAGAAGGTGTTGAGCATGAGTTCGCATCCATCCCTGGTGTAAAGGAAGATGTAACCAACATTATTTTGAATCTGAAACAAGTAAGATTCAGGAGATTAGTAGAAGAAATCGAGAATGAGAAGGTTACTATCACTGTAGAGAATTCAACTGAGTTCAAGGCAGGTGATATGAACAAGTTCTTGACTGGATTTGAAGTGTTGAATCCCGATTTAGTTATCTGTCATTTGGCTAAAGGTACATCTATAAGGATGGACATTACTGTTAACAAGGGCCGCGGATATGTTCCTTCTGAGGAAAATCGCCAGTTCTGTACAGATGTCAATACTATTCCAATTGACTCGATTTACACTCCAATCCGTAATGTAAAATATATGGTAGAAAATTTCCGTGTAGAGCAGAAAACTGACTACGAGAAATTAATTCTGGAAATTACTACCGATGGTTCCATCCAACCAAAAGATGCACTTAAGGAAGCTGCCAAGATTCTTATTTACCATTTCATGTTGTTCTCTGACGAAAAGATTACTCTAGAGAATTCAGATTTGGATGGTAATGAAGAATTTGATGAAGAGGTTCTGCATATGCGTCAGTTGTTGAAGACTAAGCTCACAGACATGAACCTTTCTGTTCGTGCTTTGAATTGCTTGAAGTCAGCAGATGTAGAAACTTTGGGTGACTTGGTACAGTACAACAAGACTGACCTGCTTAAGTTCCGTAATTTTGGTAAGAAATCGCTCACTGAGCTTGATGATTTGCTCGAGAGTCTGAATCTGTCGTTTGGAACTGATATTTCTAAGTATAAATTAGATAAAGAATAATTAAAATGAGACACAATAAGAAATTTAACCATCTCGGTCGTACTGCATCCCACAGAAATGCAATGTTGTCAAATATGGCAATATCTCTGATCATGCACAAAAGAATCACTACGACTGTCGCAAAGGCTAAGGCATTGAAGAAATATGTCGAGCCACTGATTACCAAGTGTAAGCAGGATACTACCAATTCCCGTCGTGTGGTATTCTCATATTTGCAGGACAAGTTTGCTGTAACTGAATTGTTCAAGGAAGTTTCAGTTAAGGTGGCTGATCGTCCAGGTGGTTATACTAGAATAATTAAGACTGGTCACCGTTTAGGTGATAATGCCGAAATGTGCTTCATTGAGTTGGTTGACTTCGATGAAAATATGGCTAAGCAGACAGTTAAGAAGACTCGTACCCGTCGTTCTAAGAA
>Ga0326513_10000855_pt1 | contig 25515 bp, 19 predicted proteins | sample 2_2465_0518_D_FD_203654 | JGI IMG/M metagenome (GOLD analysis project Ga0326513, IMG submission 203654) | Bovine rumen microbial communities from UC Davis, California, United States - 2_2465_0518 | ecosystem: Host-associated > Mammals > Digestive system > Stomach > Rumen | place: USA... | reverse complement strand
TCCCCCTTGTGGAAGGTGGCTGAAACGCTCGGTCTGGATGTTACGGGCACGGATAACACGCTCATGGATAGCAGATGAGGGTTCACCAGGCTGCATCTTGGAGAGCTGGGCAAAGGGCACAGCTTGGATTTCGCAATGGATGTCGATACGTGCGGTAGTTTTATACCCCAAGAATTTCTCACAAAGACTGCTTCTTGACGGGAAACGATTTATGGGAAGTCGTCGTTTTCTGTACCTGCTATTATATGTCACAACCGCATCTACCATATACATATACTCTCAGGGTGGAACAATATTTTGAGATATTTTAGGAAAATGCTATCTGGGTGAGCGACAGGCACTCGTCGTTGAGATAACCTTTCAATATGGGTGATGATGAGATTATCGTATGAGGTATTTATGACCATTGATGATATAGAAACCTTTCTTTAACTGTTGTTTGGGGACACGACGCCCGCAGAGGTCGTAGCAGACTGTCGTTCCCTGTCGTAGTAATGTTTGTTCATATTTTGCGGTCTCAATGGCAGTGGGTATCGGCTTTGACTTGTAGAGTTCAGAGACCTGTTCTGCCGTCATGGCCTGTGTGTAGAAGCGGAATTCATCAAGTGTGCCATTGAGATATGGATCGGCTGTCCACTGGCTCTTACCGAGATAGTTTTGCGTAGTGCTGCCGAGTTGTGATGGACGATGGCCCACGGCGGCATTCTTCGCCACGGCTTTTCCGTTGACATAGAGCACAAGCAGCGAGTCCTGTAGCGTAACACAGAGGTGTGTCCAGGCATTTGCCGGCAATGACGACACGCCCTCTACACTTTCCTCCGTACCGTTATGCTTGATGGCAAACTTAGGACGGTTGTTGTTGCTCTTGATGGTAAGGAACATGTATTCCGCCGTTCCAGTCCCTAAGTCGAAGACACGTGCCCACTGCGTGAGCGATGTGGGGCTTACCCAACAGGCAATGGTGAAATCGGTCACCCCAGAAGTGATGTTGTTCTTCAATTGGGCAAAACACTGTTTGGAGGCAGTGAAGCTGACGGATTGGTCGTATTTTCCGTCCACCCACAAGATGCCATCGGACAGTGTAGCAGCTTGCAGCGTAGACTGGGCAGTGGCATGATTATAGAGTATGTTGCCTTCGCCTTCGTCCATCGGCAGGTAGATTTTCAGGCCGAGTGTTGGTGTACTCTTAACTTCTGCAGAACGGAGACCTTCCCCCATTGCATTGACAGCCGAGACCTGATAATAATAAGTGGAGTCGTTCTCTACATCAAGGTCTTCGTACCAACATGTGTCTGCCCTTGCTATGAACGTAGGGCTGCTCTCAGCCGCTGAACGCCGGTAGATGTTGTAATACTCGGTCTGTTCGGCAGTCGCAGTCCACGTAAGGCGGATGCGCATGTTCTTGGCTGCAGCTTTTAATCCTGTAGGCGACTTGGGCAACTGCAAGTCGGCTGTCGTGACTTCGACAGCATCAGAGAAGGAACCTTCACCGCCGGCGTTTGCTGCAGCCACCTTATAGCAGTAACGGGTACTTGGCTGTAGGTTCGTGTCAGTATAATTAAGGGCGGTAATGCCGCTGGCTATGGTGTGGTATTCAGCATTGCCAGGGTTTGCCGAATCACTGTTTTTAACAGCTCGTTGCAGATGATAAGTCGAGGCTGTCGCTACACGGTTCCATGTGAGTCTGACAGCCGTACTGCTTTGGGCCGTTGCTTTCAGATTGGCCGGTGCAGCTGGCGCAGCTGTGCCAGAAGAAAGCAAGAGATGGTCGAAACGGGCGGTGAAACCGTTGGGATGGGGTGCTCCGCCGCAGACGAAGAGCCCCACGTAAGCATTCTTCGGCAGAATTACTGTGTAAGAGCCAACGGAATTCCAACTATCACCATCGGCTGAGACGTAGCCAGTGAACTTATTGCCCTCGCGCTGCAGGCGATACCAGAAAGGAACCCACATGTGGTCGCTGCCCACGGCTTGCTGCATAGAACCGCCCGTTTCGGCTCGCCAGCACAGTGCAATGCCCCGAGTGCCTGTGCCACAGAGTTGCATGAAAACGCTCTGGCTGTTGGTGGCAAGTGTTGCAAATGCTGCCAGTCCTACCTTCACCTTTATCTCCGAGCCATTCTGCTCACAGTCATAGATGCGCGTGCAGATGTCGAAGTCACCTGAAGCCATCGTATAGGTGAAGTTGCCAATGGGTTGCTTGCCGTTCCAGTTGTCAATGCCGCTACCCGTGAGCACCCAAGAACCTTCCTGAGCATCAGCCCATTCGGTATGGCCTTTGGTCGTTACATCGCCCAAGTCGGTCTGAGTCCATCCGACGGGCAGCTGCTGTTGTACTGGAGCAGCCGTTGCTGAGACCACCTCGCAGTAGTCGCTCAGTCCACTTTGGTTGCGGGCTGCCACACGGTAATAATATGTGTTGCCTGCCACCACATCCTTGTCAACATACTCGCTGGTGCAGTTCTCGGTGAAAGTAGCAATCGTAGTAAAACCGCCATCTGCTTTAGTGCTGCGCTGGATGACATAGCCGTTGACACTGCATGGCTGGAAGGGTTGCCAGTCCAGCAGAATGCGGTTCTCACCACTCTCAGCCTTCATGTTGGTGGGGGAAGAAGGCTTGGGCAGAGGAGTATAGACGGTCGTCGTGTCAGATGTGGTAAAGAGTGTACCATGAAGCACGGACACGGGTTTCAGTCGGATCATCGCTCGCAGATAAGGTGCCTCGGCTTGTTTCTGCTCGGTGTAGTGATGATAGACCATTTGGAATCCCGTACCGCCGTAGATTCGGTTCTGCGGCATAGTGGCAGGTGCATTGCTACTATTTGCCGGATAATAGAAAATGTGTCCGCCATAGTCGATTACCTGCCAGTCCACAGGCAGGTCGAGGTTGAAACGACAATAGTACTCATAGCCTTTAAGCAGAAGGTTGTCAGCATAGCCGTAGAGGTCGATGTCCTGATTCCATGCGGCCTGACAGAAGTCGGCGTAGGCACTGAGTCCTATCTCGGCATGTGGCTGGTCGCGCCCCATCTCTTCACATTGTCCGGAGGGCAGGATGCCATTGTGAATACATCCGCCGCCCTTTCCAGTCTTGAAGTTGTCAATGGCCGCACTGACCATCTCTTCGTCATCAAGATAGATGCCGATAGCCAGACAGCAGTAGTTGGCTGGTCCACCCCAGCCAGGCCATGTGCCGCCATTGTTGCGGAAGTCGCGACAGGCAGGATAGAAGTATTCGCGAGCCATCGTGGCGAAACGCTCACGATCGGTCTCTTTCCAGCCGCTGTAGAGGCGTACCAGCTCTGCTGTCTTCATAAACTGCCAGATGGGGAGCATGAACAGTTCGCCCGTAACCACCTGGTTGATGCTCTGTGACCAGGCATTAAGTATGTTCACCGCACATGTAGCATTAGCCGTATTGCCAGTAACATACCAGCGCAGAATGTTATAATAAGCAGCTGTGGCATCACGGGAAGCACGCTGGCGGGTTCCATCGCTTCCTCCGACAGTCGATTTGGGAGATACTGTGAAGTCGCTTTGGGCATCGCGCTCGGCAATCATCTTGTTCCAGCCCTCTATCCAGGGTGACTCTTTGGCCAGTACGTGGGTTTTGATACGGTCAAGGTCGGCCTGCGAGAGGTCTAACCCCGGGTGATTGTACGTTGTCTGTGCCGTTGCTGTAATAGCTATTATGGCAAAAAGCAGCGTAAAAAATCTGTTACTAAGTTTCATAATAGGATAGTATTGTTAGTAGCGTGTGAATATCTTTTTGGATTTTTGCGCAAAGGTATATTCTTTTTTTTATTCCTAAAACAGAAAAATCGGCTCAAATTTTTAATTTTCAGGAACAATTGCTATCTTTGCACAAGATTTCCCTATTATATGACCATGTTCGAGCACCTATCCATCTCAAAGAACTGTTTCGAGAGCCTCAAAGAAGACGTGTTACCCATCACAAAGGAGCAGATTCACGACACTTGGTTCTGTCGTCTGTCGGCAGGTAGTATGCGAGTATTGTTCAATCATCATGAATACGAAGTCTCTGCCGATGGGGGTGACTGTCTTTTCATTGTTGCTGACGGAAAGAGTTTCAACATCATCTCTACATCCGAAGATTTCAAGTTAGAATATATCACTGTGGGATTCGACTGTCTATCAATGGTATATCCCTATCTGGGCAGGAAAGCTAATGCGGCACTGACGTTTCCGCATTTAATTACCACCTCACAGATGCCACCCTACGCTGCCATAATGCTTGGGCGACAGTTCATGCAGCTCTCAGACATATTAGAAGAAAAACGAATGTCGTTGACACGAGACAGAATCATCGTCCATCTCCTCACGTGTACCATTTTAATGATGAGTAACGGAATTATCATCGACGAACAAATGGGAGGCAGCAAATTTGTGACAGGCACACTATCGAGTACACAGTCCTACCGCCTTATGTGTCGGCTCTATGAGATTTTCGAGGAGCCGGAGGCACTCTGCCATCACGATGTGAAATATTTTGCAGACCGTCTGAACATCTCCACCCGCTACTTCTATCAGATTTGCATGAAGGAATCAGGCATATCGGCTAAAGCGTTAATCAACAATTTTCTCATCAGCCACATCCGCCACCTTTTGCTCAACACGACTCTTTCCTTCCAGCAGATTAGCCATCGGTTTAATTTCCCCGACCAAGCAGCCTTCACCATCTATTTTAAACGCCATGTGGGTATGACCCCTTCAGAATATCAAGAGAGATACAAATAAAACGTCATCATCGCCAGCTACTGTGAATTGTTGCAAAGGGCGATAGAACAGCTATATCCCCCTCTCAGCCCCGCTCGACCTTTGGTCGCTAAAGAAGGGACGCAAGAATCACCTCTATCGAGATTCTTTCTCCGTTTCACTATGAAAGCGTCACAAGTGCCGAGCGGCGATAGCCGATCGCTACGGCGATATGCTGGCTCTGGACTTTCTCGCTTCCGACAAGGTCAGCGATGGTATGGGCAACCTTATTTGATTTCTCCTAATAGCTTATCGAAGTCTGAGAGGAAAGTCTGATCTTGAATCCTTCGGAACTTCTCGTATTCTTCCAAGGCTTTGGCTTCAGCTTCTTCGTGAGTGATTCGCCCCGCATCGGGAAGAATGTCGTGCTCGCCCAATTTGAGGTAGCGCTCTAAGTAGTCCTTCCAGTCTGCCATCTTCATAAGGATGTGGCGTAAGGCACGGTCTTCTGCCATATCGACAAAGGCTGTAGAGAGAAGATTCAATTGAGTGACTTCATGCTCGGAAAGATAATTCTTCGCAACAGTAACATCACTCTTTATGACGCGACCATGGGGTGCATTCTTCCATGTCATCAGCCCCATCTGAGGCTTTTCGGCATCTGCACGGTCGTAGATGATTTCTGCTGCTGTCTGACGGGTGACGGCATAGTGCATCATGTTTTGAACAGTCTTATAGAACTGCTTTGTAATTTCTGACTGAGGGTCGTAGTCACTACTGCACTCTGAATAAATGTCGGTTATCTTCTGGTAATAGCGACGCTTTGAGGTACGAATCTCACGGATACGATCTAACAGCTCATCGAAGTAGTCGGCACCAAAGATGTTTTTTCCCTTTAGTCGTTCGTCATCCAAAGCAAAGCCTTTGATGATGAATTCCTTCAGGACTTTTGTGGCCCAGATGCGGAATTGGGTGGCCTCATAGCTATTGACACGATAGCCGACGGCGATGACGGCATCGAGATTATACATTAATACACCTTGCTCGTTGCAATTGTCCGACGGAATCAAAATTTTTTTGGAAGCTGCGGACAATTGCACTTCGCCACTCTCATTAATCTGAATGAGATGATAGCTGATGTCTTGTGTTGTGACACCAAACAACTCTGCCATCCGTTTTTGTGACAGCCAGAAAGTCTCTTGGTTATAGACGACAGATACATTGACTTTGCCTGTTGATGACCTATATATTAACACGTTGCCTTCCATACTGGTAGCCAACTCTTTTGAGGTCATCTTGCCAGAAAAGTATTCCTGTGCAGCCTTGACAATAGGCTTCTTCTTATCAGCATTTAAGGCTATTGCAAGGCATGCTGTACGAGAAAGCAACACGGATTTGACATGGCGGTAACCACCATTATTTAATTGTGCTATCTCCTCAATCTCCAACATGTGTTCTTTCAGGTCGAGTCCTTTCTCTTGTTGTAGGAAAGGCGCCACCTTGTCCATCAGCCGTTCAAAGTTCCAGTACTTCAAGTAGCCAAGGAGTCGTGCCAGTTTGCGTGAGTTCCACCACTCACGTCCTTCACCATCAGTATCCTTGATGCCGTCAAAGGGCGACTGCATTTCTTCTGGTGAAAAAAGTACTATACCCTTTTCCATAAGCTATATCCTCTTTAGAATTAGATTCCCCTCTCCGCCCAGTCACCTCTATCAAGATTGCGATAGCCGATGGCTTCTGCGATATGCTGACTCAGCACCTTCTCAGAGCCTTCGAGGTCAGCAATGGTGCGGGCGACCTTGAGGATGCGGCTGTAGGCACGGGCGGAGAGCTTGAGGCGTTCCATTGCCATGCGGAGCATGTCGAGAGAGGCGGCATCAGGTTCTGCAAACTCATGAAGCATGCGCTCGGTCATTTGGGCGTTACAGTGGATACGAGTTCTCTCCCTTCCTCCCCCTTGTGGAAGGTGGCTGAAGCGCTCGGTCTGTATGTTGCGAGCACGGATAACACGCTCACGGATAGCAGATGAGGGTTCACCAGGCTGCATCTTGGAGAGCTGGGCGAAAGGCACAGCTTGTATCTCGCAGTGGATGTCGATACGGTCGAGTAGGGGACCGCTGATCTTGTTCATGTAGCGCTGGATTTGTCCAGGGGTGCAGACACAGTGATGAGTGGGGTCGCCATAATAGCCGCAGGGACAAGGATTCATGGAGGCGATAAACATGAAGGAAGCAGGATAGTCAATGCTGTATTTAGCACGACTGATGGTGATATGACGGTCTTCAAGCGGTTGGCGCATTACTTCGAGCACACTACGATTGAACTCTGGTAGTTCGTCGCAAAATAGTACACCATTATGAGCGAGGCTGATTTCGCCTGGCTGAGGACTACTGCCACCGCCAACGAGGGCGACTTGTGATACTGTGTGATGGGGCGAACGGAAAGGGCGTTGGCTGATGAGACTGGTTTCGCGACTCAGTTTGCCGGCTATAGAATGTATCTGGGTGGTTTCTAAGCTTTCGCTGAGGGACAATGGTGGGAGAATAGAGGGTAAACGCTTCGCCATCATGGACTTTCCTGAACCTGGGGGACCAATCATTATCAGATTATGGCCACCAGCAGCAGCCACTTCGAGGGCACGTTTGACACTCTCCTGGCCCCGCACATCACTGAAGTCGTAGTCGAAATGGCTCTGTTGCTCGTAGAACTCACGACGAGTGTCTATAATCGTGGGTTCCAATTGTGTAGTGCCATTAAAGAAGCCTACCACTTCCGATAGATGTTCCACACCATATACCTGCAGATTGTTGACCACAGCGGCCTCACGAACATTTTGTCGGGGTACGATGAGGCCTTGGAATTTCTCGGCACGAGCCTTAATGGCAATGGGCAACGCACCTCGAACGGGCTGCAAACGACCATCGAGCCCCAATTCGCCCACTAACATATATTGATTCAATCGGTCGGATGCTACCTGCCCGTTAGTGGCAAGAAATGCAATCGCCAAGGGTAGGTCGTAGCCACTACCTTCTTTTTTGATGTCGGCAGGTGCCATGTTGACCGTAATATCCATCGTGGGCATCTTCAGTCCATTATTCTGGAGTGCAGCCTTTATTCGGTCATAGCTTTCCTTGACAGCTGTATCGGCTAACCCCGTCAAGTGGAACTGCATCCCACGTGACATGCTGACTTCGACCATTACCGTCGTCACTTCCAGTCCATTGACTGCTGCACAATATGTTTTTACAAGCATCGTGATTGTTTTTAGGATGTGCAAAGATAGTTATTTTTTCGGAAAACAAGTGCAATCGTCAGCAAAAACTATTACTTATCAACTCAATAAACAGCGATTGGTCTCCTGTTTTTGTTAAATATTCGTAAAAATTGCTTATTCTCGCTTTGATGAATATGATAGAAAGGAGAAAAAGCAGTACCTTTGCAGTCCGATTATTACGGGGAGAGTCTTAGAATCCCCACGAGCGTCGTGTAAATAGTGACTGTCTTTGGCCGGACGGCACGGTTTGTGAATCGGCGTTCACACATCAAACTTTATAAAGTAAAACTGTTTTTTAGTAAATCAAAATTTAAGTAATGAACACTTTAAGTTACAAGACCGTCTCTATTAATAAGGAGACAGCCAAAAAGGAGTGGGTCGTTATTGACGCTACCGATCAGGTAGTGGGCCGTCTCGCTTCTAAGGTCGCAAAGCTGATTCGTGGCAAGTATAAGCCCAGCTTTACCCCGCACGTAGATTGCGGCGACAATGTTATCATCATCAACGCTGCCAAGGTGAAGTTCACCGGCAAAAAGGAGACTGATAAGGTCTACACTCGTTATACTGGCTATCCTGGTGGCCAGCGCTTCAACACCCCCGCTGAGCTCCGCAAGAAGCCCTTTGGCGTAGAGCGCATTCTGAAGCACGCCGTCAAGGGTATGCTGCCCAAAGGCCCCCTCGGTCGCAGTTTGCTGAACAACCTCTATATTTATGAGGGTACTGAGCACAAGCATGAGGCTCAGCAGCCGAAGGCTATTGATATTAACCAGTATAAATAAGGTAACGTTAAAAGGTTAAAACAAAGATGGAAGTAATTAACGCAATAGGTCGTCGTAAGAGCTCAGTGGCTCGCGTCTATCTGTCGGAAGGTTCCGGCAAGATCACGATCAACAAGAAGGACTTAACCGAATATTTCCCCTCAGCCATCCTGCAGTATGTGGTGAAGCAGCCGCTGAATCTGCTGGAGTGCGCCGAGAAGTACGACATCAAGGTGAACCTCGACGGTGGTGGCTTCACTGGTCAGAGCCAGGCTCTGCGCCTTGCCATTGCCCGCGCCCTCGTGAAGCTGAATGCTGAGGACAAGCATGCCCTGAAGGCTCAGGGATTCCTGACTCGTGACAGCCGTGAGGTTGAGCGTAAGAAGCCAGGTCAGCCGAAGGCACGTCGTCGCTTCCAGTTCAGTAAGCGTTAATTCCATTGGATATTTACCATTGATTGTTGGCCAAATCAAGGTCAGGAAAAGATGGTTTGTTAATGGAAGACTGAACAGTTTAGTATCTAAACCGAGTAGATTCTTGATAGGACTATATATCATTATGGTCAATGTCCAAGACTACTTCTCGGCTGATCTAACAAGATTAAAAAGAAAGTAAACAACATTATAAGCATTTAAGAAAAATGGCAAGAACAAATTTTGATATGCTGTTACAGGCTGGCTGCCACTTCGGCCACCTGAAGCGTAAGTGGAACCCCGCAATGGCTCCTTACATCTATACCGAGCGCAACGGTATCCACATCATTGACCTGCACAAGACCGCAGCTAAGATTGACGACGCTGCCGAGGCTTTGAAGAACATCGCCAAGCAGGGCAAGAAAATCCTCTTTGTAGGTACTAAGAAACAGACTAAGGAAGTGATCGCCGAGAAGGCCACCAGCATCAACATGCCTTACGTGATTGAGCGCTGGCCCGGTGGTATGCTCACCAACTTCCCCACCATCCGCAAGGCTGTGAAGAAGATGGCTAACATTGATAAGCTGATGCAGGACGGCACATTCAGCAACCTCTCGAAGCGTGAGTTGTTGCAGGTGACCCGCCAGCGTGCCAAGCTGGAGAAGAACCTCGGTTCTATCGCCGACTTGACTCGTCTGCCCAGCGCCCTGTTCGTGGTTGACGTGATGAAGGAGAACATTGCCGTGAAAGAGGCTAACCGCTTAGGTATCCCCGTGTTCGGAATCGTCGACACCAACAGTGATCCTAAGAACATCGACTTCATCATCCCTGCTAACGACGATGCCAAGGACAGTGTTGAGGTAATCCTGAACGCTTGCTGCGCCGCTATCGCAGAGGGTCTTGAGGAGCGCAAGGCTGAGAAGGCCGACGAGAAGGCTGCTGAGGCTCAGGCTGAAGCTGAGGCTGAAGAGAAGCGCCCTGCACGTCGCGCCCGTAAGGAAGAGGCTCCCGCAGAGGAAGAAGCTCCTGCTGCAGAGTAATCCGAGTATCTTAAATCAGGGGGTAGGGATCTGAACAAGCGCAGATGCCCACCCCTGAATTAAATTATCATCAACAACTTAATGGTCTGGTATTCGCTTGTTCAGACCACCCAACCCCTAACTTAGGGGACTCAAACAATGGCTATTACAATTGACGATATCAAAAAGCTGCGTGCTATGACCGGTGCAGGTCTGGCCGATGTGAAGAAAGCACTGACCGAGGCAGATGGTGACTTCGATCATGCCAAGGAATTGCTGCGTGAGCGTGGCCTGGCTATCGCTGCCAAGCGTAGCGACCGCGAGACCTCGAATGGTTGCGTACTCGTGAAGAAAGTGGAAGGCTTCGCTGCAATGGTTGCTGTGAAGTGTGAGACTGACTTTGTGGCCAATGGTGCAGACTTTATCGCTATGACCCAGAGCATCCTTGACGCTGCTGTGGCTGCCAAATGCAAGAACATCGATGAGGTGAAAGAGTTGGTTATCAACGGCCAGAAGGCTCAGGACATCGTTACTCAGCGTTCGGGTATCACCGGTGAGAAGATGGAACTGGATGGTTACCTGACACTCGAGGGTGAGAACGTGGAGATTTACGACCACATGGGCAGACACACTCTTTGCACCATGGTTCAGCTGAACAAGGACAATGTTGACGCTGGTCATAAGCTGGCTATGCAGGTGGCTGCCATGAAGCCCGTTGCCCTGAACGCTGAAAGCGTAGAGCAGAAGATTCTTGACGAGGAGTACAAGACTGCTGTCGAGAAGACGAAGCTGGAGCAGATTGAGAAGTTCGTGGAGATGAAGCTTAAGAAGGCTGGTATCAATCCTAACCTCGTTGATAGTGAAGATCACATCGAGAGCAATATGGCTAAGGGCTGGCTCACCAAGGAGGAGGCTGATGAGGCCCGTAAGCTTATTGAGGCTTCAAAGGCAGAGGGTGAGGCTCAGTTGAAGCCTCAGATGATTGAGAACATTGCCAAGGGTCGTGTGCAGAAGTTCTTGAAGGAGAACTGCCTCATCGACCAGGAATTCCAGTTCGGTGACGGTGACAAGGCTACCGTTTCGCAGTGGCTGAAGGCTCAGGACAAGGAGCTCAGCATTGTGGCTTTCCGTCGCTTTACACTCGTTGCTGAGTAAGCAAGTATCTCACATACAAAATAAAAGCATCTGCTTCGTGATGAGGCAGATGCTTTTTTGTGATTATATTCTTCCTAACAAAGTGCAGATTTGCTCCAGATAGTGTTTGTCCGTGGTATCAAACGTGGATAGTTCGCGACTGTCTATGTCGAGCACGCCCCTGGGTTCACCATCGTCATTGAATATTGGAACAACGATTTCTGATTGAGATAGGCTACTACATGCGATATGGCCAGGGAACTGCTCTACGTCGGGCACGATGATAGTCTGCCGCTGTTCGAAGGCAGCTCCGCAGACACCACGTCCGTAAGCAATGCGCATGCAGGCCACAGGGCCTTGGAACGGACCCAGGTGCAGGCAGTCGCCCTTGTCTAAATAGAAACCTGTCCAAAAGAATCCCATCTCTTGCTGTATGGCCGCCGCTACGTTGGCCATCACAGAGACAGCGTCCGTTTCACCTTCAATGAGGCTCTTGATTTGCGCTGTCAGTTGTTCGTATCTTTCTTCTTTAGTCATCGGCAAGAATAAAGTCTAATTGTCGTTTTTCAATGTTGGCACGTGCCACCTGGATGCGAATGGGATCACCCAACTGGTATTTTTTGTGATGGCGCCGCCCCACGAGGCAGTAGTTCTTCTCGTCAAACTCATAGTAGTCACCGTCGAGGTCGTGCATGCCCACCAAACCCTCGCAATGGTTCTCGTCAATCTCACAGTAGATGCCGTAGCTTTGTATGCCGGAGATGTGGGCATCGTATTTTTCGCCAACCTTATCGGCCATGAATTCCACCATCTTGTACTTGATTGAGTCGCGCTCAGCATTCTGGGCCGTTTGCTCCATCTCACTCGAATGTTCACACAATTCCTCATAGTGATCCTGATTAGCCGAGCGTCCGCCCAGCTGATACCTTGTGAGTAATCGGTGTACCATTGTGTCGGGATAGCGACGGATTGGTGATGTGAAATGGGTATAATGGTCGAAAGCCAGTCCGTAATGGCCAATGTTATGGGTAGAATATTTCGCCTTCATCATGGCGCGTAGTGCGATGGTCTCAATGAGATTCTGTTCACGTCGCCCTTGAGCATCCTCCATCATCTTGTTAAGACTCTTCGAAATGGCACCACGAGTGCCCGTGATCTTCAGTTTATAGCCAAAGCCACTCACAAACTGCCTTACATTTTCCAGTTTCTGTGGGTCTGGCTGGTCGTGAATACGGAAGACAAAAGTCTTTGTCTTGGATATTGGGGTGTGATTGGATTTTTTGTCACCATAACCACCATGATAATTATAGTTCTCCTTTTTCAACTCTCCATTGCCGATGGCTTCAGCCACAGTACGGTTGGCTAACAGCATGAACTCCTCAATGAGTTGGGTGGCATCGTTACTCTTCTTGAAATAGCAGCGGGTGGGATGACCTTTCTCGTCAACGTCGAAGTGCAATTCCTCACGGTCGAACTTCACGGCACCTCCCTTGAATCTACGCTCACGAAGTTTTTTCGCCATGCGGTCGAGCATGATGAGCTCTGCAGCCAAGTCGCCTGTGTAGGGTTTCTTTTTCGTGGCAGGGGGAGCTGGCTCGCCGGAACCAGGCACTACGCCGTTCTGCTCTAATATCTGCTGCACTTCCTCATAGGCAAAGCGACGATTGCTCTTGATGACGGTGTGTGCCAAGTGCCATTGCTTGATATTGGCGTCTTCATCCAATACGAATATCACACTGTAACATAGCTTTTCCTCATCTGGTCGTAGCGAACAGATGAAGTTGCAGAGTCGTTCGGGCAGCATGGGAATGGTGCGGTCGACGAGATAGACACTCGTGGCACGTTCCTGAGCTTCCCTGTCAATGATGCCTCCTTCGGTGACATAGTGCGACACGTCGGCGATGTGTACACCTACTTCATAGAGACTGACGCCCTTGTCACCCTCAGCGGAGACTTTTCTTATTGATAGCGCATCATCGAAGTCCTTGGCATCCTTCGGGTCGATAGTGAAAGTTGTCACGTCGCGGAAGTCTTCTCGCTCGGCATAGTCCTCGGGGGTAATGGTAGCGTCTATTTTGTCGGCAGCCTCCTCCACACGCTTTGGATATTTATAAGGCAAACCATACTGCGCCAGAATGGCATGCATCTCCACGTCGTTATTGCCCTGTTCGCCTAAAACGTCAATGACTTCACCGACCAGTTGTTTCGAGTCCTTCGATGGCCATTGCGTAATCTTCACCACAGCCATCTGCCCAGTCTTACCACCTTTCAGCTTTTTCTTCGGTATCAAGATGTCATGCACAAAGAACTTTCCCTCTGTGATGAGGAATGCAAAGTCTTTCTCCACCTGTAGCTGACCCACGGCTTGATCGTGTTTGCGTTGTAATATTTCGGTTACGATAGCCTCCTTGATATGGTTTTGTCGCCTTGCCATCATGGCCACACGCACACGATCGCCGTTCAGGGCAAACATCGAATTACGTTCGCTGACGAAGATAGGCTTGCCGCCGTCATCGGGCAGGAAAGAATTTTTGCCGTTTGCCTTGCGGATAAACGTACCCTCCTGCACTTGCGTCTTTAGGTTAAGTTTGTAGGCGTTGTCTGAGACCTTCGACAGCCAGTCGTCCCACGACAATTCTTCTATCACGTCGATGGCGAGCATCTTCAGCGGATGTGTGTTAAGCTTCAGTTCCTTGAATATCTGTTTGAAGTTCAACGTTTCGCTTGGGTGAGCCTGAAAGAGAGCCTGTACGGCATCGGCCACCTCGCGTTTGTTCCATCTTTTTCCACCTTTCTTTCCCATAGTTGTTGTGTTTTAAATAATATTTACCCCGCAAATATACGTAAATTTTTTCAATTGACCATACTCCTTTCACATTTTTCGCAGTAAAAAAGTGAATATAAAAAAGAAAATACTTTAATTGAGGGGAAACGAGGTTAATTTTCCATAATTGCGCTACACTTTTCTTTGATGGTGGCCGTCTAATCACTAAATTTGCAGCGCTATTTTAAACCAATTACGAATAGGATATGAAAAAAACAACATTGATGATGTCGCTCGCAGCCGTTGTGCTGATGAGCAGTTGCGTAAGCAAAAAAGATCTGGTATCCTGCCAGGATCAGAATAGGTTGCTGGCGGACAACCTCATGTCGGCCAAAGAGGATTTGGCAGCCAAGAATGCACGAGTAACAAGTCTGGAAGAGCAGCTGGCTGCACAGAAGCATGCTCTTGAGGAATCGAAGAAGGCTTACACCGCTTTACAGCAATCTCTGAACCAGAGTCTGACCAATGCTTCGCAAAATAATGTCTCTATTGAGAAATTAGTGGATCAGATTAACGAGTCGAACCAGTACATTCGTCATCTGGTGGAGGTGAAGTCGAAGAGCGACTCGCTGAACATGGTGTTGACCAACAACCTGACACGTTCGCTTTCAAAGGAAGAACTGAAGGAGGTTGATGTGCAGGTGTTGAAGGGTGTGGTTTACATCTCGTTGGCTGACAATATGCTCTATAAGAGCGGTAGCTACGAAATCAACGACCGTGCTGCTGAGACGCTCTCTAAGATTGCCAAAATCATTACCGATTACAAGGACTATGACGTGCTTATCGAAGGCAACACCGACAACGTGCCCATCTCACGTGAGAATATCCGTAACAACTGGGACCTCTCTTGCTTGCGAGCATCGAGCGTAGTTCAGGCTTTGCAGACAAGATATGGCGTTGACCCGAAGCGTCTGACTGCTGGTGGACGTGGTGAGTACAATCCCCTCCAGAGCAATGATACCGAACTGGGTAAGCAGCGCAATCGTCGTACTCAGATTATCATCACGCCGAAACTTGATGAGTTCATGGATCTCATTGGCGAGGCTCCAGAGCAGAAGTAATTCAATCTACAAACGAAGTGTATAGGAGTGTAGGAGTGCAAGGCAAAGCACTTCTACACTCCTTTTCTTAATGTGATGACCGTCACTTCGGGCCATGCTATGAAGCGGAATGGCAACGTGCCACCCAGTCCCTGAGAAACATAAAGATAATTGCCGATGGACGATCGATAGCTACCTGCCCAGTAACGGTAAAGATAGAATGCAGGAGAAAGACGACCAATACGCATCTGTCCACCGTGGGTATGTCCTGAAAGGGTGAGAGGAATGCGTTCGCATGTCTTAACCTCACTACGCCAGTGGGTAGGTGTATGGGAAAGCAAAATGGTAAAAATGTTGGATGGAATGCCTTCCATCGCTTTCTTCAAGTCGCCACGAGCCTTGAAGTAGCCTGTGTCAATATTGCGGACACCTACCATCGCTATGCGTTGGTCGCCTCTGTTTAGCAACAGATGGCTATCGTTCAACACTTGCCAACCCATCTCCTTTTGCATCGAAGTCAGTTGCACACCATCCTTGTCCTGTTTGGTAAAGTCGTGGTTTCCCAGTACCGAGAGCACGCCGTCAGGTGCCTGCAATCGTGACAACTCAGCCATATAGGGTATGAGTTCGCAGGTCTGTTGGTTCACAAGATCGCCAGTGAAGACAATCAAATCGGCCTGTTGCGCCAAAATAGTGTCGACCACACGACGAATGAAGCGTGGCTGTTGCCTGAATGTTCCAATATGCAGGTCGCTGAATTGCAGGATGCGATAGCCGTCGAAAGATGATGGTAACTGCGGAAAGGAGAATGAAACGTGACGTATTGATAGGCGTAGCCAGCCGAAGAAGAACCCGTAACATACACAACAGACCACCAAACAGGCTGCAGCGAGAGCCAAAGGCCACGGAAGTAGTAGATCAGTCATGAGGAAGACCAACTTGGGCAAAGCCACACAAAGGGCTGAGCCAAAGAGCAGACGAACCGAGAAATTATGAGGAAACCAGTTGCAGGGCATCATAATCAGTCCCAACACCATCACTAACGTAGTCATACCGAATACCATTTGGCCCAACAATGGCCAGTCGCCCACATACATCTGCCATAAATAGGTGTCGGGCACAATGACCATCAAAAAGAGTAAAATGAGTGGTCTGAGCATACCTTAATAAATTATTTGTAATAATGAAGTTGCAAAAATAAGCAATTATTCCGAGATTTCGCTTTTTTTTCGTAATTTTGCAGGCAAAATAAAATTAAAAACGGAAAAACAAACATGGAACAGAAGCAATTTAAGCGCTACACCGTTACCTCCGCACTGCCCTATGCCAATGGCGGTGTGCATATCGGCCATCTGGCTGGTGTCTATGTGCCAGCAGACATCTATGTGCGCTATCTTCGTCTGAAGAAGCGCGAAGTCATGTTCATCGGAGGTTCCGACGAGCACGGTGTACCCATTACCATTCGAGCCCGTAAGGAGGGCATCACACCTCAGGATGTGGTCGACCGCTATCACAAGATGATTAAGGACTCGTTTGAGGAGTTTGGCATTTCATTTGACATTTACAGCCGTACCACCAGCGAGACTCATCACAAGTTTGCTGCCGAATGGTTCCGTAAACTCTACGATGAGGGCAAACTGACCGAGGAGACCACCACGCAGCTCTACGACGAGGAAGCCAAGCAGTTCTTGGCTGACCGTTATGTCATGGGCGAATGTCCCCATTGCCACAACCAAGGGGCTTACGGAGACCAGTGTGAGAAGTGTGGGCGTGACCTCAGCCCCACGGAGCTTATCAATCCGAAGAGCACCATCAGCGGTTCGACCCCTGTGTTGAAGGAGACGAAAAACTGGTACCTCCCTTTGAATGAATATCAGGAATGGCTTAAGCAGTGGATTCTGGAAGGTCATAAGGAGTGGCGTCCCAATGTCTATGGTCAATGCAAGTCGTGGCTCGATATGGACTTACAGCCACGTGCTATGACCCGCGACCTCGACTGGGGCATCCCCGTACCTGTAGAGGGAGCCGAAGGTAAGGTGCTCTACGTGTGGTTCGACGCACCTATTGGCTATGTGTCCAATACCAAGGAGCTGTGTGAGAAGCAGCCAGAGCGCTGGGGCAACTGGGAGAAGTGGTGGCAGGACGACGAGACACGTCTCGTTCACTTCATTGGTAAGGACAATATTGTGTTCCATTGCATCATCTTCCCCGTGATGATGAAAGCTCATGGCAAGTATATCATGCCCGACAACGTGCCTGCCAATGAATTTTTGAACCTGGAGAACGACAAGATTTCTACCTCACGCAATTGGGCAGTTTGGTTGCATGAGTATCTTGTTGATATGCCTGGCAAGCAGGACGTGTTGAGATATGTGCTCACGGCCAATGCCCCTGAAACCAAGGACAACAACTTCACTTGGAAAGACTTCCAGGATCGCAACAACAATGAACTCGTAGCTGTCTATGGTAACTTTGTCAACCGGGCCCTGCAACTTACCAAGAAATATTGGAATGGTGTGGTGCCTGCCTGTGGCGAACTGAATGAGGTGGACAAGGCTGCGCTTGCTGAGTTCAAGGATGTGAAGGAGAATGTGGAGCGCCTGCTGGAGCAGTTTAAGTTCCGCGATGCACAGTTCGAGGCCATGAATCTTGCTCGCATAGGCAACAAGTATATCACCGACTGTGAGCCTTGGAAGGTGTGGAAGAACGATCCCAAGCGTTGCGAGACTATCCTGAATATCTGTTTGCAACTGACGGCCAACCTCGCCATTGCTTTCGAACCCTTCCTGCCCTTCTCTTCGAAGAAGCTGCGCGACATGCTGGGCATTGCCAGTTTCGATTGGGAACAGCTCGGCAGTACCGATTTGCTTCCCGCCGGACACCAGTTGGGTGAGCCAGCCTTGCTGTTTGAGAAGATTGAGGATGAGGTCATCCAACGTCAGCTCGACAAGCTCGAAGCCACCAAGAAAGCCAACGAGGCAGCTGCCTACAAGGCTGCGCCTATCAAGGATGAGGTGTCGTTTGAAGACTTCGAAAAGCTTGACATCCGTGTGGCCTTGGTGAAGGATTGTCAACGTGTAAAGAAATCAAAGAAGTTGCTCCAATTCACCCTTGACGATGGCAGTGGTACTGATCGTACTATCTGCTCGGGCATTGCCCAATTCTACGAGAATCCCGAGGAACTGATAGGCAAGCGTGTACTCTTCGTGGCCAATTTTGCTCCTCGTAAGATGATGGGCATTGAAAGTCAGGGCATGATTCTCTCAGCCGTTGACTTTGACGAGAGCCTCAGTGTCGTTACTACGACGAAGGACGTGAAGCCTGGTTCTCAGGTTGGATAACAGAAATAGATGTAATAAGGGGCGTGTGTCGGATGATACACGCCCCTTTTATATGTAATTCTCAGTAGGTCTTCAATCCACGCATGAGGAAGTAGTCGAAGAAATAGGTGTTTCCGTAGCGGGAGCGAAGGGCATTGGCCATCTGTTGCTCGTTCATGCCACCGCATTGCTGAGCGGCCTCCATGAAAGCCTGATAGGTTTGTGGAATGGATGGGTCGAAAGGCATGCGGCTGATGTCGACGTTCTTCTCCAAATTGCCAAACATATATGCAGCCTCTTGATAGTGACGGGGCATGGATTTGCCAGGATGCAACCTGATATATTGAGAGAAGGCTTGCCAGAAGATGGGAATACTCTTCTGCTGCAAGGCGGCCACCATCACAAGTTCGGCCTTGACGGGATCCTCGGTAGGCTGTGAACTGAGCAGGCTCAGGAGGAAAGTCTCCACCACCGACTGGTCGCTTGCCAGCACATCTTGATGGTCAAGCAGATGGAAGATGGGACCCAACTCAGGATCTTTCTTTAATGCTTCTGGATCCAAGGCCAGCTTTTCGTAATGCAATGCCCAGTCGCGGTGATAGCGCGTATGTTTCAGCAGGTCGATGTAGTTGCGAGCCAGTATCGGCTCGCCATTGACCAGTGAACTGCGCACCATATATTTCAGGTAACTTACACGCCAGCCATACTCTACGCCGTCCTCCATGCACCAGCGATAGCAATAGTTGGGTAGTCCGTAATGCAGATAGAGCAGTTTTCCGCCCTGCACCACCATTGGCACATTGAAGGGGCTGTTGGGCATTTTACTGCCATTTCGATAATTATACATTTCGTCACCGGCACGTCCAAGTTTGAAGATAGCCAGGTTCTTGTACATCCAGAGCATGCGGGTAGGTTCGTCGGTGTTGGCAGCCGCTATGTCGAGCACTGCTTGCCAATCAGCCTGTTCAATTGCCACCTCCATAGCAATCTCGCGATGGAAGTTGGCATCCTTATACCAATATCTCCAACAGCCATAGACGGAGCAGCCGATAATGACAACCTGCATAAACACCCACACAAGGGGAAGCCTGAGCAAGCGGGTCGACCACTGTTCGCGGTGGCAGGCAGCCAACAGGGCGAGGAATCCAAATAGTAGCCAGTAGGGCCAGTAGTAGACTGGCAGAGGCGTGCCTATGTCGTAGAGTGGGAGTCCTGTGCGCCAAAGATCGTCGCTATTGGTCTGATAGTAGACGTAGCGGTAATATAGGAGAGGAATGACGCCTATGAGCAGTAGGGCCAAAAGCGTATCAATGATTCTTTGCGTCAGTGTCCTGTCCTCCAATCTCCAGTCGATGATACCCATCAGAGCGACAGCCAGAAGACCATAGAAACCAGCTACAGGATAGAGGACGACCGCCGAGATGGCAATAAAAATAGTGGGTAGGAAAGCACGTGAAGGCAACTTGCGGAAAGCCCAAACAGCAGCTAATGCCAGCGAAGTGCCAAGGGCAGTAATAAAGAAATGGCCACGCAATTTAAGCATGTAAAGCCAGTAGCCCATGTCGAAGTCGGTGAGTAGCACCAGCGCCAGCGGAATCAACAGCAGGGCACCCCATCGAGCAGACAGGCTGAAGGCTCGGGCCGTCACCCACATCATGACACCACACCACAGGCATAGCCACAACGTGCCCAGCCAGGGATGGAAGAAAAACTGGGTGAAATAGGTGCCGACATAGGTCAACAATCCGCTGGGCACCACCAGTTGCTGCTGGAAGAACAGTGGAGTGTATAGAAACAGGTTCATCTCCTCTGCACGCCGCAGGAAGTCGCTCTCAAAGCTTACTATACAGACAAACGCTGCCACCAACCCTAAAAGGGAGAGTAGCAGCGGATAGAAACGCAGACGCCGCTCTGTGAGCCACGCCTGCATTCCAGGACCTTTCGACGGTTTACCCGTCTGTTTCTTCTTCATTTATTTCTTGGCTTTTTTCTGTTTGTCCGACCACTTCTTCAGTCGGTTGTACTCCTTTTTCGTCAGGCGCATAAAGGAACCATGCTGAGGTCCGGTGACACCCTTGATGTCGACGGGATCGTGGAAGTTGCGCAGGTTCTCGTCAGCCTTGCAGATGCGGTAGTGCTTGGGGTTGTCGCTATACTGGATGTAAGCTACACGCCAAGTCTTGTCGCCCATCAATTGGAAGGCGCTCGAACCCTCGCAGTTCTTCCTGCCCTCAAATGAGACATAGTCGTTCTCCACAGGCTCACCCCAGCCAGAGGTCAGCTGCTTGGAAGTAGCGGTGTAGATGCCAGGCTTTCCACCCTCCTTCTTGATAAGCATGTGGTAGAGACCATCGTCAAGCAGGTTGATATCTGCATCGATGGTAGCGTAGCCCCAGTCGAAGAGCAACTTAGGCTGCGTCAGTTTGGTAAACGATTTGTCAGCATACGAGTAGTACATGCGGTCATAGCCTTCTTCGGGACGGTTCAGCATGGAGTAGTAAATCATGTAGCCGCCCTTCTCGCCGTTCTCCCACACGTAGTCAGGATCCCAGAAAATCTGTGGAGCCCAGACACGGTTGATGGTCGACCAGTCTTTATAGACGCTCTTGGCTTCGGGGTTGCAGAATATCTGCGTTCCCTTACGATAGTCAAAGGTGACGCTGGTCCAGTGGATCAGGTCGTCGCTCTTCAGCAGGTCAATGCCATAGTTGTCCCATTTGTGGCTCTTGGCAACGCACATGTCGGTGGTCACCATGACAAATCCCTTGCCGTTCCAGGCACGGGTGATGAAGGCATCGCGCTGTCCACCCTCAATACGTGCATGCTCTTTCGGATCCATGATGGCCTTGCCGTCGATGATGTCCTCGTAGTTATAGCCGTCGCGGCTGAGTGCGTATGCAGTGAACTCGCCGTGATCGCTCATGTGACAGTACAGATAGCCGTAATCACCTTTCTGGATGTTCTGCGCCTGTGCGCCCAAAGTGGTCAGCATGATTGCTGCAGTAAGTAATAGTTTTTTCATTTCTTAGTCTTTTTATTATTGGTAATTGTTTCTTTTGCAAAAGTAGGGATAAATATTGAGATAGCCAAATTTTTGCATGCTTAATTCTTTATTTCTCCATTCGCCTATTCCCATTTTTTTCTATACCACTCATCTTTTTTCTCTACGCTTCATAGACAAGGGTGGTGAGTCTTTCGGGGGCAAAGACCTGTGCGGCGGTCTGTTGCAGGTCGGCTGCTGTCAAGGTTTCCAGGTGGGCCATGATGTCGTTTAGGTCACGTTCCGTTCCGTGATGCAGGAAGTTCTTGGCAAAATCAAGAGCAAACTGTTCGCGGCTGTCTGCGGCAATGGCCAATTGTCCCTCTATTTGTCGCTTGGCAGCGCGTAGTTGCGTAGTGGAAAGGGGCTTGTTGATGAGACGATCCAGTTCTGTTCGCACCAGCCTGAGACAGCGCTTCACGTCACGCTGGTCACAGCCGAAATAGACGCACCACATGCCGGTATCACTATAGCTCTGCATGGTGCTTTCTACGGTATAGACCAATCCGCGGCGTTCGCGCAATGACAAGTTCAGTCGCGAGTTCATCCCCGGTCCCCCGAGGATGTTGTTGAGCAGATAGAGCGCCCAACGTCGTGGGTCTTCAGAAGAAAAAGCGTGAGTTCCCAACATGACGTGAGCCTGATGGGTGTTGCGTTGGCGAGTGATGAAAGCTGGAGCGGCAACAGGGATTTCGGCAAATCCAGACTTTTCGAGAGCGCCAGACGGTGCAGGTATTTTCGACAACATTCGTATCACCTTTTTAAAGTCAACGTCACCGCTGGCAAAGAAAACGCAGTTGTCGGGGCGATAGTAGCGACTGGCAAAGCGCCGGATGTCCTCGCTTGTATACTGGCGTAGCTGATCGGCGGTGCCGAGGATGTTATGGCCTAAGGGATGTCCTTGGAAAAGCAGGTTCTCGATGTCGTCGAAGATGAGTTCGGCAGGCGAATCCTCATAACTCTCTATCTCGTCGCACACCACCTCGCATTCCTTTTCGACTTCTTGCTGCGGATATTCGCTTTGGAAGACAATGTCGGTCAGAACGTCGATGGCACGTGACAGATGCTGTCGCTTGATAGCGCAATAATAGACGGTGTCCTCTTTCTGGGTAAAGGCGTTCAGTTCGCCACCCACGCCTTCGAGGGCGTTGATGATTTGCAAGGCCGAACGGTGGCGTGTACCCTTGAAGGAGATATGTTCGCAGAAATGGGCTAACCCCTCTTCGCCTGGTTTTTCATGGCGCGTTCCTGCTCCCACGGCCAGTCCGCAATAGATGACGGGTGAAGAAGAGTGCAACACGATGACGCGCAATCCAGAAGGCAGCGTTGTTGTCTGATATTGATGCATGATTAAAAAATTTGGTGCAAAGATAATGGAATTTTTCTTTTTTTTACTATCTTTGCGCGCAAATTACAAAAATACCTATGAGGAAAGTAATTGGAATCGGTGAAACCGTACTTGATATAATCTTCCGCAACGAGCAGCCCATTGGGGCAGTGCCAGGCGGATCAGTGTTCAATAGTCTTATTTCGTTGGGTCGTTCGGGAATTCCGGCAGCGTTTATCAGTGAGACTGGCAATGACCGTGTAGGCCGTCAGATATTGAACTTCCTGAATCAGAATGGTGTTGACGCCTCGTGCGTCAGTGTGTACCCCAGTTCAAAGTCGCCTATCTCGCTGGCTTTTCTTAACGAGAACGACGATGCTGAGTATATCTTCTATAAAGACCACCCGCATGACCGGCTTGACTTTGTCTATCCGCAGGTGGAGCCCGACGATGTGGTGATGTTTGGCAGTTACTATGCCGTCAATCCCGTTATCCGTCCGCAGGTGCAGGGATTTCTTGATCATGCCCGCAGCAGGGGAGCTATTCTCTATTACGATGTGAACTTCCGCGCTTCGCATAAGGATGAGGTGATGAAACTGACGCCCAACATCCTTGAGAACTTGGAGATGGCCGACATCGTGCGTGGTTCGAGCGAAGACTTCGAAGTGATGTTCCGCAAGACCGACTGCGACCAAATATATCGTTCGCAGATAGCCTTCTACACCAAGAAATTCATCTATACCCGTGGTGCCGAGCCTGTAGAACTGCGTGCCGACGGCGGTTTCAAGAAACAGTATCCTGTAAAGAAGACCACCACCATCAGTACCATCGGTGCTGGCGACAACTTCAATGCCGGCTTTGTCTATGGCCTGCTGAAGCATGGCATCACCCGCGAAGTCATTGATCAGGGACTCACGCCGGAGCAGTGGGACGGCGTTATCGGCTGTGCCCAGGAATTCTCCGCCAACGTGTGCCAGAGCCTTGAAAACTATGTGAGTCCCGACTTTGGCAAACAGATGGCCTTAAAACTCTTAAAACAACAATAAATATGAAGCAAATCACCCAAAACATTTTCTATGTGGGCGTCAATGACCGCAACAAGACGCTCTTCGAGGGCCTTTGGCCTCTGCCCAACGGCGTGAGCTACAACGCCTATCTTATCAACGACGAGAAGACTTGCCTCATTGACACCGTCGAGGCCGATTTCTTCATTCCGTTCCTCGAGAATCTGCGCGAAGTGTTAGGCGACCGTCCCCTGGACTATGTCGTGGTGAACCACATGGAGCCTGACCATAGTGGCTCGTTGGCACTCCTCAAGCAGTTCTATCCCGATGTAAAGATTATCGGAAACAAGAAGACCTTTGACATGTTGCGTGGTTTTTATAAACTGACCGACGGTCTTATAGAAGTGAAAAACGGCGACAACCTCGAGCTTGGACAACAGCAGTTGCAGTTTGTTCTCACTCCGATGGTTCACTGGCCCGAGACGATGATGACCCTGTGCGGTACCACTCTCTTCAGCGGTGATGCCTTTGGCTGCTTCGGCGCATTGAATGGCGCTTGGGTTGACGAGCAGATGAACTGCGACGTGTTCTGGCAGGAGATGACACGCTACTATTCTAACATCGTGGGCAAGTATGGCACACCCGTACAGATGGCTCTGAAGAAGCTGGCCGGCGTGAAGGTCGACTATATCTGCGCTACCCACGGCCCCGTATGGCATGAATATGTTGAGAAGGTCATCGCCCTGTACGACCGCTTGTCGAAATATGAGGCCGAGCCGGGACTGGTCATCTGCTACGGCACCATGTATGGCAACACCGAGCGTGCCGCCGAGGTCATTGCCCGTGCTGCCAGCGATGCTGGTGTGAAGAATATCGTGATGTACAATGTCTCGAAGACTCACCACAGCTATATCATCCGCGACGTGTTCCGCTACAAGGGACTCATTGTCGGTGCCCCCACCTACAACACCGGTCTCTATCATGAGATGAACGTGCTGCTTGATGAACTCTCTCAGAAGGACATCAAAGGCCGCTACTTCGGTTGGTTCGGCTCTTTCAGCTGGGCTTCGAAGGCTGTCTCCGAGATTACGAAGTGGAACGACGAGAAGCTGCACTACGAGCAGGTAGGCGAGCCCGTTGAGATACGCCAGTCGCTCACTCCAGAGACCACCGCCCAGTGTGAGGCTCTTGCCCTCGCTATGGCCGAAAAGCTGAAAGCATGAGCGCCTATCACTTTGAGACCCGCATGGAAGTGCGCGACTATGAATGCGACATTGAGGGCATTGTCAACAATGCCAACTACTTGCATTACATGGAGCATACTCGTCATCTTTTCCTCAAGGCCTGCGGGCTGAGCTTCGCCGAGATGCACCAGAAGGGTGTCGACGCCGTCGTGGCCCGCATGAGCTTGCAGTTCAAGACACCGCTCCGATGCGATGATGAATTCATCTCGCGCCTAAGACTTACCAAGGAAGGCATCAAGTACGTGTTCCACCAGGACATCTTCCGCGCCGCCGACGAGCAACTGTGTTTCCGCGGCAAGGCAGAATTGGTGTGCATTGTCAATGGCCGGCTGTCGGTCAGCGAGGACTACGACCGCGCCTTTGCCAAATTCTTAGTCCCTTAAGTTCTTAATAGAATGAAAA
>Ga0326513_10000854_pt1 | contig 25518 bp, 17 predicted proteins | sample 2_2465_0518_D_FD_203654 | JGI IMG/M metagenome (GOLD analysis project Ga0326513, IMG submission 203654) | Bovine rumen microbial communities from UC Davis, California, United States - 2_2465_0518 | ecosystem: Host-associated > Mammals > Digestive system > Stomach > Rumen | place: USA... | reverse complement strand
GACAAAATACAAGGGCGTATGGGATGGACTGTTTGCAGCCAAGTCTGTGGCAGAAGCAAGCAACATTGTTCTTCTTCAGTTTGAAAAGCCCGCAGATCAGAGCGTGACTAATCAGCAGAAGAGAGCTACATGTTGTCAGGGATATTATGATAAGTTTAAGGGATCCGCAATAACTACTACTTTCCCTATTGCTGCTACCGCAAAGAAGAGTATTGTGGCTTCACCAGTAGGTGTAGCAAAGAAGGAATCAACAGAGTGTGATCCTTATGATGTTAAGGTTACTGCACAGTTGCTGAGTGTTCGTACTGGTGCTGGTCTTGATAATCCTATTAAGACTGCAGTTAAGAAGAATACTATATGCACCATAATAGAGGAGAAGAATGACTGGGGCAGACTCAATAATGGCACTGGCTGGATCCATTTAAAATATACAAAAAGAATTAAGTAAAAGTACTTGACATTGTATTACTGGTATGGTATTATAATAGTGTCGAGGGACATAAAGGAAGCAAGAATTTTACAGAAGAGGTCAAAGCCATAAGAACTTGACAAAACATAATGTTTAATTAATAGATGGATCTTGTTTCCACCGATAGGGCGGGAGAAAATCTCGCCCTATCTTTATCTATAAAGGGAGAGATTAATGTTAAACGGTATACATTTAAAATGCTAAAGAAGGAGGTGCCAACAATATATGAGTGAATTTTGTGGTAAATGCGACGTCTATGATCATTACGGCGACTGCTCAGATGAATATCTACAGAATAGTAGATTCTTTATTTGGAGTGCAGACGGCAGACATCACGAACTGGCAATAAATAATCAAAAGGATCTTGCAAAATACTATCCTTATTTAGTTGCCAGTGCGGGCGCAGATAAGAATAGTGCACACGTCAACATATCTAGTCGCTGTTTTATCGATAGTGAAGAAGAGGAAATGATAGGCTGGGTTAAAAAGGCGCTTGTTAAATATTATAATAAATGCAAACGCACCAAGACATCATACGACAAAGACACAGCACTTAAACAAGCATGTTATTTTGAGCCAGAAGAGTGGGAAAAAACACTTGCTGATCGTGTAGGAGAATGCGGTGAGAAGGCCAACACTAAAGATTTACATAGATGGATGCATGAACATTATCGTCAATGCTGGTGTAAGAAGCTTATAGAATTAGGCTACACAAAAGACGAAGCTCGTATGTGGGTATATGGATGGGAGAGAATGTTTGATGAGCAAAAAGAGAAGAAGAGCAAGGAAGAGAATATCGGATCAGCTCAGAACTAAACGTTTAATTAAAAAGTATGGTAGCTGGATAGCCGTACATAGCGACTGGACTGGAAAAATTATACCAGACTGTGGAATCACAGAATACGACGCTTTTGCTCACGGCTGGAAAGACTTGTGGCATATGTGTATCAACGAACTTAATCCTATTGTTCATAGGCTTGGACTTGAAAATAGCCTATACTTTGTTCAAATTAAAGAAAAGTTTGGTGAGATTCGAGCCTATACCAGTATTAGTAATTCTGAGATTGATCATATCATAGATAAATATGCCGCCATTTCCGCTCATGTATGTCAGTGGTGCGGCAAGCCTGATAGTCCTATCAGCAAAGGTGGTTGGATATGTTGCCAGTGCAAAGAGTGTGATGAACGTGAATCAAAAAAGTATGGGCATTCCTATACAAAACCCTACGAAGAAAGATTTAACGTTGAACACTGTGAAATATCTAATACATACGGATATACACACTGGCACGATGGAATAAAAGAAGATGTCGAAGTAGATATTAGCGACACAGTAAAGGAATATAGGGATAAGTGGGCAAGAAAACAAAGGAGGCACAAGATGAATGATTAATAAACGAGATGGACGTAACCAAGAGTTTGACAGAAAAAAGATTATTAACGCCATGATTAAAGCATGTGAGGCAGAGCGTGGTGGAATCGACATGGAATTTATAGGTTTTGCCAATAAGGTAGCAGATGGTATTGAAGAGTTGGCAAAATCAAAAGACTTGTCGGTTGAAGAAATACAAGATATTGTTGAGAACAAGTTGATGGCGTCCAGATATAAGGATGTAGCGAAGGCTTATATTCTATATCGAGATAAGAGAGCGCGCTCAAGAGAATACAATTCCGATTTTATGAAAGAGGTTACGCGTAAAATAATTGCAGAGGATGTTGAGAACCAGAACGCCAACATGGACGAACACTCCTTTGGCGGGCGTAGAGGTGGCACAGAGAGCGTTCTTATGAAGAAGTACGCATTAGATTATCTTGTATCAGACATGGCTCGTAAAAAACATATTAACAATGAAATATATATACACGACCTTGATCATTACGCATCGGGCGACCATAACTGTTTATCAATTCCAATAGACGATTTACTTGCTAATGGATTTAAAACAAGACAGACAGATATGCGCCCAGCTGGATCAATAAGTTCAGCATTGCATCTACTTGCAGTTATCTTCCAGTGTCAGAGCCTTGAACAATTTGGTGGTGTAAGTGCTACGCATCTTGACTGGTCTATGGTTCCATATGTAAGAAAGTCGTTTGCAAAACATTTTCTAGACGGTATTAAATATTTCAGTGATGATTTAATACAATATGATAAAGAAGAACTTTATAAATGTTCCATAGAAAGTTCATTATATAAAGAACAACCAGCGGCGTATAGATACGCTATGGATATGACCGAGAAAGAAACACGACAAGCAGTTGAAGCTATGTTGCACAATCTCAATAGTCTACAGAGTAGATCAGGCAGTCAACTTCCGTTCAGCTCCGTGAACTATGGTACATGTACTTTGCCAGAAGGTCGTATGGTAACAAGGAATATACTTGAAGTGTCCATAGAGGGACTTGGCAAATTTCATCGCACATCAATTTTCCCTTGTCAGATATTCCAATGCATGAAAAGTGTAAATAGGAAGGAAGGCGATCCAAACTATGATCTCTTTAAATTAGCATTAAGGTGCACGGCATTAAGATTGTACCCAAATTATTGCAACGTTAATTGGGGTGGTAATGCTGGATATGATCCTGAGGATCCTAGAACTTTTATGTCTACCATGGGATGTAGAACATATAATGGTTTTGATATAAACGGATTTGGTCAGCTCAAAGATGGACGCGGAAACATTTGTCCAGTAACAATCATTCTTCCTACACTTGCTATGCAAGCCAAAAAGAAGAGTGAAAAATCTGGCGAGCCAATAATAGATTGTTTTATGCAAATATTAGATGACAATATAACAATTGGCTTTAAGATGCTTCGTGAAAGATATGATTATATCTGTTCACAAGATCCTAAGTCTGCACCATTTATGTATGGCAATAATACAATGGCTGGCTATGATGGTGAAAATATAGAGAGTGCGCTTAAGCATGGAACACTTGCACTTGGACAGCTTGGTCTTGCCGAGACATTACAGATCCTTATAGGTTGCAACCAATTAACAGATGAAGGCATGACTCTCGCATGTAAAATTGAGCAGTTATTCAAGGATAGATGTAAAGAACAAAAAGAGAAAGAACATCTTAATTATGGTGTGTACTACACGCCCGCCGAAAACTTATGTTATACCGCTATGCAGAAATTTAAAAAGAAGTATGGCGAGATTCCTAACGTAAGCGACAAAGAGTTCTTTACAAACTCTGTTCATGTGCCAGTATGGGAGCAAATAGATCCGTTCAGAAAGATTGATGTTGAATCTGTTCTTGATAATTATTCTAACGCTGGATGTATTTTATATGTCGAACTTGAAAGCTCGGTAAAGAATAACCTTGACGCCGTAGAAACACTTGTCAATTATGCTATGGATAAAGATGTTCCATACTTTGCGATTAATGTGCCCAATGATCAGTGCGAAGACTGCGGATATTCTGATGATATGAATGATGAATGTCCTATGTGTGGTGGTCATCACGTAACACATCTACGTAGGGTAACTGGCTATTTAACAAGCGATTACAAGACGGCATTTAATCTCGGAAAACAACAAGAAACCGAGCTGCGTTATAAACATTCACAACAATTAAGAGGATGGAATAGATGAACTCATTGGAAGGTTATGAATCGCCAGTAAAAGTATATCAGTCTGAATTACAGACGGCCATAGAGGACGAGACTCTACATGTCGCTCAACACATTGGTGTAGATATAGATAAAGAAGAACTTCTCAAGGCACTTGCATATGACCGCAACCAGTATAAAGAGGGGTATGAGGCTGGATATAAAAGAGCTATTAAAGACATAACAGAAACTTCTTGTCTTACAATGAGAAGTCCTACATCTGAGGAATTAGAACTTATTAAGAAATATTGGAGGTGAGAATTAATGAAGCTTGCATTTGTAAAAGGATACTATGATATAGATAATCCTGAGATCCAAAACTTCCCCGCAGAATATGAACCACAAACTATTAAGGAAGCATGGGATTATATTGTAAAGCATAGAACAGTGTCTTATTATAATGTATCCTTTGATTTTAACAAAGCACCAGTGCTTCTTATAGATTATGGATCGTGGTCTGAATTTTGTTACCTCTGGGATCTTACTAGAGATAATCAGACAGAACTTTTCGGCGAAGATGATAAAGAAAATGAAGAGAATCCTAAGAAAGATTTTGCCCGCGATGTATTAAATGATCTTAAACAACGCAGCAGTCTGACATACGAAGAGGCCGTGGCAATACATAAGATACTTGGTGGTAATTAAAATATGCCGTAGTCGGTGTAATACCGACTACGGTTTTTTTATTTGTCGTGCGTCAAAAAATGCCCTAGCCGATTTCTCGACTAAGGCATTGTGTTGTTGCTAATATTTTACACCCGCCTAGCAACAATTAGCTGGTGTATTTTCCGAAAAAAAAGTTTTACTTTGGTTGCAAACTTACTCATAGATTCTTTAAAATCATTATTTATTTCTTTGCCGTCTCCATAATACTTTTCAAGATATCTACTGAAGTTCATTTCCATTGTGTTATCTACGGCAACATAGGCGCTTTGCATCCAAGGATACTCTTCGGGTAACCAGCACGAACCATTTATGCCGTACTCTTCTCCCCAAGAGTTCTTAATGAGCCACCACAGTTTACCGTCCTTATCTGTTTTCCAACCGTAGACCGCCAAGGCGTGTCCACCATCACTTATATAGTCCTTATTCGGGTCATAAAGCACATGTCCATTCTTATCTGGAGTGTAGAAGCACCCATATACTTGAATGCCTATAAGAACCGCTCCAGTGTTCATAATGGCTTGCTGAATTTCTTTACGACTATTACATTCATAGTATGAATTAATAGCAAAGGGTTTAGCCTTTTTCATCCAGTCTGCTTTATTTTCATTATACTTAACCTTAAGTGTGTTAAGTGTGCCGAAGTCAGGAAATTCTTTAAAGAGGATAGAACCATTCTTGCCATTACGAAGGGGCGTCTTAAGATACATACCCTCCATATTCTCACAGTCTGGTCTGTTACAATAAGTAAAAGCGGGGCTTAATGGATCAGTGAGTCCACTCTGCCCCGCCTCACGCTCCTGAAGAAAGCGTATAAAACTATACGCACATGCAGCACACATCATGGTGTTGCCTTGATCGTACGTGAATGGAGCATCTTTGGTCTGGTAATTGTCGGGGATCCCGCGAGGGGATGCTGCAAATACACTGTCCTTAAATTTCCAGTCACGATGGTCATAAGGGTCTGCGAGCGCACTATTAGTGCGCCCGTATTTCTCCCTATAATCTATCATTTCTTGATCGCCTCTCTTAATCTTGCCTCGACATCAACCTTGGCAACGCCAACAGCCTCATTCTCATCCTTGTTGCGAAGTGCTTCAAGGATAATTAATACGGCTTCTGTAATAAGCTTAATAGCTTTCTCACTTATGCCGTACTTTAATACCTCAATTATAACCGCGATGATGGCGATAGTAATGGGTATCCAAACTGTAACTATTCCCTGCGACTGCAGATTTACAAGTAATGCGCTAATTGCGCCAAGGACAATAAGAATGTCCGCAGTGTGATTTTTAATCCAATCGAATATCTTTTTCATGTTCTTTTTTCTCCTTAAATAAAAACATTATATAAGTTGATGTCATCCAGCCTACGAAGAACATAGACAAGTGGCCGAGCAAAACAAGTCTCGGATCGTCTTGTGTCCATCTGAACTGGAATACGGCAATTGGAAATAGAATAAGGTTAATAATGTTGCCAACGGCAACAATAACATTAACTTTATGAATTGCCTTGTCTAATGTCATGTTTTAACTCCTCTAATTCTTTTTCAAAAATTGCCTGATTTTGTTCTACCTTATACATACGCTCAACAATTGAGTTGTGCTTTTTAACTTCATCGGTCAAATTGCGTATACGCTCGTCAGTGAGAGCCATAGCCTTGCCAGCTTCAGCACTAAATCTGTTAAACGTTTCCCTTTGTTCATCTCTGATCTTGTTCATCTGCTGAATGTTGTTAATAATGCTAACAACAATAGCGGATGCTGCCGCAATACAAGCGGTAATAATGTTTGCTACTGATGTTTCTAACATAGACGCACCCTCCTTTCTCTGAGATTAATATATAAAAGCTGGACGATAGCGCCCAGCTTTTATTCGTAATTATATTTTCTTATACATTCCGACTATCTCGTCGGGTGTTATGTCCGTGTTAACATCACGAAGCAAATCCATGGCATCTTCATGCCTTTGTAAATTATAATCGTTCTTCTTCTCTGAATATGTTTCAATAAAGCTCTTAATCATATAGGCCACTGTTGTACCAAGTATAACCGTGCAAACATTAGACGATAAGTTCTCAAGAAGGTCTGTTGTACCAGTAGAGAAGAATTGAAGTGCCGCAAGTACGTAACTAAAACTAATCCATATAATTGCAAAAATAGTAATAAGTGTTACATAACGTTTGGTGTACTGTTTAAGTTTCTTATCCATAGTATCGCCTCCTTAAGATTAAGCCCAAGTAGGCCAAGGTTTAGGAACATTATAAAAGGCACTATTTTTATTTACACTATTCATAGCTCTATAATCACTCCAGTCGTTTAATAACTCGACATCTGTAAGATTTTTACAATTATAAAACATACAACTCATATTATTCAATTTAGATACCATCCAATATCTAATAGGCGCAATAGATGTTAAGTTAGTACAATCGTAAAACATATAGCTCATGTTTTGGCAATTTCCCACAAACCAAAGCATAATTCCGCTGATATCTGTAAGCGATGTACAGCTGTGAAATAAATAATCAAGTCTTGTACATTGACCTATATTAATTCCGTTTAATCCATTTAAATTTTGAAGCGAAGAACAATATGAAAATGCTTGATAAGCATCCGTCAACTGTCCAGTAATCCAATCTGATAATGCGGAAAATGAAGTAATACTGCGACAATAACAAAACATATATCTTATATTTTTTACTTGATAGGGATTCCACCCAGCTATTGCACTAATATCAGAAAGCGATGTACATTGATAAAACATATAAGCGAGACTAGTAAAATTAGATACGTCCATGTTTTGTAATCCATTTAACGATGTCAAAGAAGTACATCCGCGAAACATGTTTGTTGGATTATTTGTATCACTAAACGTAACATCGGCAAGGGCTGTTATGTCTGTTAAAGATGTGCAGTCATCAAATAATTGGTCAAGATTATTAATTGTTGCACCTTGTAATCCATTGGTGGATTGTAAAGATGCACAACCAACAAATGTTAAATCGCTATATGTCGCACCTTGTAATCCATCGCACGATGTAATAGGTGTATAACTTAAATACATACGTATAGTTTTATCCGTAGTTATTTTATTTTTTAAGGCACTTACGGATATGAGATTTGGACAACTATTAAAATTATAATAATTACATTTACTCAAATCCCAATTTTGCATGAATGAAAGATTTGACATTTTACATGAACCCATATATATTTGACTAAAACAGCAATCCCAATTTGACAACGCAGAATAATCGGTTGCTGGTATGTTCATAAAAACTTGATAAAAACTATTACCAGTTTGAGTATCATTTGGCTTGCGCCACTTAATTCTACCAATGCCACTTATATCTGTAAGAGAAGAACATTGAGCAAATGCACCATCCATGCTTTTAATAGGAAAATTTTCTGGGAAAAAATCCAAGTTTGCAATTGCAGTTCCGTACAAAAAATTATATAGATCAAATCCACCAGTTTGTCCAGCACTAATAATTGCTTTAAATAAAACATTTAAACGATCCACATTAGATAATCTGTTACAACCATAAAAAAGATTGTTATAGCGTCCATTATATTCTGTACTATAACTAGTCTGAACAGTTTGAAATCCAGTTATTTTTGAAATATCTGTTAAATTAGTGCACCCCATAAAAACACCCGAACTACCTGATGGTATTTGCATTTTAGGAGCAGATGTAATTCCAGTATATGCAAACATTGCATTGGCATCCCAATAACCAGACCGCATATTGCCACCAACTCGTCCAGTGTCGTGTATATAATAACCCCTCGACCAATTCCACTTATCAACGGCAGATACATCTGTTAAATTAGTGCAATTATAGAACATTTGGTTCGGATTAAACCCTGCCCTTCCCGTTGTGCATATAATTAATTCTGATATATCCGTTAATTGTGTACATCCTTTTAACATAAACATACCTATTTGATGTGGAACACCAGATACCTTTGTTATACTTGTACTGGGTGCAGATTCAAGACGATAATAGCCAGTTTCTGTTGATGTTATTCTTTGAGTAGGATATACAAATAAATATTTATCATTATATAATCTAAACTGTATTGCATCAGACTGCGTTCTAATATAACTATAGGTATAAGTAGGTCTATCGTATGATCCTTGGTATTTATAAAAATTAGGATTAGAAATTGTAGTATAATCACCATGATCATCGACTTGAACTATTTGTTTATAGTCATAGTTATTTGCAGTAATTGTTAAAATATGTTCTCCAACTTCATCAAATACATACTCATTAGTACTTACATCTTCACCGTCAATGTTAACTGTGGAATAATCTGATTCAAATTGATATTGAGTCATTACTGTTCCAAGCGGCACATGTGTATGGCAGAAAAATATAGGGTTTCCAAGAGGGGATTTCCAACCAATATCATCATCTAAAATTGCTTGTTCAAAATCTTCGTGTGTTGAATTATAATGTATGATTGCATCTGTAGGTTCAAGAGCCCATCCTAATTCACTATAATTTGCGGCATCTGTATAAATCTCTTTTCCTAATAACATATTATGATTGCCATCTAAAACAAAGGTAGATGGAATCCACATTATTTTAACATATGCTGGAGCAAAATTTGATAAACAACCCCACTGTGCATTATTATAATTTGCGCCAATAGTATTAACTGCCGAATAGTCTACATATTTTGCTTTTCCTTTTGCAACCAAATTTGTATATGCGGGTGTATCTAAAGGGATAAAATTAGGCATATTAATACGTGTTGCAATCAATCCATTAAAAAGATAATTATCATTCTTGCTATAGATAGCGTTACTCATATCCAACAATTCAACACCAGTATTTTGAAATAATGTAATAGTTGTGTCTCCTGCAAAGGTCTCATTTGTTACGTCTGGCAAAATTAAAGTATTGATTTTTGCATTATAAAACATAGGATAATATTTATAGCTTAATGTTGCTTTATTGAAGTTAAAACTGGAAAGGTCAAGTGTACCACTTGTTTTAAAAGAACCAAAATAGTTGTGTGTATCGTATCCTTCTGGAAAATTATTACTATTTGAAAATATCAAATTGTCAATATTTGCGTTGCTAAACAAAGATTCATTGATGCCGCCCGCATGCTCTCCTAAGTCCAGATCCGATAAATCCAATGTATCTGCATGAAATCCACTAAATAAATATTGCCTATTTTCCAATGCTGGCATATCCCATCTATGTAAAACCAATGTGGGAATTGTTGCACCATTAAACATACCACTGATTGTTTTTACATTTGTTAAATTCATTTCTTGAGGGAAAATCAAATTACCTATAGTAGAATTATAAAACATATTACTCATTACTTCTACGTTGCTTAAGTCAAGATTAGAAATATCCAATTCATCAACAGATATTTTCGCAAACATTCGAGCCATATCTTCAACCGAAGACATATCAAAATTGGACACATCAAGTTCTTCACATTGAGCTCCGTCAAACATGCTACTCATGTCTGTTACGAGCGATGTATTAAAACTTGTTAAATCCAATGTTTGGCCACCAGTATCTTTAAACATATTGTGCATAGTTGTCACTGAGGAAGTGTCAAAATTACTCACATCAAGTTCTGCTGGAACACCTTCAAATAAACAAGACATGTTTGTTACAAGCTCTGTATTGAATCCACTTACGTCTAATACTTCTGCTGGACAATTGCAAAACATATTTTCCATGGTTGTAACTTTAGATGTATCTAAATTAGATGTATCTAAAGTTGTGATGTGAGCTTCATTAAACATAAAGCTCATATCAGTAACTTTAGATGTGTCAAAATTTTCAAGTCCTAATATAGACGTTGACATACAGTGGTCAAACATCGCCCTCATATCTGTAACTTTAGAGGTGTTAAATCTCCTTAAGTCTAAGGTTTCGGGTAATTGATAGTTCTCTCCTGAAAACATATTACTCATATCGATACAGTTATCTGTACGAATATAAGGTATTATCTTACTTCGCCATGTTAAATGATCATACCCCTCAAGGGTAATTTTATTTGTGCCTACGCGAGGGGGTAATAATACTTGCCCCATTTAATCACCTCCTACTGCATTAAGAAAATCATCATGAGTTGTTCCCCAATGAATCCTATAACCATAAGGTTCCTCTTCCGTATATATATGATAAAATATCCATCCTTGTTCTTCAATGCTGGTCGCGTTAGTATATACATCTATAATCGACCCTTCATGTGTTATTCCTGACGTAGGGTTAGTATATGGCCCCGCACCATTAAACATCGTTCCAGAATAATTATCAGGTTTATATAGTGTATTAGGAAGATATATGGTTGCGTGGATGTCATAATCAGCAGTTAGAAGATAACAAGTGCTAACTATTTGTCCTTTGTTAATATGCCATCCATCAAAATCTATATAACGTCCATTTTTAATACCATATAAACCAGTAATAGATGTAGCGTTAGTTAGGTTCCAATTTCTTACATCAAGGTTACCGTCTAAGCCAGATCCGATTGTAAGAGTTTCTACTTTGCTAACATCCCAACCACTAAGATCAAAATCTCCTTCACACTGGTTAAATACATAATAAATTCTTTTAGCGTTTTTAGGGTTCCAACCTCGCAAATCAAATAGTTGCTGTTTACATTTATAAATTGTCCATTCAATATTTGTGTTTTCAGAAAAGTCTAACTTATCAAGATTATAAAAAATAGGACTACTATACATATCATGACCGCTAGAATCAGTATACCAAGATCCAGTTAAAAAATAATTTGTATTTCCAATAATTTTCATTCCAGTTCTGGGAAATTTAATTTCTTTATATTTAGCAGGGTCTCCAAACATGTATCTTACACTTCCAATTTCACCGTCTATAACCAAATCACTCATGTCTATATATGATTCCCTAAATCCCCTTTCAGTATAACATGGTGCAAAGTATTCAAAACTTGCTCCATGTCCAACGTGCAATGTGGTGTTTTCAAATGTGACTTTTAAAGGATATTGAGAAGTATATAAAAAATTATTAACATCGCTTGCATAAATATCACTGTTTTTTATTGTAACTATTTGATCATCTTGATTTGGCCAAACTAATTCATATATTTTTTGTATATTGGGTGGAATGATTAACTCTAGAATAACTTCGTCTGCATATGAATTATAAACAAGATAATCCACCTTGTCCATATTAAAACTTATAGTAGTATTTAAATGAATCAATGGAGTTCTAGTTTCATAAAACATATAATATGTAGACGTTGTCCTAGAAAGATCTAAAACAGAAAAATCCGTTAATCCCAAATCGCTATACTGAAACATGCCAGAAGCATATGATATTTTTGCCCCATTCAAACAAGATAAATCTAATCCTTTATTGTCTATTAATTTTATATACATAAACATGCCATATGCATATAATCCATTTGATTTAATTATTGTACCGTCTAAAATTAAATCGATTGCACCGTAGTCATCTGATGATGTGCTCATTTCAAACATATAAGTTGATGTTGCAAGCACTGGGAAATAACAATTAGACAAGTTTATAACAAGATGTTCATGTTGCTGTATAGCATAAGAATTTGAAAAATTAAACATTGACGCAGCGTTTTCCAATGATAAAAATTTTACATCAGATAAATCTATGGTTAACCCCTTATATGAACCAAACATATATTCAGTAGTGGTTACATTAGAATAATCAATATCCTTTAACCCTATAATTTCAGGTATACTTGCTTGATAAAACATATATGACATGTCTTGCACATTACTAGTATTAAAACCAGTAAGATCTACCGAAGGTATTTCAGCTTGATAAAACATATTAGCAAGACTCGTTAAGTGTGAACCGTCTAATGTGCTAAGTCTGAGTGTACTATTTAATGTTATGCCTTTAAACATATCTCTTGGAATACAATAAAATTTAGCGCCAGTAAAATCTATGCCATCAAATGTTCCATGAAACATATTTATACCAGTGGTTTCAGGCCCAATAGTAAGTCCATTAAGACGAAGAATGCCAGCGGTAACTCCTTCAAATAAATAATCCATGTTGGTCACATTGGAACTATCCATTGCAGAAAGATCAAAATCACTAGCCTTGGAATACCTAAACAAAGAACTCCAATCATCTGCGTTATCCATAGTAGAAAAGTCTATATTTTTTATAAACTCTTCTTCCCATCTATCACCACGTTCTCCTATTTGAAGACCATACTTAGGTATAAGACTTTGGCGATGCACTGCGGGGCGAATGGATACATTTCCCATATTAATACCCCCTCATTATCGTCATTGTTATATCTATCTCTGGCTTAAGCTCTAAACAATACCACGTAATAGTATCTTCATTTGTTATGCCGTAATCAATTCTACTTGCCGCATGACTAATAAGTATATTTTCCGCTGGATCATTTGATGGGACATATCCAAGACATATAATTTTATCAAGCGCCGTAATTCCAGCAACATTAATAGTGTTGTGGTAAGGCGCCTCATCACTCCAACCATTTGCTGGTATTAACACATTCATTGTAGCAAAGTTTGCAAGTATACCAGTAATCGTACCATCGGCATAACCAGAAATATTTGCATCCCCAATTCTATTATTGGTCTGATCTAAACGTTCATTAGTATTAACAATGGCTCCAGTAGGAGTGCCATCACCATATTCCGATATATTATTATTACCAAGTATTTGTCTAGTAAAATTTTCTATACTTATATTCCTTGTTCCATATGAGGAAGAATCAAGTATCATCTCTTCGTCCTGATTGGCTTGCACAATATTTGTGTGATCTTTAAGTCGTCTTGTTTCTATATCAACAGCCATATTTAATTCCTCCTTTCTTTTGTAAGTGGGAGAGTCACTCGGACTCTCCCTCGGTTTCAGTTTGATCTACCTCTTTAATAATAGAAGTATTAAGATCAGCATAATATGCCTTTTCGGTTTTCCACTGTAATTCATTTACTACTAAATAAAGTGTACTAATTGGAAGACCAGATTTATTTAAAATTTGTATAAGTTGCTGTCGTAATTCTTCTGTTGCGATATTTATATTTTTATCCATATATTCTTTTTACTCCTTATTAACTAGCATTATCAACTCCTAAAATAAATACTTTTTTAGTAGGAACATTCAACACTATATCACTTATTTTATGATAATTAGATGCGGGTGGAGCGGTAGCAACGGCTATTTGCTTTGTATCTGTATTTTGATACAAATACTGTTTGTCATTTTGTCCTAGCCCCTTAGCAACACTAATGCTTTGCCATTTCAATGTTCCACTGGGAACATTGCCCTGACTATCTTTAATCTGATTAACCGTAATTGTTCCATTAACATCAAGATTGTTAGCAATGGTAGCATTTTGAGCATTAACAGAATTTTCAACAACAAGTGTTCCCGCAGTTAAATCTTCGATATTAGCTTTGTCGGTACTTAACGTTCCAATATTAGCAACTGCTGCTTTAAGCTGACCTTGGATAGTAAGATTCACACGGTTTAATTCTTCAATGGTAGCATAGCCATTAACGGTTACATTTTCAAATGTACCGCCAGTAGCCGTGATATTAGAGAATGTTGCATTGCCATTATTATAAATAGCCCATTTATAATCATTGTTTATCCTACAATAAATATCCCCACTACTACTTAATGTTACATTTCCAACTGACAATGTGGTACCACCAATGTTCCATCCACCTATCGTACCACTTTTAGCTGTAAGATAACCAGCGCTAGTTACTGAAAAAGTTCCGTTACCATTATTAATGTCTCCATTTATAGTGGCTCCAGTACAAGCCATATGTCCATTGGAATCAACAGTAAAAACTCCATTGCCAATGTCTATAGTTCCACCATTTATAACTCCACCCGTTATAGTACCCGCAGTATAAACACCGTTAACTATCTTGGCACTATATGCAGTAAGGTCACCATCTTCATTGACGACAAAGTTTCCATTGCCAATGTTAATAGTGGAACCTTCAATGCTTCCAGCTTCAATTCTACCATCCTTTATCACTAAATCATTGCCGTCGAACACTAGCTTCTTACCGCCAAATTCAAACGTACCATTGTTTAAATCAATATGGCTACCAGTATTACCAACGTCTGAATAGTTTTCGGAATAGATATCACCGCCAACAATTGAAGCGCCATTGATATATCCAGCCTGAACAAACTCAGCAGTTAAACCATATCTGGAATCAACCTTAAATGTATCTTCCTCTGGATAATAATGTGTAAACTCATGTTTGCCAAGTGCCGTCTTTGCCGTCTGCCAATTATCATCGGTGAATGCCAAGATATTATGTGTAATTCTTAACTGCTCAGGACTATATGAACTGGTGTCTGGATCAAGGCTCTTTGCGTAAATACCATACTTGCCAAACGTGATCTCTTCATCCACATTATTCTTAAGATTATTAACCGCCGACATTAGACCAGTCTTTACAAAATCACCTATCTCATCGTTGGCATTTTTACCAGCCTCTGCTTGTTTTGCAGTATAACCATAAGATGTACTCATTGACTTTGCCGAGTTTAATATAGACTCAAGATCAGTTACTATATTCCCTATCTTAGTAACATTTGAAAATTCGATGTCTACCTTTGACGGATCATTAAGATCAAGATTAAATGAGAGCAATCTTAATCTAAATAGCTGATCGTCAGCCAGCACTCTAATCCAGTTGCCCAGCACCATTTTGTCTTTGTAATATTCATATCCCTTTGTGGGTAATAGATTATACAAATTACACTTAACTGTATACTGTGGTGTGCTTGCCTTTAGCAGCTCTTCATTAGCTGCCTTTATAAACTCTTGAGCCTTCTCAAATATCTGAGCGTTGTCTAATCCAGTAGATATATAGTTACTATTGGAATATGTCTGCTCTCTTCTATAAGCACAATATGTTTTGTAAACATTGTCGCCCAGATATTTTTTGAGATTTAATGCGTCCTGAATCTTGTTCTTTCTATCCTCTAATGAATCAGGAAGTACATATGCCGTACCGTCTTCAGATGTAACAATACCAAGTATGTTAGTCCAATAATCAACGTTGGCGGTCGCATAGGGTTCACCATAACCATCGTTGCCAGTACAAGGCGTACCATCTATTTCTTTACCAGATTGTCGTCTGGGTATTTCCGCTTCTACCGCATCAAGTCTATTTCTATATGGTATGTAAACGTCGTCATAAAATTCATCAACAACATAGCTACCAGTTTTAGAATTAAACTTTGTAGGGCTGGCATGTCCTTCTTGTACCATTATATTTAAACAGTTAGACAAAGCATCTCTGAAAGATATTAATCTATTAACAGAATAATATTTAATCGCTCTTGTAAAGTCTAACAAGTTCTTAATATTTAACACTGAGTATATGCTGCCCTCTTTGTCGTCATATTTAACAATTTGCTTGGAAATCTTTTGCTCAAGATATTCCTCATATTCATCGTTTACGACAATATTAATTCTTGCACTGTACGCAGTATCTTCGTTATCAGAATAACTTGTAACCAAGAATCTGCCTTGCCAGTATCCGTAGTGATATTCATTACCACTGTCGTCCGTGTACGGGCCAACATAGCTAAATGAAGGAGCATTGCCCTCACTGGTATCAACCTCTACCTTTACATAACCAGTCTTAACATAACACTTTGCCAATTGTACAAGAGCATTACTTACGGAGTTAACCGATGTGTTCTCACCAACTCTGGTAAGTGCCACGGGAGACAGATTGCTGACAGTAAGTTTGGCCGCTTCAGTTCTAGCCGTTATGGTCTGCTCTCTTTGTTTGGGCATAAGTGATGACTGATATTTAAGAATATTATCAATAGCATCATAGTAATCTTCCATCAGCTCAGCATATTCATCTTTATATGAATCATATAAAACACTATAACTGTCAAGTTTATCTATTAATACTCTGGGCATATCAGCATAATCAAGATCATTAAATCTATTTAGATACGCCGATCCGTTAGGATTACTTGCTACTACGGCAGCCGTCATATCATCGTCACCGCATTCAAGCTTAAACGTATTCTTAATAGAGTCTGCATCTATTGTGAGTGTAATTTCATCGGTCAGATTGTCTTTGTTAATTATAATGTTTGTATCTTCCCCAAAGTAATCCAAATCCTCACTACCACAACTCTTACAAACAAGCTTCTTATAAGCTACGATTCTATCATTACCATACAACCACTCATCCATTCCGTTGGTTACAACTTCACTATCAGAGTCTGTTGCATAGTTAACATCTTCATAGTATCCATATTCATAGTGTGGTTGCTGTCTTTCGTGACATTCATTACACACTACCAACAGATCGTAAACATTAATCTTTTTATTTACGTTGTCGATTACAAATAATACATCAAATGCTTCTGCAACATCTTTGCTTAAGAACTCCCATACGCTTTTATCATTTACAGAGAAAGTTCTTTGTAAGGCGGCCACACTAACTGGGACATGTCCTATGCTATATTGCGGCACTTTCTCCAATACTCTGTTGAGCAAGGATGTTTTAGGATCGTCTCTTCTATAAAAGATTGTAGGCTTAAGCTGATCATACTTGTCGCGATTAATATCTTCTTCGGTATTAATTTCTAATCCATATAATTGAGTTTGAGATAACTCTGCAATTCCAGCATTAACACCTACAATACTTTTCTTCCTTTCTACAGAATCATAATCAGTTATGGCAATCTCTAGATAATCATCTATTTCAGGAATATAAATAAGTTTTAAATCTACCAAGTCTTCCCATAACTTCTCAACTTCCCCATTTAATTCATAATACACATCAAAAGATACTTCGTTGCCGTTAGCCAACTCTCCCTTTAAATGTACCGAGGATAAGTCTACATTAGTTATTGCTCCAAGTCTTGTGTGATCTCTATTGCACAAAACAATTGTAAAGGTGTCAAACTGGGTTTTTATGGGCTTAAAGAATGTATTTGTATTTGCCATAAAAACTCCTCCTTAAATTAATCCAAATTTACTTATAGGGCTATATGTAATCTCTATTAATGAACCGTCCAGATTAACATCAAATATGTTTCTAAAAGAATTTGTACCCATGCTCGTATCCATATGATTCCATATCTTAGGAAAAACATAATTAAAATCATTATACAAATTAGCATGGGGCATTGAGGTTTGAATGGTTCCAAATTCGCCATTCAACGTAATGGTTTCTCCCTCCTTGCAGTTTGCTATAATGGTAACATCTTCTTCTTTTTGACTATTCTTAAAAACGATGTGCCCATTCATACTAGCAGTAATACTACATACTGGATATATAAAACCTTGTTCCTCTGATGTGTCATCTACAACAAGTATACCATGACCAGACAAGGATACTTCATCATAATATCCGAATGGAGCACTTGTAGTCATGCTTAACTGAAAGCCAATAACATTGCCCATATATGTAATTGGCTGTATATTAAATGTTGCATAATAGTGTACTCTGGGCCATGTAGTATCTGAATATACTGGGGTAAACTTTTCATAATTAGGTTGATTAAGCCATCTAATAATTTCAGACACTTCTTCTCTGGTGTAAAATCCATCGCTGCCCTTACACAGATTCTTAAAGAATGAGAATTGCTTTTCTACATATCCATCATAAGTGGCTGCAGTGCTTTTTCTTTTCTTTAGAGACTTTAATTCGACTGGGTTGAGATTCAATACATTGCCTATCTCTACCGCACCAACAGCATCGCCGCCGCCTATATCTCCTATTATTCCATTATATTCCGATAGTGAATGTCCACAATAATAAAAGTCTATTAAATCATTAGCAATAGTACTCATGTATCGTTCCCTTCCTTAATCTTAATTTCATCTATAAAACGTTCCATCTTCTTTTTGTATGACGCATTAAGTCTTACAAATTTGAAACGCTCAGTTTCATAGTTCTTTTTTGCTTCTTCAAGTTCCTTCATCTCTTTAGACATCTTGTTGAGTAATTCGGTGAGTTGATAGATAAGAGAATTCATTTCATTCTCTTTTTCTTTTAACTTCTTCTCGTCCACCCTCTGCTTTTCCAGTTCATTTATCTTTTCCTTGAGTTCCTTAATAAGCGCCTCACGTCTCTTTAATCTTATATCATCAAACATACCCATAGCTCCTTTCATTCATTAAATAATAAGTAATAGTAGGATAGGCTGTGACACCTATCCTACCTAATATTAGATCGAGTATTTACTCAGTTTACTTTTACCGAGGGATGCCCCTATCGTCATGCTTTGTACTAATTTTTCAAAGGTCGGATCGCTCTTGGCTTGTCTTACGAAATCTTCGTAATTTGCTACATTAGGAAGATCAAATGATACATTCATACCATTAACAGTAGTGCCACTACTAAACATAGAGTTGCTTCCCATATTAGTAAGAGGTTGCATCATCTTGAAGATTTCTTGCATTTGTTTTACACGTTCAAGGCTAAGTACTTCCTCACCGCTACGTGCAAGTATAATGCCATCCTCTCCAGTCTTCTTAATAGCGTTGCCAATGGTTCCGCCCTTAGCATATTTAGCATTCTTTAATTGGTTAATTTGTTTTTCGATAGCATCAATTTTCTTTTTATATTCAGATGCTTTATTTGCATATTCACCAGCTTGTGCTAACAAAGAGTTCCTTTCACTTGTATAAGGCGATTTTCCAGCTCTTTGAGAATAATGATGATTCATTTGTAAAGCATTATCATATAATCTTTCTAATTCTCTTAATTGATTATTTAAGCTTTTAATTTCTTCTGTATGATCGGGTAATGCAGTTTTAGGAGGAATGTTGCTAAGGCTAGTGCCACCATTACCTCCGCTACCACCACTACCTCCAGTAGAAGCGGGAACTTGAGATTCATATGAAGGACGTTGTACTGCGGAATCGGCAACGGTTTGAGCCAGCGCCTCAAGTGCTCTCAACTCATTCTGGGCATTAACATTTGCAGCCTCTACCATGTTGCCAATAGCATTCTCTACACTATTAACAGCACTAATAGCGTTGCTCATGCGGTCGTCCATATTCACACCAAACGATGTGTTGTCAAGTTCATAAAGGAACTCGTTAAATTCTGAAGTGATAGTATCAGAAATATTCTTTGAGCCGCTTTCAGTCTGTTCGACTGCGCGACTAATAAGTTCGTCCGTCTGGTCTAACTTATCACTAATCAGCTTATCAAACTGATCGTATAAGTTATCCATCATTTCTTCTTGGTCAGACAGCCATCTCTCATATTCTGTCTGTTGAAGTTCTTTCTCGGCCTTATTTAAGTTGTCGGCAAGTGTCTGTAAGCGAGCCTGATTCTCTTCGGAATCATCACCGCCAAGTGCAGCCAGCTGCTTTCTATAACTTGAAATAGTCTTTGTCTGATCTTCAACAGTATTCTGATAATCATAGAGACTCTTCTGTGCCTCAAGAGCCTTCTTACGATAGTCAATAGACTTCTGTAAATAGTCAAGGAATGTTTCGTATCCTTCCTTGATAAGCTCTTTGATTGCTTGCTTTTCGCTGGTGATTCCTTTAATGATGTCTTGTTGCTGATCAATAAGATCATTTCTACGTTCAAGAAGTTTCTTATTGTTAGGATCATTTGCGAGCTCGGCATTAATCTTTTTGATTTCATTAGCATACTTTTCGTTCTGCTGTTCAAGTACTTGCATGCTATTAACATGTAAACCTTGTACAGCGAGAGCAGCATCGCTCATGTTGCCATTTGCATATAAATCCTCACCAATATAGGCGTTCTTTTCAAACAGTAAGCTTTCATCTTGAAGGACATCAATAAGAAATTCATTTTCGTCAACAAGTCTATGTACAGCATCTGCAATATAATCAAAGTTGTCCCATTCCATCTGTCTGAGCTGGTCATTAAGATCAGCAATAGTAGATGACATTTCGACAATTTGATCGTTAACGTTCTGAAGCGAGTCATACATGCCCCACCATTGTTCAGAACCATATTCAATGTCGCCATTGGTTACGGCCTCATCAATGGACGCGGCAAGTTCAAGCGCCTCTTCTTTGAGCTGTTCAAGTTTTGCTTCATTGCCAGCCTTAAGTTGCTTAATAAGTGCTGAAGATTCAAAGTAACCTTCTGCCTCCATCTTACTCTGAATATGTCCGATACGAGTAGCGGCGTGATCAATAGCAAGAGCCATTTCTTCAAACTGCTTAGTAATCATATCAAACTTGGTCTGTGCAAGCTGAGCAATTTCGCCACGCAAATCTTCTACAGCATCAGCAGCGTCTGTCGCCTTATCGTAGTATTCCTGATAATCGGAAATAGCCTCTTTAAGTTTTTCATCAGTGACGGTTTCGATATCCATCTTACCGTTCTGAATCTTGCTTATATACTCGGCGCTAAGTCCAACCGCCTTAGCCTCTGCCATATAAGCCTGAGAAGCTTGTTCTTGAAGAGCTATTTCTTCTTTAAGTTTTTGGTATTTACCAGCATAGAAATTATCATTTCCAGTATAAATAGCTTCTTGCTGTTCATGAAGCTTCTCTGCATATTCATCAGCCTCTTCGATAGACTTGAACAATCCAAGATATTCACCAGTCTCATAATAACGAGCAATTGCTTCGTCGTCAGACATAGAATAAGGATTGCCATTATCGTCAAAGGCTATAGTAGGAACTAGTATTTCATTTCCAAATTCGTCACCGAATGACATACTTCTAACGGTAGATACAGAACCATCCTCATTTATATATTGGGGACGATTGTAAAGGTCGATATTACCAGCGCCATATCTACCCAACTCATCATGGAACTCTTCCGTCTTGCCCATAATAGCATCGAGACGTTCACCCCATGTTTTGTATGTTGCATCAGCCACTTTGCCGAGATTGGTTACGGCGCGCTGGATTTTCTTGATCGCACGTTCGATCCAGTCAAACTTTTGTTTAGAGTCAGAGCCTTTATCAGTTGAAGATGTAACTTCATTTCCATCCCATTCAGAAGATGCAAATTCAGCTTCATACTTAACATCTTCAAATAAAGAACTTGCTATGTCAGCATTTTCTTTTTTAAGTGCATCGATCTGTTGCTGATATTCGGATATACCTCTCCAGTTGCCAGTACGACCAGCGTTTTGTATTTTCTCATTAAGAGCATCAATCTTTTCTGTATTAGCATTGATTGTGTCTAATCTACTTATAGCTTCAGCTAATGCTATGGCTCCAACTGTAGTATCACCAAGAGCCTTGGTAAGGTTTACTAAGTTTTGTACGTCTTCAACCGTGCTAATATTTTCAGCCATAAGGCGAGCCCTATGTCTGTAGTATTCCATAATGGCTTCATCACTGGATATTGCAGCCCATTCTTCAGCAGTAAATTCAGACACATCTTTGTCGAGATCTAAATCTATTGCATCAGCTGCCTCTTTGGCCGCTGCATAAGTATCCATTGCAGTAGAACATTCATCAATTGTATAACCAAGTCTGGTAAATATAACTTCCTCAGCGTTGGCAACTCCAAGCTGTTTAAGTTGTTTAGTCATCAGATTAACAGTTTCAAATGATGCTTGTCCAAGAGCTGGATTAAGACTATCAACTATTGTGGTTGCAATATTATTATATGCTGCGTGAACCTCTTCAGCTTTAGTTACAAATGAGTCATCTAAAATATCTTCGGTTGAAAGAGTATCCAAGAAGTCATTAATTTCATCCTGAGGTATTGCATCTAACCCAGCCTCTTTAAGTTTTTCACTTATACCTTCAAGATTAGAACGTACACCTTCAAGCTTTTCAGCCGTAATCTTATCTATGCCTTTGTAATTATTCTTATCATCAAAGATTTCTTTATAAGACTCAGCAAGCGCATCAAATGCTGGCTTGTATTGCTCTTGCATATTCTTAAGAATAGTACTGGAATCTAATGTGGCACCAAATCCAGCAGTTGCAAGATAATACATACGCTTTGCTTCTTCGGCATCCTTAGCTTTCTTAGCTATCTCTTCCCATTTGTCAAGTTCTTCAGAGGTATCTATGCCAAGTTCATCAAATTCTTCTTCGGAAATAAGACCGCTGTTAACCGCACTATTTCGAGCTTCAGCAATTTCAGTATCAAGATTAACTTCGTCATATGAGACAGCAACTAATCCTTCTTCGGTAAACCTCTTAGCAAGCAGTCCGTATTCATCAACTACGTAACCAGCTTTATCTACCTCGTCCTTCATTGCCTCGAGCCACTCAAGTTGACGTTCAGAAACATTTTTTAATTCATTACCATTAAGGTAACTTAATATATCTGCTTCTGTAAGCTTACGTTCACCTTCCTGAGTATTATTAATCACGTTTAGCATATTGCTTAAACGCTGCCCATGCGAAGATCTATTACCTTCGGCAATTGCATTCCATCTTTCGTCAATCTTAGCCTTATTGATTTCGTCAAAGAATGTATCAAACATTGACTCGAGCCAATATGTAACGCCGAGATTATTATCAGCTGCAGCCTTAGTCCATAAATCATTTAACTGAGTTTTAAATGCAGCCTCACTTTCTTCAGTACCATCTTGAAGATTTTTATAGTAAGCTTGCATTAAATCATAATACTCAGAATTATAATTTTCTACAGCTTGATTTTCACCATAAGATAACGCAATATCCTGATACTTTTCTTTTGCTTCTACTAACTTATCATAATTCTTTTTAGCATCTTTATACTGCTTTGTATCGCCGCTTTCGGCTTCACGCATTAACTGTTTATAATAATTAATCTTATCGTCTATGCTCTCAAAATTTTGCCACGACTCTGACTGACTATACCATTGTTCTCTAGCAGCAGTTAAATCTTCTAATGCAATTTGCGCATCTCTATATTTAGACTCGTCTACGTATTTCCCATTGTTATAATCGTCAATTATCTTTTGAGCATCGGCAATTTGTCTTTCTATATCTTCCAATGCATCAGTATTGACTATTTTTTCACCATCGCCAAAGAATGTTTCGATAGCGTTTTCATATTCACTATCACCAAACCACAAAAAGTCTTTGGCTTTTTGAGCTTCTTTTATTGTGTCTTGTATGCCCTCCATTCTTTGAGCAATAAGGGCATCATTAGTTTCTCCTAATGTAGAATTTACATCTTTAATAATGTCATTGTAATTACTATAAGAATCATTAAGCTCATTTTGAATGTCTATTAATTGCTTTTTAGCTTCAATTATTTGTTCGGTAGTAGATTTTTCATCATCAAGAACTGCATGTGCTTCTGCGATCTTTTGAGCATAATCATCAAGAGCTTTATTTTGTTCTTGAGTTTCTTTAGCCATATCACGTGCAGCTTTTTGAGCTTCTTTAATCTTATTAATAAAACGTGATATAAGAGCAACAGCAGCCGATATTACAAGTGATAGACCGAGACCAGCTAATGATTTACCCAAATCACTTCTAAAAGACTGGGCGGTGATTCGAGTTTGTCTATCCAATGCTTTCTGTGCTTGCGTTGTTTCTTCGGTAGCTTTAGCTAAATCTTCTTGTGCTTCTTCAAACGCCGCAACGTCTAAATTATCATTATATGACTCTGAGACTTTATCAAATATATTTTGTTTTTCTAATTGATTTTGCTGAGCAGCATCACGTATGGTTGTAAACCCATGTAACGCATTTCTATTGTCAAAATATCTTTGAATGCCACCAAGCTTATAAACAAGAGCACTACCACCACCCATTGTAAGGAAAGGACTTAATCCCGTCTTGCTTACAATGGTTGTGACTAAATTTAATATCTCGGTTAACCCGCTTATTGCTTCTTTAATTGCATCAGTATTAATTAACTCTTGCCAGAAATTCTCGGCAGAAGTTTGAAGAATTGTAAGACGTCCTTGTACTGAATCTACAATATGTGCATTCTCTTCGAGAGCTGATCCCTCAGAGTTTTCAATAGACTTAAGAACATTATCTATCTGCTCATAATTCTGAAGCATAGCTGCAAGAGCATTTGATCTATTCTTACCAGCAAGTTTTTCAAGCATCGCGGTACGGTCAATATCTGACATTTCGCCATATACTTTACCAATACCCTTAATTATGTCAGAAAGAGACTTGAATGTATTCTCGTTCTCCATAATATCAAAGCCTTCATACTTGCCACCTATACTGGTGTAACCCTTAATTAATTCTCTAAGCTTAGATGTAGAGTTAACAACATACTCTGTTTCTTCTCCCATTTCTTCAAGCTCAGACTTAGCACCTCTAATACGAAGTGCAATGGTTCTAAGGGCAGTACCAGTTTTCTCAGGATCTTGAAGAATTTCATTACCAGCAGTAATAAGTGCAATTGATTCATCAAATGATGTATTAGACGCCGCAAGTACAGAAGCAGAACGCTGCATAGCATCGCCAATGTCACTGGCACTTAAAGCATAGTTGTTACCAATTTCATTATACTTGTCAACTATAGATAATGCTTTGTCGGCCTCAATATTAAATGCCTTCATGGCAGTGATCATCATATCAGTAGCCTTACTGATATCTACACCGTCACCAACGTTTACAAAGAGCTGGGCATCCTTGGCGAGCTCAGTTGCTTCCTTGATGGAATATCCAAGTCTTGACCAATCTGCGGCACTTGATATTAAGTCTTTATTAGTTGCTGCAATGTCTGTTGCTGTCGCACGTATTTCTTTTCTGAATTGTTCGTATTCTTTTTCTGTAGCATCACTAACCTTACGAAGCTCAACCATTGCTGTATCAAGCTCTTTGACGGTATTGATGGCAGTACGAGCAT
>Ga0326513_10000852_pt1 | contig 25527 bp, 48 predicted proteins | sample 2_2465_0518_D_FD_203654 | JGI IMG/M metagenome (GOLD analysis project Ga0326513, IMG submission 203654) | Bovine rumen microbial communities from UC Davis, California, United States - 2_2465_0518 | ecosystem: Host-associated > Mammals > Digestive system > Stomach > Rumen | place: USA... | reverse complement strand
GTCTTCCTGCTATAGGCACGTTTTCGGCATAGGGGGGCTTACCACTCCACCGTCACGCGCCCCATCTCATCCACCGTATAGCGCCTCTGTCTTCCCTTGTGTTCCTTCTCGTGACAGGACCAGCAGAGTGCTTCAAGGTTGTCAGGGTTCAGTGCTATGCTCGGGTCCCCTACGTTCTCAGGAGTCAGCCTGGTCTTGTGATGCACCACGTCCGCGGGAACATATAGCCCCTTCTTCATGCAGCGCTCACACAGTCCGCCCACCTTCCTGATGTATGCGTTCCTGCAGTGCTGCCATGCCTTGCTCCTGTAGAAGTCCTTTAGCTCCATAGATCCCCACCACTTACCCCCGCCCCCGCCTTCATCTCTGCGCGAGGCTTCACCATAAGCCAAGAGCGCCGGCTATTAACCGACGCTCCCGGAGAAGGACAGTGGCCATAGCATTTGACACTATGGCACATTACTCTTATATCACCTTCCTGTTGTTCCTGTCTGTTCAAAGTTTTCCACCTACACCCATCCCTTTCCGTTCACCCATTGCCTCGGTCTCAGCTCGAAGATCTCCGTGCCAGGATAGAAGTCTATCAGCGCCCTCTGCGCCTTGCCGTCATACACGACCGCCCGCATCACTCCCCTGCATTCGAAGTACTTTTCGAGCCTTCCCACTTGCCACCATTCTCTGGACTGCGTTGACTTGTCCATCACGATCAGCCGTCCTATGAAGCCCTCCCGCATGATGTGGCAGATGACTGCCCCGTGTTCGGTGACATAATCGCCTGGCTTCAGGCACAGCTCCGGGAAGCAGTCGTATATGCTCATCTGTCCTTCCATATCCAGTCCCTCAGCAGCCAGTAGACCACCCTTGCAAGGACTAAGAACGCCCTGTTTGTCGGCATTCTCTCAGGAGTGTCCTCCGTCTTCTTCAGCAGAGTCTCCAACTGATCGAGCATCTGCATCGCTTCATCACGCCTTGTCATAGTAGATACTCCCTCACAAATATTGCGGCGAATGCACAACACACCGCAACGCCTATTGCCGTTTCTCCTTTTGTGAAAGCCGAAGCAATCGCATATCCAAGGCATCCACCAATGGCGGCATTCACGATGTCACGCAGTAGTTTTCTCATTCTTCGCTCCTCTCCAACCAAGGCTTTTTGCGGATGCTGTACCGCTCATATCCATCGGGTTCCGTATCCACAATTACTTGCAAGTCGTTGTGGGCGTTCATGTACCACTCCACTATTTTCAAACACCTCTCCGCGCTTTCGTCTGTTATGTCTGGCTTGACTTCCACCCGGACAGTAATCTCAGTTGCCGTTGCCATCTTCGCTCCTTTCAGCAATCTTAGGGTCATCGAGTTCCGTGTACCAATTCTCGTCCTCGCACTCTTCTTCGCTCATTTCTGCTCTCCTGTTCCACGCCTTCCTTGCCGCGTCCTTCGTGAAAAACCATGCGCTCTGTTCCACGCATCCGTGAGAACAAGATACTTTCCACATCCCTTTTGACTGATGAACGATATATCCCGAATAATTTCCGCAGAACGGGCAAGGTTTAAGTTTCTCCATCTTCGTTCCTCTCCGCAGGGATGACAACAGGCGCGGCTTCGATTGCTTTCATCGCGTCCCCTATCGTTTCAGCAACCACTTTGCTGTCCCCTAAGTACATTGGCGATTCCTGTATGTACCAATCGGCAAAACCGCCAATCAACCTACTACGGTCAATCAAATCTCCGTGGTCGGGCAGTTCGATGAGCGGACAATCGGCATTGCGTTTCTCTCCCCAAGGCTTAATGCTTGTACCCGTAACAATGCAAAACCCTTCATCGTGGAACAGTTCGCAATGCGAACAGTTCTTCGGTTTCTTCATTCCCTTAATCAGTACGCTCATTCTTCGCTCCTCTCCATCTTTGCTCCGCAGTTCGGGCAGTAGCGGTCTTGTAGTTCGTTTTCGCCTGTGTCGCAATTCCACGCGAACGCATAGATGTCATCTTCTCCGCAAGCAGAACAATGCCACCCGTATCTGCCCTCGTTCTTTATCCACTTGCCGCGCCTCGGGTCTGGCTGTGCAGGTGGCAATGCTTTGATTTTATCGAATGTCGCATCGATTTCTTTTTTGAAATTCAGAAGCCGTTCGTCCATCCAGTACAAATCTGCGACTGCATCTATCGCCGCCTGTCTGCTGATTAGGTCATCCATCTTCGTCCACCATCCTGTCGATCCTCGCCATTTCCTCGGCAAGGCGTTTGCCGTTTTTGAAGCCCTCATGATATGCTTCATTTTCTCTGCCAACGGAGACGATTGAGGTTAATACAATTCCAATGGAAAAACCAAGGAAAAATACTAAGAAATACCAAATCATTTCCGTCTCCTTTACTGAAGCACCCTGATGTGCGTCTTCTGGTTCGCGTATTCCAGAAGGATCTCCGTTGTGGTCTGCGCTGCCGGCACCATCAGCTTCTGCACCGGGTATCCGCCGTAATTCAGGAAGGACGATGCCACAGCAACGACAAATTGCCTTCTAACGACAGCCCCGTTATTGAACAGCAACTTCGTGACCGGGAAAGTGACGGGCTTGTGCGTGTGCCCGGTGATCAGGCAGTCAATGCCCTCTATGGCCATGCCGAAGTTCTGCACCCTGTTGGCAGATGACCCGATATACTGCCCGCCTCCTGCGCCGTGTGTGATGGCGAAGGAAAAGGCGTAACGGACCCGCTCTCTGTTCTCGTCGCCCTTTTGACGGTCAGCTGCCACATAAGTCAGGCGGACCTGCATGAAGCAGATGTTCTGCCGGTAGACGCGGTCGATGCCGAGCCGGCACATAACGTCGTACAAAGGGTCCTGATCGGCTTCCTTCTGGGTCCGCCTTTCGTGGTTCCCGCCGACAGCCCCGAGGATCTTGCCCTTGATCGGCAGTAATTCGTTGTAAAGCCACTCTTTTTGGACGCTCGGTGAGCAGGTCGCTTCGTAGACATTCGTCACGCTGTTCTTCATGCCGTTGTCGATCAGATCTCCGACCAGTACGCAGTAGCAGTCCGGATCGTCCTGGATCCGTTTGATGGTGTTGTGCCATAATGTCTCGTTAAACTCCTGACTGCCATAGTGCGCGTCCGCCAAAGGGATGACCTTCAGGCCGTTTTGATGCTCCGCCAACGGGAACTTGTTGATCACTGGGATAAAATCACTCTTCATTCTGCTTTCTGCATCTCCTTCATAGCTTTTGCGTGTATCCTTCTCACGGTAGACTCGCTCCAGTGCATCCTTTCCGCCACCTCGCACCACTTCAGTCTGTAGATGTGCCGGAAGTAAAGCACCGCTTTCTGTTCGTACTCCGGAAGGGCGTCAATCAGCTCCTCCAGTTCGCTCAGTTGTTCCAGGGCTTCTTCTCTGGCCAGCTCGAAGCGCTTCCTGGCTGATTCGATGATCTCCATCTGCATGTCAAGCGTCGTCTGGCAGCCGCTTCGTGGCATTCCGTCCATGTTCGGCGATTTCGGTGTCGCGTTCCTGGCGTCGTCCAGTTCAACGGAAAGCCTTTCTGCCTGTTTCATGGCCGCCTTGAAGTCCCGGACCTTTGTCTTCATGTCCATACTGTCACCTCTTCAGCGTCCCCGCGTTCTCGAACTCTTTCAGTTCCTTCTTCCTGCGGTACACGTCCGCGGACTTCTCTTCCCAGCCTGGCTTCCCGGCCTTTTTCAGGAGCTTGCCGGTCACCTCCTGCCACTCTATGCCGATTTGCATGATCCGCCGCATCGAGATCCCGGACAGCTGCAGCTGGAACCGTCTCAGCTCGTTCATACGCTGCGCTTTTGCCTTCTTCTTGTCTTCCTCTGTCAGCTTGAAGACGTTCTTCACTTCCATCATTTCCTCAGCAGCTCCTTCGCGTCGATTTCTGTGATCTCGATGCCGTACAGGGACATCAGCATCTTCTTCTTCATCTGGTACTCTTTCGTCCGGAATCCCTTGACGTCCTCCAGGACGATTTCCCCGTCCCGGAGATACGCGAAGTCCGCCTTGTACGAAATCGAGTACGGCTTTCCGGTCGACTTCCATCTCCCCTTGCAGAGGATGTATTTCTTCTGCAGTTCCAGTCCCTGGATCCAGCCGAGGATCTCTTCGCGCTTCAGCTGCTCGTACCTGATCGACTCCGCTTTACTGTCAAAGGTGATCCCGTCGACTTTGGTCTTCTCGTTCCGATACTTTCGCCCTTTGATCATCAGCCTTCCCTCCAGTAGTTCTGCTTGGCCAGCTCGTCATAGTTCACGTCGTCTGTCCGCTCCGTACTGAACCCGAAAGCGTTCTGCACCTTCTTGCTGCGCCCTATATATACAGGAGATGGATATGGAGATGGATATGGAGGTTCATTTTGCTTCGTGTTTGCTTCGTTTTGCTTCACGTTTGCTTCACGTTTGCTTCGCACTTGTCCCGACTTGATACCGCCGATTCTGCCGGCTTCCGCCTTTCCCTTCCGGAACTCGTCCAGGCGGTGCATCTGATCGGCCAGCATCGGGAAAAGTGCGTTCGCAAGCTGAGAGTCTTTTAATTCCGGCACATCTCCGTCCGCCTCTGCGAACAGTGCCTTCATCAGGATGCCTGCATCTCTGTCCGGGATCGCGTCGAGCGTCTTCCGGATGTCCTTGAAAAAGCAGACGGTTGTTTCTGGGTTTCTCACAAATAGTTCCTCCCGTAGCGTTTCATCCACTCCGCCCGCGGGTTCTCTGCGGAGGATCTCGCCTCCCACTTCTCCTGGGCGAGTGCCCGGAGACGGTGCGACAGATCCGCGGAGGAGTGCAGCTTGTCGTGGCACCTCCTGCACACCCTGATGACCAGACCGTCTTCGTCGCAGTAGACTCGGTTCGAGTGAGATCCGCCCAGTACGTGATGACGGTCGGTCGCCCAGCCTCCGCAGTAGAAGCAGAATCTGTCATCGCTTTGCAAAATGCTTTTCATAGTCCTCCATCATCCTCTTCACTTCTTCCGTGCTGACGGTGTCGATGCCGAGATCCTTCGCTTCGTCGATCGCACCGTCGATCAGCCTGGCCATTTCCTTCGTGTCGAAGTCGCTGGATCCCTTCATAAGGACATACGCCCGGAAGGTGCCGTTCTTGCCTTGTTTGGTATAGGACGTCGGCTTCAAGTGGTAGATTTCCTTGTTCAGGACGTCCTTGTCCGCCTCCTCCGTATCCGGGATGAACGTGGTGATCAGTTCGCCGTCTATCGTCTCCGGAACGCCGTAGCGCCGCAGCAGGAGGTTGTGGACGGCAGCGTTGGATAACTTGGTAATTTCCGAGATTTTGCCGACAAGCACCCAGTAATAGGCGTTTGCCGACAAGGATCTCTGCTCCCTCCATTTGGCCAGGGTGATGGCGAGGTCGGTGTCCTCCCGGAGCGTTTCCACTCCGGAAGGGACCGCCTGTACGTGGAAGGAGATGTCGAAGCCGCCATTCCTGACGTCCTGCATGATGTCTTTCAGCCTTCCCCGCATCTTCATGTCATTCCCCCAGCTTCTTCTTCAGGGCGATGATCATCTTCGCCGCTTCGTCTGCCGTCAGCTCCTCGATCGGCTTCTTCAGGACTTTGTCCATGCTCATCCCGGCCTTGTCGACCATGATCTTGATGGTCTTGATGGCCGCCTCGGAGGCATACTCAATGAGTGTACCCTTCTCCGGCTGTTTATCCTTCTTCTCCGCGCCGGTCTGCTTGGCGTATTCATCCGTGTCCGGGTCCTTGGTGTCATCCAGAAGGAACAGACCGTTCAATGCGTATTTACGCGCATAGGACGAGGCCGTGCCGGTGACCTGGCTGTCATCCATCCCCTTCTTCTGGTCCGCCTCCCTGGCGTATGCGCTGACGGCGATGACGTCGATTTTCTCCGTGTCCCACAGCGTGGCGTTTGCCTTCACATAGATCCTGTCGCCGACCGCAACGATCTCGTCCGAGATGGTCAGGGTGCATTTCATCTCGTCTAGGAAGGGCTTCACAGCCTCCAGAATGCCCTCTGCGTTCCTGTAGGAGTATTTCCCGAAAGAGTTGTACAGGTTCTTCGGTGCCTTCACCTTCGCCTGGATGTATAAGAGTTTCTCCTGAATGTTCATGCCTTCTCCTTTCAGTCAAACAGGACTGTGATTTTCTCCAGATTGAGCGGAGTATCGCAGAACTCCTCTCCCTTCGTTCCTACGAACATAATCGGTCCGCAGAACGGAATGCCCAGGATGTTCACATTGAACGGCATCCCCTTTACTGCCCCTTCTTCGTTGCAGATGATGCACATATCCGTGAAGAGGGTGACCGTCTCGATGTATCCCTGGACGAACGCCTGCAGCGCTTCCAGTGTGTTGTCCACTTCCATCTCCCGGAAGGGTTCACCGGGGTTCTTTGCTATGACTTTCATCCCTTGCCTCCGAAATAATCGACGAACTCGTCTTTGCTCATCTTCTCCGCCTGGCGGACTTCCCTGGCGGTTCCGTCCACAAACTCCTTCAGGGTTTTCGGCTTCCGTCCTGGCTTCTTCCGCACCTTCGGCTGCTCGGGGGTCTCGATTGCCGGGTCGAAGTCGGGAAGCGGTCTCGGCAGCTGCTCGGGCTTCTCGACCTTCAGCGCCATATTGGAAAGCGGGTTCGAGTCATCCTTCAGCAGCCAGTTCAGGAAGTCCTCCACGATGGCCTTCTCGGCCTGTTCCTCGGTGATGTCGTTGTACGCTGCCACCACGCGAAGCATTCTCTTCTGTTCGTTCGTCATCTCGTCACCTCCTTATCGCACCGTCAGGCTCTCGGTCTGCTCCAGGTGCGCCCAGTCGCAGGTCTCCAGGTTGGTGCCTTCCTTGTCGGGGTCGTAGGCCTTCAGCCAGCGGGTGATTTCCTGCTTCTTCGGTTCGATGGTGACCTTCTGGAACTCCGCGGGGATGTCCTTCACGTCCACGTCGATGACGGTCTCCCATCTGGTCGTGATGCCGATGGAACAGGTGGCGCGTTTGATCTTCGTGCGTCCGGTCAGGAGCATCGCGTCCTTCAGGTAGTCGCGCATCCTCTTGGCGGCGTTCTCTGCCGCTGACTGCATCTTGGCCAGTCTCTGCTTCTCGGCCTTGGCCATCTCGGCATCGGCCTCCAGCTGACGGATGACGTGAACGTAGTCTTCCGCTTTGTCATCGAGGTCGAGCAGGAGGGTCGAGACCGTCTCCTTGATCGCCTCGTTCTCCGGATCCTCTTCGAGCATGTCGATGAGATCCTTCAGGTCTCCAGTAAGTTCGTACAGTGTCATTGGTGTCCTTCTCCTTTTCTGTACTGTGCGGCACAATTTGCCAGATCCCACGCCGGCGAGTCGAACGCCGAGGAGCGAAAGGAGGTAAAAGCCTGTCCCGGACGCGTGGGTACTGTCTTCCGTGCTTCTTCTCCGACAGCGGAGTAATTCTATGAGGAGGAAGTCCTCGCCTTGCCGAGCTACGGATGCGGCACTCTATAGTTAGTCGGTTTCTTCTTTCTTCTTGGCCAGCGCTTCCTCGATGATGCCGAAGAAGTCGCCAGGGGCCTTCAGGTCTCTCCTGGTCACCACTTCACCGATGAATGACGCGGATCCGGATGTGTGCGGATCTCCCCAGTTGTGGAAGGTCGCGTCCAGGCTGATGCTGATGTGGAGTGCCAGGGCCATCTGCTGAAGGTCATTCAGCATCGCTTCCAGTTTGTTTTCCAGGCTGGCAGTGGCCATCGCCCGTTCGTACTTGTTCAGTTCTGCGAACTGTTTCGTCTTCTGTTCGTCCATATGCTCCTCCTTGGATTTGTGAAAATTTAGGGAAAAATAGTTGTTGCACTATTTGCAACTGTTCCCTAAAAGTTGAACGGCAGTTCTTCCTGGTCGAGCTTGTCGATAGGCATGAAACCGTTATCGTCTGTCACGGGTTGGTTACTATCTGTAACCGACTTCTTGCTCTCGCAGAACTCCACCTCGTCGGCAATGATGATCACGTTGATCACCTTCTGGCCGTCCTTGTTGGTGTACTCGTCCATCTGCAGATGCCCGGCGATCGCGATCTTCGTGCCCTTCTTCAGGTACTTCTCAGCGAACTGTGCCGTCTTGTTGAAAGCGGTCACGTTGAAGAAGTCCGCCTTCTGGTCCTTGCCTCTCCTGTCCACCGCGATGCCGAAGCGGGCGATGGACGTCTGTCCGTCCTGGGTCATCCGAATCTCCGGATCCCGAGTCAGTCTTCCGATGATTGTCAGTCTGTTCATTCCTTCTCCTCCAGATGTTCTTCTAAAAGTTGCGTGAGGTCATATAGCTTCGTTTTTAATTCGCGAATGCTTTTTTCAAGTTCTTCTCGCTCTCTTTTCGTCTTAGTGCGTTCTGAAAAGAGTTCTCGCTCATAGCTGGCAAGGATGTCCGCGCCCTCTTCAATAATCCCATCAAGATAAACCTCGTATGGAACAACTCGATTCCCGCAGTACGGGCAATACCTTATCGCATCATTATGCGGTTTCAGAACGATGTGTTTACATGAACAGCACTCAGTGACCTGAAAATCTACCGAAGCACAAACCGACTTATTGTCGCACTTGTACGGACGTAAAAAGCAGCAACTGTATGTTGGATATGGATATTTCATCCTTCTTCTCACTTTGAGCATTTCCCTGTTCATTTCCTTCCCTCTCTGTTCAGTAAGATCACCACAGGGACGGCGATGATCAGCGCGATCAGTTCAAACGTCCATCCCTTCGTGTTGTCGTTCAGAAGCAAGCAGGCGCCGGCCAGGCTCAGCCCGAAAGCCACCTGCAGCAGGAGCATCATCGCTCCGTCAAAAAGTTGTTCCTTTCTCATCCTTCTCCTCCAAACTTTGTCCATCCGATCGCCCTGTCCGCCTCGATCAGGTCTCCCAGGGTGAAAGTCCTCGGCATCCGCAACTTCCTTCCAAGCGTGTCCTTATGGATACCCATCCGTTTCGCCAGCTCCTCCTGCGTCTGCCCGGTGAACGCCATAGCTGCTTTAATCCTTCGGGCATAGGTTTCAGCGGTCTGCATATGTTTTCCTCAGTTTTCTGTGGTTTCAGGGTAAAAAAATATGCCGATCTCTTCTGGCGCGATGCCAAGGGCGCTGCACCATTCCGGCATACGCTTCGCCGTCGGTGTAGAATGCCCGTGAATCACGTTTGTCACAGTCATCGGTGTTATGCCGATCGCATCGGCGAACGCAATGTTCGTCCCGTACTTCTCAACGATACGGCCCCGCAGTTTCTGTCTCTTCATTGTTGCCTCCTTCCTTCTGCGTGTAATCGGAACGCCCGGATTCGAACCGGGATCTTGCTCTCGTTGTTCTTAGGGTGATCACCGCTGCTCTGCCCGTTAAGCTACGTTCCGATATGCCACCAGCCACGCATGGCTTGCGAGTTTTCAGGTGGCTAACCTCGCTATGCTTCCCCGGCCGAGGATTTGCACCTCGAATAGCCGATTATCCCACGCACGGAAACCTATTCTCAACCTATTACGGAAATACTGGCTCCTATTTTACGAGAATTAGGCGCGTCTACCTATTCCGCCACCGGGGCGCCCGGATTATCCCCCGGGCTGGGATGGTGTTTTATAATGTCTTCTCGATGAACTCCGCCGCCGCTTTGATGCTGCGGAAAGTGTGAAACTCGCGGAAGCCCCGCCCTTCTCTCACGTTCACGTGGTAGAAGCCTCTCGTCCCTTTCATGCGGACGATCTCGTAACCTTTGACCACCTTCACAACTTCGTACATTGTTCTACCTCCTCCGGTTTTGTTCCCCTGTTTTCTGGGGACATCGTCATCTTATCACCACAGAAAACAGGTGTCAAGCACTTTTTTCGATTTTCTCGAAAAATATTTTGATTTCCGCGGAGCAGTGTGCTATAGTTAAGAAAACGGAGGTAGTACAAATGGATATTTTCACCACGCAATTAAAGAAAGCGATGTTTTTGAAAGGATGGAGGCAGTCGGATCTGTCCAGGGCGACCGGGTACAGAGACGGGAAGGTGTCCGCGTGGTATAACGGCCAGTACAGGCCAAACGCGGAAGGGATGGCCAAGATCGCGAAGGCGCTGGGCGTGACGGTCGACTACCTGCTCGGCAAGGAAGATGTGCCGGTCTCGAAACTGACGCTCCCGCAGCTGCACGAGATCCCGGTCCTCGGGAAGGTGGCAGCAGGCATCCCGATCGAAGCCCAGGAGGACATCATCGGCACGGTGGCCACGGACAAGAACGTGTTCGCGCTCCGGATCTCCGGTGATTCGATGAGCCCAAGGATCATGGACGGAGACATCGTCCTGGTGCATCAGCAGGAAAACGCTGAAGACGGTGACATCGTCATAGCACTCATTGAGGGCGAAGCGACCTGCAAGGTGCTGAAGAAAAACGCCTACGGCGTCACCCTGGTTCCGTTTAACGCAGCCTATGCGCCGTTCATCTACACCGGCCAGCAGGCCGAGGATCTGAGGATTCTGGGAAAGGTAGTGGAGTCAAGACATGAGTGGAGATGAGGAGAGACTTCTTTCCCTCTTCCGCTCCACGGATAACAGAGGGAGGAGCCACATACTTGTGATAGCTGAGGCGGAAGCAAAACACGCCGCTGAAGGCCTCCAGAAGGCCCGTAATTCGATTCTAAATGCTTCAACGCACAATTTACCCATAGAGGGGCAAAATGACGAAATTGAAGGGAGGTATGATAAAATTGAAAGCTGAGAAACTGCCGTCCGGTAACTGGCGTGTCCGGATCCCGGTCGGCCTGGCAGACGGCAAGCGGAAGTGGAAGTCGGTGACTGCACCCACGAAGCAGGAGGCGCTGAGGATGGCCGTCAAGTACGAGGTCGTGGCGCCGGTGGACCTCACTCTCAAGGAGGCCTGCGAAAGTTTCCTGGAGATCCGCGGTCCGGAGCTGTCGCCGGCCACGCTGCGGGTGTACGAAAGCACGTTCCGCCAGTTCGTCAAGAGCGACATCATCGGAGGCGTGAAACTGGACAAGGTGACCACGCCGATGCTGCAGGCCTGGGTCGGGCGGATGAAAGGCCTGGCCGGGAAGACGAAGAAGAACAATCTGGCGTTCGTGACGTCCGTCCTGTCGTTCCACGAGGTCGAGAAGAAGTTCCGCGTCAAGATCGCCGGGTCAGCACCGCGGGATCTCTACACTCCAACGATGGCCGAGGTGAACAGGGTGGCTGCGTGTGCCGACGAGATCCTGAAGCGGGCGATCGCCCTGGCTTGCTTCGGACTGAGACGCGGCGAGATCTGCGCCCTGACTGCCAGGGACGTGAACAGGGAGACTTGCGAGATCCGCATCAACAAGGCCCTGGCCAAAGGCCCGGGGAAGGGATGGGTATTGAAGGAACCGAAGACCAGGAAGTCCATCCGAACCGTCCAGGTCTCAAAGGGAGTGATAGATCTGTTACCGGAAGACGGTCAGCTCGTCCCTGTCACTCCCGACATAATAACAAATCGCTTTGTCGACGCCGTAAGACATGCAGGCGTCACTCCGTTCCGCTTCCACGATCTCCGCTCTTTCTTCGCATCCATCGCGCTGTCCTCCGCGATCGGTGCCGGCAGGAGGTCAGTCCAGGACATCGGCGGCTGGAAGACGGACCGGGTCCTCGGTTCGCACTACGATAGAGCCATCGCCGACCAGACGGCGAGGGACAAGGCTGCCATCGCACTTTACTTTGAGAACAATCTGGCACTGTGACACGCTTGTGACACGAAAATCACAAGAATGGCTCAACAGTGCGGTTTACAGACGATAAAATCTTAGGTTCGAGTCCTGTTATCCGCACCGTTTTGAGCAACTAAAAAAAGACCGCATAGATAGGCCGTTTTTGGCTTACCTATGCGGTTTTTGAGTGTTTTGCGGTTGCCGTGTCGGACTGAACATTTTCAGCGCAAAAAGGCATATTTTCGGCTATTTTGTGACACGTTGTGACACGAAATTCGGGATAGCAGGTGAAAAACCTGTTATTCTTCCGCTGCGTCTTCCCGGACATACACGACCATGACGGTCGCGTCGATCGGGCCGCCTGCGCCTGATGCTCTGTAGAAGTTCACGGCCATCCGGTTCTCGTCTCCCCAGCCGAGGAACGGGTCCACTTTGGCCAGGGCAGAATTGCTCACATACGACAATCTCACGCTGACGATCCTGTAGCCCTTTTTCGCCACCGACAGGCTCCGCTGCACTGCTCTGGTCCCGGGAGTGCCGGCAGAGATCAGAACGCCATTAAAGGGAAACTTCTTGAAGACGAACAGGTTCCCCGCGGGAGTCACCGGATCCGTGTCCAGGCAGATGGCGGTGTGGCCAGACTTGAGGAGGATGTCACCTCTCCGGATCCCTTTGCCGTTATTCAACATATCCTTGTCGGTAAGTTTAATAAAGGCGTTTGTCCTCGTCAGGATCTCGTCCTCTTTCCAGGTGGTCATCGCTCTCAAGCCGCTGTCGTGGATGCCGGAATAATAGACCGCAGCTCCCGCCAGGGTCGCACAGTCGCAGTTGACGAGGGTGTCAACATCCATCGGGTCTGTGCTGTTCTTCGCCTTGAGCGCATCGAACAGTTGCGTATTGCCGCTCCACGAATACCCGATATAGTTGCCGTTCGCCACGGCTCGGTAGGCAATGGTGGCAATCTTCTCCGCGACCTCTGCATCGATGGCGCGATAGACGGCTTTCCACCCGCCGTACCAATCGACAATGTTGAGTTCGCCGTCAAGGTTGCCCTCCGGCTTCGTCCTGCTTGCGCCCGTCCGTCTTTGGTTGGGGGCTTTGCCGTATTTCGTGTAATTCTCCGAGGACGAGGCCTGCGCGATGCGGATCATCACCCTGCCTCTTTCCAATAGTTGTCGCTACTGATTTTCAGTAGTGCGCCGAGACAAAAATCGACAGCCATGATCGTGCCGCTGACGGCCTCCGCGTAAGGAAGACCCCATATGCCCGCGATGGTCACATAGAGGGTCGCAATGGCGGGGAGCGCGATCTGCGCGATGTACTTCAGGATGTCATATGCTTTGTTGCTGAGTTTCATTTTTCTCCTCCTTACAACTTTCCGTTCTTCTGCAATTTGTCCACCTTCGCTTTGATGTACGAATTGCCGCCGATTTGCCGATAGTGTTCGAACTGCTCATGAAAGCGTTCGAGTTCGATTTGGTCGTGTTCTTGTCCTCTTTCCACCTCCGCGAGGAACGTGACGAGGAAGTTCTTGCAATTCTCCCTGTCCACGCTCTCGATCTGCTTCACGACAGGCTCGAGCAGTTTCCCGACTGCTTTGTTCACCCCGCGGATAATTGCCGCGATACTGCCGCCGAGGGCGACCACAAAAGCCGCCCATCTTGCAAGGTCACCGAGTGTGATTGTTTCCATCTTCTTCTCCTCCTCACCAACTAACGCCAGTGACTTCCGTGCGGATAAACGCCACGATAACAGTCGCGTTGATTGTGCCGCTCCCGCCAGAAGCGCGATAAAAGTTCACATATAAGCCCGACTCATCGCCCAAGCCGAAGAACGGAATAACATTCGCAAGGGACGAGTCGCTAACGTAGGACAAACGAGCAACGATCGGACGATATCCGCTTTTATACACAGACTGCGAACGCTGTGCCGCCCTCGTTCCCGCGGTTCCCGCGCTGATGCTTACGCCGTTAAAATCGTATTTTTGTAAGTACACAAGTTCGCTCAGGTTCACGTTGTTCGGGTAGTTGCCCGTCTGCGTTCCCGATGAGTTGAAGAACTTCAGCCCGTCAGCGTGAAGCCTTACGCGTTCATTCGCGTTCGGGTCATACAGTTGGAGCGAACCGCCAACCGTTGGGAACGCCGCCCCCGATAATTTTACTGTTTGCTTCTCTGCCGAAGTATATAGGAAAATGTCACCATATTCGAGGTATGTGCGTTTTTTGCCGTTTTGGTCGTATTGAAAAAGCAGACCCCTATTCGTGAACGCCGCACGTTCCCGCTTTCCTCCGGGCGCATTTGCGTCCTCAACGTAAAGGTAAAGACCCGATTTTTGCAGGTTGCTCAACGTGCCGGCGCTATCGGAATTTATGTAAAATCCCGTATAGTCAACATTTGCCCATTCTGTCGGATATGCTGAGTCGTAGTATTTCAGCCCTGTCGGATTCATTTGCATTGATTTCGTTCCGTAGGCTAACGAAATCGCGTCAAATGTGGCGCTGTTGGTCGTGATATGTATTGACCCGTTCGTGATGGTGAACGCACCCGTGTCAAGGTTCCAACTGTTATAGCCCTGAGTGTCCTGAAGGATGCCCGCTCGGATTACGTTGGCGTTCAGGGTTCCGGCTGTGATGAAGTCCGCAACGATTGCCCCGTTCTGCGTGATGGCAAGGTCATAGGTGCCATTGTAGCCCGTAGACGAGAAGCCGAAGCCGCCGTTGTTCCACCTCCACACCTTTGTCGCTTGGGTGATGTCAGGGTCATCAAGGGAGACGATTTCTTGCAGTTCATCGGAGGAGTTGTAGATAAACCGCATATATCCCGCGCCGTTCTTGATGAAGTCGGTTGCGTCATCGACTGCCGTTTCCAAATCGCTCTTGACCTTGGCGAACTCGCTTTCGGTTTTCTCCTGATTTTCCACGATGATCGCGGCGAGGTTCTGTTTTACTCTGCCGACTGTGATGGCCTTGTATCTGCCCTGAAGGACATCAAACTCGGTCTTGACTGCCCGCGCCGTGGCGTTGACATCCAAACGCTCATAGTAAACGTGGAGGGTGTCACCGAGCATCACCTTGTCGAAGGGGAGGTCTTGGGTGTCCACAAACGAGATCTTCCACGAAGCCTTCACGTTCCCGATGCTGTTCGCGGTGATGTAGGCGTTCGCCCTGTCCCTCAACTGCTGTTCGGTCGGCTGTGTGTCGAAGTCATCCGAGCAGTCCAAGACCATCACCCTGTCCGTCACAACAGACCCCGCAACGGGTACAGTTTTCTCGGTGATGCTGACATAGGTGTTGCTCTCCTCATCGTACCAAAACGGATATACGGCAGAATAGCAGGCCTCAATAGAAGCGTCCTGCTCCATCTCGGTCATGTTCTTGCCGTATCTGATGGAAACTCCTCTGTCCGCGCCGAGCGTGGTGACGAGGGTCGCTTCGTCTTTGTCGAAGTCCCATTCGCCGCCGTAGACATCGAGAAGGCTCCCCTCATGCCCGCCGAGCAGTTTCCACATCGGCCTCGGTTCCGTCAGCGTGATGCCGGACGCGACCGACCTTGTCGTGGAAAGCGTGATGGGCGAGGAAGGAGTGCAGACGGTCGGAATCGTTTGGAAGGCCTCGGTCAGGCTCCCCGCGGTGAAAGGCTCGACCACAATGCCCTGAAGGTCATAGCACAAATGCCGAGCGTAGACCGAGACGATGCCGTTCAGCGGTTTGGTGATGCGATAAATGCGGAAGGGCTGTTCGTCCGTCAGGTCATCGGGTGCCGCCATGATAATCCTGCCGGAAATAAGTTCGTCATAATGCAGGCCCGTCACAGGGTAGCGAAGGAAAAGTTCATACTGCCCGTTGATTTCGTGGGTGACGATGGCCTCGAGCGCATCAGGAAGACCGCCGAGGCCGTTGCCCGTGTATGGATAAGTCTGTGCAATAATCATAGTTCCCACCACCTCGGCCTTACGGATGCCGCACTATAATTCCCCGTCAGCGTGATCAGGTTCGTGCCTGCACTCAGGGAAGGGAACTCGCCCGAAATCGTGAACAGGGAATTGAGATTCGCGAGGGTGCTGTCATCATAGATGTCCTGCGTCTCGCAGTCGATGATGACGAGGCCGACATGATCGTCCGTTGCCGTGAAGGTCGTGACCCGTCCGTCTCCGTCCGTGACCTCGATTTCCATCCCGTTTTCGGGATCTCCCACGGCAATCTGCGGACGGGCATCGAACTCGGTCGGGTTGTCATCGCTCCAACTGCCGCCCGTGATCGTGGTGAAACTGTCTCCCGAGACAAGGAACCGCCGAGGGTCACAGTCGAAAGTGATTTGGAAGTTCGCGCCGTTCGGTCGCACAGGCTCGAAGGTCAGTTCGCCGACAGGCCTGCCGAGACGGAAGTGCGTTGTGTCGTATGTGTCCGTGATCGGAGCGTAAACCGCGCCGGTCCGGAGCCAATTCCTTACCGCCTGTTCCTCAGCTGCAAACGTGCGAGGAATGAATGCGGGATAGATGACCTGGATGTTGTTGAATCTTCCGTTGTCCATCAGCAGGTCGCCGTTCCGTCCGGGGACCTGGAATACGGTCACATCCCTCTCCGCTGCGTTGTGCGTTCCGGATCCGGTGATGTAGACGCTGAAATCAGTCAGCGAGTTCTTACCGTTCCAGGTCAGTGTTCCAGTTTTCATAGTGCCGCCTCCCTTCTCCGCGTAGCGTCACCGATTTCGTCCATGATGATTTCAGCAAGGTCCTGAATGCTCTGGCCAGCTGCGCCGTAGATGTTCAGGGTGACCCCGCCGTAATTCTGGTTCGTGGTGGTATTGTTCGTCAGCGGCTGCACGACCGCCCTGCCGTTGCTCATAGACAGCAGCTCAGGGCCTCTCTCGCCGACGATTGCGGAACCGGACGAAAGAATGCCGCCTTGTGCCAGGTATGCGATCTTCCCGAGATGGGAAAGGTTGAAACCGAAGTTCTTCCCGCCGAGGACAGGCACCCAGTCCGGGATCTTGATGTTTATCTTGTTCAGGCCGTCGATGATCAGGTTCACGCCTGAGATCAGGCCATTGATGACGCCGATGATGGCGTTAAGCGGCGCCTTTGCGATGGTCAGCAGCGCATTGAACACGCCGGAGAAAATCTGTTTCACACCGTCCCACGCTCTGCGCCAGTCTCCTGTGAACACTCCCCGGATAAAGTCGATGATCCCGCTGAAAATGCTCTTGATGCTGTCCCAGACGCCGCCGACGATCTTGAAGAAGGCGTTCAGGAGATCACCGAGGACGCCGAACTGCTTGGACCAGTCCTTCGTGAAGATGTTCTTCAGGAAGTCGTCGACCTTCTGCAGAATCGCCTTGATCTGGTCGCCCTTCGTTGCGATGAGCGTCACCAGTCCAACGATCGCTGCAATCAGCAGGACGATAGGGTTCGCCACGATGAAGCTGATTGCAGAGGAAAGCACCCCGATCGCCGTGGAGATCCCGCCGATAATTCCGGCCAGGGGAGAAATGGCAGCGATGACGCCAGCCACGACCAGGATCGTGTTCAGCGTGTCACTGTCCAGAGTGCCGAGCCAGTTCACGACCTCGCCGATTTTCTCGACGATGGTCTCAATGGCAGGAGCCAGGTTTTCGAGGAGTGTTGCCCCGACTTCCACAAGTGTCGCCGTCGCCCGGGCCTTCATTTCGTCGATTGTGTCCCCGGTCGAGGTCAGCTTGCCGATGGTGTCCTCGGAAAGGATAAGACCAAGTTCCTGGGCTTTCGCGCCGTATTCCTGGAGGGACGCGCCACCGTCGTCGATGATTGTGGCCAGCGTGTCTCCGGACTTGCCGAAGAGATCCATAGCGGCGAGATCTCGTTCGGTCTCGTCGCCGATCTGACTTAACGCGCCCAGGGAAGCATAGAACACTTCTTCGAGGCTCCTGTAGGATCCGTCCGCGTTCATGACCGAGATCCCGAGCGCTTCGAACTTCTCAGGAGCGTCGCCCATGTTCTTCTTCATCTTGGCCACAGCACCGGCCAGTTCTTCGGTTGACACGTCCACCATGTCCGAAGCATAGGCAAACTGCTGCAGCATATCGGTTGACAGCCCGGTCCGCTTGGAAAGCGTTGCCAGGTCATCAGCCGTCTTGATTGCGTTCCCTCCTGCAGCCAGGAGACCGCCGCCGACTGCCGCGCCGGCACCAGACAGTACTTTCGTCTTGTCGGCGATGTTCTTCGCGCCCTGGGCGACCTTGTCGGCAGCGCCCTTGATCTTGTCAAACGCGGAAACGGTGTTATCTGCTTCCTTCGTGAGGTTCTTCAACTCGCCTTCGGTGGCGATTATCTCGCGCTTCAGCGCCATAAACTGCTCGGAGTTCTCGTCGACGCCGGCAGCCTTCATCTGCTCTTCGGCTTTCTTGAGATCTTCGAGCTTCCCGTTGGTCTCCTGAATAGCCTGGCCAAGCAAGACTTGCTTCTGCCTGAGCAGTTCCGTGTTCGTCGGATCCAGCTTCAGGAGTTTCTCCACGTCCTTCAGCTGCTGCTGTGTGCTTTTTATTTCCTTGTTGGCATCCTGCAGCGACTTGGTAAGGCCTGAAGTGTCGCCGCCCAGTTCAATGGTGATGCCTCTGATCTTTCCCGCCATATTCCTCACCCGAAGAAGGACTTGATGTCCTCCTGTGTTGCCTCGATCGGGTACTCTTCCCGGTCGTTGGCCTCTTCCGTGAGCATGTCGTAGACCATGCCCATCGTCATGTTCGCAAGAGCCTCATCGGACAGCCCGAAATGAGCGCACCTCAGCATGAAGATCGCGCCATTCGGCTCTCGGGTCGTTGCCCTTATTTTTTTCTCGGGACCGACGTGGTCTTGTTGTTCAGGTTCCACAGTTCCAGGATGGAAGGCAGCGCCTCATAGACTGAGAACGCACCGTCGAGGCTGAGAAGCCATTCATCCGGATCTTCTCCAACGTCTTCCCCCGCATGTTTCATCATCAGCCAGGCCGCTCTCTCGAAGATCTCGAGGTCGAACGCCTCCAGCATCTTCTCTTCATCGCCCTGGGTCTCTTTGTATGCCTTGGCCAGTTTCCGCATATCCGCGACCATATCCCTGCCGAACCGCGCTCTGTAGAGCTTTGGCAGGAGGGCGGACGAGCGGAAAGTGTGTTCCTTGCCGTCAACAATTACTTTCTTCTCTATCATGTCCTCTCCTTATATGCCTCTCAGGCCGCGTATTTTGCCCGCTACGGGGTTTGGATTTCCCAAGCGGGCAATTTACGCTTGAATTGCAAAAAAGGGCGGTTTTGCCCGCCCCTCTTGTGTTACGACAGCGAGTCATCCACAGCGCTGAAGAAAGCGCTGTAGGTCGCGCTCGGCGTGTCCGCCGTCGTCTTGTAGTACACCTTGCCGTCGATCGGCGAGTCCGTGGTCGGGTCGATGACCGGCAGGACCGTCAGGTCGCAGCTCTGCGTCTGCACTTCCACGCTGTCCGCTTTCGTCGCACCGGCAACGTCCGGGCGGGAAGCCTGGCAGCGGTAGAAGCAGTAACGCTCGGGTGACTGATCACCGTCGATCTCGAACATCAGGGCGAACTCGGCAGGAGCAGCGTCGACATCCTCCACCAGCATCTTGCCGGTGGTGGTGACCGTCTGGTTCCAAAGGGCCTGACGCATGGCGACCGGGAAGTCAGCCATCTCCAGGGTGCCGGTGTAACCGTTGTTCGAGGCAGTGTGATAGTATTTCACGTCATCCGCGTAGAAGTCCGTGTCGCTGGACTCTTTGCTCAGGGTGACGTTCACCGCGCCCGGGACCTTCACCGGAGTGCCCCAGGAAGGGACACCGGCGGTGTAGGTGATCAGGGCGTAGTGGACATTCTTCAGTCCAAAATGGACTTTGTTGGCAGTTGCCATCTCATACCTCCAAATCGTAGATGACCTCGTAGCAGTCCTCATCGTCGAGGTGCGTCTCGGTCTTGTTCCAGTAGATGTCCGCGGCATCCAGTGCGTCTTCGACGGCCTTTTCCGCTGCGGGATCCTTGATCTTCGTCATCAGTTCAACGGAGATCTGTTTGCGGTGGTGATACACCTTGTTATCCGCTCCGAAGTTGTTCGAGGAGGTCTCGAAGAACACCAGGAACGGCATCGTTGGCGCTTCATTCTCGGGGAACGACCAGTACGCCGTCGGATATACCGCCGCGAGTATGTTTTTCAGTTCGTCAAGTTCCATTCTCCAACACCTTCGTCAGTTCTTTCTCGTAGGCGCCGACCACGTCTCTTTCCGTGGGCTCGATGTGCGGGAAGGCTTTCGCCTGCCCCACCGTGCGCCCTCCGGAGATGATCGGATGGCCAAACTCCAGAAGATGCGCGAGGCCGGGAAGGTCACCGTTGTAGATGACTGTCTCGGCCCCGGTCCGCGTCTTCGTTGTCTTGGTCTTCCAGCCTTTCCCGTATCTGCCTTCCCCCGGGGAGGTGTTCTTCAGCGTCTTGACCGCCCTTTTGGCTGCGGTCTTCTGCGCCTTCTCTATCTCCTCGGGGAGCATGCCGGCAAAGGCGTCCAGCTCGGCCATGACAGCCTTATCAAGGTTGTCCGGTGTTACCTTCATCGCCGCGCCTCCGTTCCAGGTACAGCTCGATCGTGTCGTTCCTTCCGTAGTAGGTCCGGTAGATCGAATAGATCTTGCCGTCCAGCTCCAGGTTATCTTCGCCGTGGTAGTCCGGTGCGAACATCGTGATCCGGAGGTCCGGTTTGAAACCGTTCGCCCCTCCTGAGAAGAACTCGTTCGCGGTCACGGACGATACCTGCCCGAAGACCTGTCTCTTGTCGACCGTCTTCACCCACTGGCCAATGCTGTCCTGTTGATACGTTTCCGTCAGGAAATAAAAGGTTATGCTTCTGTCCATGTCTTGTACCCCGTGGCCGTGGACAGTTGCGCCTTCTGTTCGTCATACGACGCCTTCAGGCGGTCATAGTCGTCCGGCTGGCCGAAGTTCAAGCGGCAGTAGGTGATCACCGCACGACGGACAAGCGGCTCATCGGTGTCGTCATTCGTGACCCCCGCCACGTTCAAGTCTTTCCGCGCGGCGTCGATCAGGTCCTGAAGCTCCGAGTCGAAAGCGTCGGTTGTAATTCTCAGCGCCAGCTTGGCTGCGCTCATGATTGAAGTGGCTGCCATGATTACACCTTCTTCCTTCTCGTCCGTTTCTGTTCGGCTTCCTCTGCCCATCCGTACTCCAGGAGGACAAGGCCGGTTTTCTCGTCTGTCTCGAAGATCTCCCCGGCCTTGTGCCTCTTGCCGTTTTCAAGGACGTCGGCTTTCGCCTTCAGCGTCATCAGTCGATGTAAGCAGCAGCCTTGACCTTGCGCAGGCAGCCTTCAGCGCGCATATAGCCGCCGATAACGAACTGCGCATTCTTCGCGTCGCGTTCGGTCTCCACGATGGTGTCCTGGATGACGTTCAGCACGAACAGCTTCGGATCCACGACGGTGACCTTGGTCGCAGCGTTGTCGAGCTTGACTTCGCAGCCGAGGGCGTAGCCGATGTTGAACGGGGAACCCTGGGCGATCGCGCCGACGATTTCGTAGTAGCTGGAGGCCGGGGCGTAGATGACCGGCTTGTTGGCCAGGTTGGCCAGAGCCAGGGCGGCCTTCACATCCGCGAACATGTCGGAAGTGCTGGTGACCTTCTGGGCGGTGCCGGCGTCGGTCAGGATGCGGGCGAAGACGTCCTTGGCCAGGGCTTCGCCGATGGCGTTCGCGATCTCGTTGATCAGGAACTGTTCCATAGCGCCCTGGGACATCTTGGCTTCCGCGTAGGACAGGCAGACATAGGTGTGGTAGTCAGCACCAACAAGGGTGACGTCCACGCCGGTGAAGGTCTGTTCGCTGGAGGTCGCGCTGTCCATCTTCTTGGTGACGGCAGCAGGGGTCATCTTCGTGACCTTGATGGCGATGCCGGTGCGAAGGGTGTCGATGTCGGCCAGGATCGGGTGGTTGCTGTTTACCTGATCCCAGATCGCCTTGTCGAGGGCTACGGGAAGGCTCAGGCCGTCGCCGTAGGCGCTGTTATCAGCCAGGATGGCACGCTGTTCGGGAGTGGCCTTGCAGACCAGGTTCGCCATGAAAGCATCGCGGTATTCTTTGGTTTCGATACCAAACATTTCTTTTCTCTCCTCTTCTTTCATTTCGAGAATGACTTCGCCTTCGGTGATGGCCTTTTCGCGAAGTTCGTTTTTCTTGGCCTCTTCGGCCTTGCGGGCTTCAAGCTCCGCATTGATTGCCCTGGCTTCTTCCTCCAGAGCGTTCAGGTCCGCCTCGGGGCTGTCGACTTCGGCACCGATCTGGGTGCGTCTCTCCATCAGTTCGTCGGCGGATGCGGTTTTGATGTCGATCATTTCAACACCTCCGTCATGATTCGTATTCTCTGCTTCTGTCTCTCGACGGCTTCCGACTTGGCTCTCGCACTCTCCAGTGATTCCTTCGCGCTGTCCAGCGCTTCGGAAAGGCCGCGGGCCGTGATTGACGTCGCTTCATACGCCGGGAACGTAACAGCAGACACCTCAAAAATGCGCGAGATACTCCGGATGTGCCTCGTAGGGTGCTCGCTGTCTGGATCGTCCCAGCTATCCTCGTCGACCGTGAACATGAAGGACATCCCGTCAAGGTCCCCTCTCTCCACAGCCGAGTAAAGGCTCTTCGCTTCGGCATTGTTCTCCGTGTCAAGGTCGACGCGGATATGCATGCCGTCATTCGGCACCAGCATCAGCTGCATGGTGCTGTTCTCGTTGTTGTTTCTGGATCTGGCCAGCGGGATCATGCTCGTGTCGTGGTTCACCAGGAAGCGGACGTCCTTCATGTCCGCCGCGTCCAGGGCTTCCGGTTCGATGATCTCGTCATACCATCCCAGATTTGTGCGGCTGCCGAACACGATCGGCTGGCCGGTCAGGAAGTGTCCGTGCGCTTCGTTCTCTTCGGCACGGACCTCGAAGTTAAATGCTCTGATCTCTTTCTTCATCGGGTTCCTCCTCGAGCTTGTCGCTCGCGTCGTAGTATTCTCCGCGGATAATCCGCTTGTCTCCGCCTTCCACCTCCGGAAGGTTCCAGATCTGCCGCACGTCGTTGATGCTCATGATGCCTCTATCAAGCATCTGGCTCGACACGTTCAGCTTGTCTGCGTTGCTCATGTACTGCAGACGGTTGGATGTCGCCGTCACTCTCGCGCCCTGGCTCTGTTCCCGGAACGTGAAGAGCATCTTCGTCATCACGTCACTGAACTGGATGGCGAACGGCTCGATCGCGCCTTCATAGAACGCCGACCAGGCATCTCCGTAGGCTTTGTTCTGCAGGACATCGTCGTTGACGCCGAAGTAATCGCAGACAGATGCCTTCGTCTGCGCTGCCGTCTCCGCGTCCATCACGAACGGCTTCGCGGTGATCTGCTGAATGTTGTCGTATTTGTTCGGGAACAGCAAAAGGCCGCCGCCTTCCGCATCCCTCTCGAAGTTCAGCTTCGAGAAATTGGAGCGTTCCTTCTTCAGGTCGTCGTCAGTCGTGAAATTCGTCAGCCTGGCCATGAACCTGTATGTGGCTGCGCTCTTCACGCCCTCCTTGATGCCCTGGTCCTGAATGCTGATCAGGTCCATCGTCGGCAGGAGGGCGCGGTTGCTTTCGCCCTTGAAGTCGTCACTATACTGGAACTTCGTCAGGATCCCGCAGTTCTCCAGCTCGATCGCCGCCTTGTCTCCGTTCGAGAATTCATAAGACAGGTACGGCACACCGCCGTACTGCTTCAACGTCACTCTCGAAGGCAAAGGCGCGTAGATTCCGGACATTTCTCCGAACTCGTCAAGCACCGGCACCATGAACGCCGTGTTGTGGACGTCCAGGATCGTAGACAGCCGGTACAGGAACTGCCCCCAGGTCTGGTATTTGTTCGGGCCGTGTTTCAGTTTGTTCCGGAGCGCCGGCTTCGCAGATCCGGAGATCTCTACGGCAAGTTTGGAAATGTGCGTCGCCCTGGCATTGATCGCCGAGCGCACCAGCTGGCTCTCATAGATCCCTCCGCCGAAGCGGGTGAACACCGGCGCATAGCCGGTCATGAGGGAGTAGTCCCCCTCGTACTTCCCGCGAGGCTTCGGCTGCCGCCCGAGAAGATCCTTAAACAGTCCCATGTGTCACCTCATGTTTTGCAGTTGCACACCGATCTCGCCATACCACTTCTGCCGCATGCACATGGCGTCGAGTAAGGCCGCGCATATGTCGATGTGGCTCCGTGGCGTGACTTTGACCAGTTTCCCCCTCCCCCTCTCGACGCTCATCTTTATCGCGCTCTCGAGGAGGTGTATTTTCAGTAGGTCGTTGTCGCCTATTCTTATCTTCCCGTCTTCCAGGAGGCCCTGCGTCTCCTGAATGACGCCGTAAAGGTTCTCGCCCTGGAAGACATCGTCGCACTGAAAGCCGAACGCCTTTAGATCCTGTACCAAGTACTGTGCAGAATATCGGTCATAGCCGACCTTCAGCGGATAGATGTGATACTTCGTGACCATCTCCGCCAGCCAGTTGAAGGCGTCGTGGTAGTCGACGAAGTTCGTGCCGCTTGCACCGAGCAGCCCCCTCTGGATGAATGCGTTGTACGGAAGCCCGTCGCGCTGCGTTGCCTCGTCGATTTTCTCAGCCGGCAGCCACGCCTTCGCGAAGACGTTCAGGATCCCGCCCTTTTCGACAATGAGGACCGCTGCCGACAAATCGGTCGTGCGGCTAAGATCGACGCCAGCCACTGCATAACAGTCGCGGAAGTCTTCCAGTTCCAGAGGATCTCCGCAGGCTGCTTCGACGAGTTTCGCCGGCAGCCATGCGAGAGACGAGTTCTGCTTCAGGTTGCAGTACTTGGTGATGAACTCAGCCTTTTTGCTAAGAGATCCTTCAGCGACTGCAATCTCTTCCAGGAGGTAGTCGACCGTCACGCTGACGCCAAGGTTCGGATTGCTCTTTCTCAGCTCGTTGATGTCGTTCCACTTCTCGATGTCGTCGATCATGTACAGGACCGGCAGGAGGCGCCGCTCCTTCGAGCTGCCGAGGAGGAACGCGGTGGACCTCTTCAGCATTTCGTCATAGATCGAGTCGTTCTGGTAGCCGGAAGTCGAGCATGACAGAAGCATCGGCTCAGGCCTCGCGCCCATGCCGGATTTCATGACCTCATACTGCTTCAGGCCCTTGTCTCCCTCCCAGGCCGCGATCTCGTCGCAGATGCACAGCGAAGGGTTGAAGCCGTCGGATCTCTTCGCCGCGAACGCGATCTTCTTTACCGTCGAGTTGGTCGACGGGATATACAGATCCGTCTGCCGGTGCCGCTCCATGTCGGAGTCATCGTTCAGCTTCTTCTTGTGGACGTCCTTCTCCTTGGCCAGCCGGTTCTTCTCCTGCCATTCCGGATCCAGCGTAGTCATCACCCAGATATTCGAGTAGATGATCTCCGCCTGCTCGAGTTTCGGCGCGATAGTAAACACCCGCGTCCCGAAGCCCTCCTGCGTCCAGATGTATCTGGCGATCGCGGAGGCGAACAGCGATTTGCCGTTCTTCCTGGCTACGATCAGGACGACCTCGCGGAACTGCCGCAGCCCTTTCTCGTCAACGATGCCGAACATGCACGAGACGAGCGCCTTCTGCCACAGCTCCAACTTAAAAGGACCCGGTGCAAGGGGTCCTTCAGTGTGGAAACAGTGCTTTTCCATCCATTCGATGGCGCTGTTTGCCCTCTTCGCGTCGTAAAAGAACAGCTTTTCTTCCAGTCCGCGAACAATATATTCATACAACAGGCGGACCCAGCGGCCCACGACGACAGAGCCGTCTTTTATGTCCTGGTAGTATGCGTAAATATAGCTCTTTCCATCCATCTTGTCCTTCTTCTTCGTATCTCGCCCTCGCTGTGTGTAAAAGAAAAG
>Ga0326513_10000851_pt1 | contig 25536 bp, 27 predicted proteins | sample 2_2465_0518_D_FD_203654 | JGI IMG/M metagenome (GOLD analysis project Ga0326513, IMG submission 203654) | Bovine rumen microbial communities from UC Davis, California, United States - 2_2465_0518 | ecosystem: Host-associated > Mammals > Digestive system > Stomach > Rumen | place: USA... | reverse complement strand
AGCTTTTATTATATTCAACGCTTGGAGGCAATAAAAATACCAACCCACATATAAGGGCTAACAATTTTTTATGTCAAATAAATAAAAAGAGACTATCTAACATTCTTGTTGTTAGACAGCCTCTTTAAATAATTGCCTATATTGGCAAATAAACTATTAAAAAATTGTCATTTTAACACCGCATCACAATCCCGTTGCAACAACACTCACACGCAATGGAAATTCGCGGTTGAATTGAGTATTGATAATCGTTGTAGTAATAGTTTGCAGCGGTCTTACAGAAGTTATTGCTGTAGTGCCATAAGTACTGGATGTAACCGTTTCTACCGCCACAGGCACAAGCAACATATACAAAGTATCCACAGGTGCAGGCGAACGCAAAGCACGTGTCAGAACTGTAGATAAATCATACGAATAATAGGCATGCACATTATCTAACGAGTCCACTTCAGTGTACAGCGAACTCAACATAGCACTTGAATCATTAGGCAGAGAGCGAGAGTAAAAGAACTCATCAACTCCGTCTTCCTCTATTAGCAACATATTGGTTGGAGGTTGAGCCCATTGTGAAACATCGGTAACATCAACCGTTGATACATAGTTGGTTGCATATAATTTTACTCTAGCACTATTCACATACGGACGCTTACCCATCAAAATCGAATCCTTGACGTTCTTAACCATTTCAGATATAGGTAAACTCAGTACTGTATAGACATTTGCCGGTGACGATACATACGATAAGGCTGAATCTTGGAGCAAAACATCAACAAAATCATCGGCATGAATATTCTTTATTCGATTAACAACTCGAACCTCGTCAGTTGCATAGAACGAAACAATATCGTTGGCTGTTGTATCACGACCTTCAACACTATACTGAAAATGATAATATAGTGAAACAGACATCGAGCCGATATATAGAACCGTTGACGAACCAAAATCAGAGGTTATATATAATCCTTTAAAATATTGATTGAATTGCTCTTGACTCAGATATTTTCCGCCATTATACAATCTGTTAATCACATTATCGTTCAACTGAAATCGTATAATAGAGGCTTCGATACTTGAGGTTGATATTGAATCCGCAGGTGCCGCAGCAGTAATAATCCTCGGTTGAACAACAGCAACTACACTATCAGTCAAAGAGCAATAGTCATACGGGTCAATATCAGTGTAATAAGTAGAATCATAGTCTAAAGTCTGCTTGTCAAGCATATAGGCAGTTATCGACATTGGTGTATTTCCATCTCCATACCAATTTTGATAATAGAGTTGCAATACTGCGGAGTCTAATATAGCATTGTCTGGAAATATAAAACCTTCAGGGCATGTAAATTGCGTCAATATATCAGCATGAATAGTTCCCAAACGGCTGTCGGCTTCACCTAACAATAAAGAGTCAGGGTCGGAAGGTATATTCTGAACTTCAAGCATGAAACTTGAAACATCAAATGTATCGGTACCAACCAATATCTGGTCGTCAGTATTAAGCACCGACAATCCTGTTTGCTCATTTTTCGAGCATGCAAAAAAGAGTAATATAACGAATAGTAGAGATGCCTTAGCAAACATCTCTACAACACTATAATTAGACTTATCACTACACATTTTGAACATAATCAATATCAATCCTATCGACCCAAAATCTGCTTATAGAATTGCAAATATGCCTCATTCGTTGATTGGTAGGGCATAAATGGTAATTTTGTTTTCTTAATAAAAGACTCTAACGTTTTAGGCATGACCTCCGATGATTGAACAACAGCATCACTATAACTGATTGCCAATTTAAGCAAACTATTGTATGTTACTTTTTTACCTAAAATAGATTCTACATCCTCTTTATTAACACCTGGCACCAATAATTTTTCGGCAAATTTAGCATTAAATGTTTGCTTCATATCTTGGTCGAAAATAGAGAATACGACTTTAGCATTACTAAAGAACGGTGAGTCGTTGAAGGCTTTTTTAATATATAACGGAGCGAGCGCTGACATCCAACCTGACACATGTATGATGTCAGGAGTCCAACGCAAACGTGTAACGACTTCCATTACACCACGGCAGAAAAATATTATACGCTCGTCATTGTCAGCATAAGGTACACCCTTCTCGTCAGCAAGACCACGACGAGTCTTGAAATAGTCGTCATTATCAATAAAATAGACTTGCAGTCGAGCAGACTGAATTGATGCTACCTTAATCAATATGGGATGATCCATATCTGATATCAGCACATTTGTGCCTGACAAACGAATGACTTCATGCAACTGGTTGCGCCTCTCATTGATTTCACCAAATTTTGGCATAAAAGTGCGTGTTTCACAACCATTAGCCTGACAATATTCAGGCAACTTACGATTCAACACGCGCATCGGTGTCTCTTCGGCTAAATACGGATAAATCTCTTGCGATATAAAGAGAACTCGAATTGGCTCGGCCATAACAAAAAAAATTATCGAATACTTTTCCGTTGCAAAATTACATTTTTTTTTCGTAAATTCCAAATTTTCAAGCACTTTTTATGTTTTTCAACATAATTACTATCATTTATCAACTATTTACAAAACAGAAAATTATAAAAAAGCAGGTCAATAAAAAAATTGACCTGCTTGAAAACATTACTGCTTATATAACAATCAAATAAGTTGCATTGTATCTGAAGCAATCATATACTCTTCATCGGTCGGAATAACGCATACACGAACGCGACTTTGAGGTGTGGAGATTTCAACTTCTACACCTCTACTGCCTGCATTTTTAGTTTCATCAATATCAACTCCGAGGAATGTTAAGCCTTTGCATATTTCTGAACGAATATAAGCATCATTTTCGCCTATACCACCGGTGAAAACGATAACTTCAACTCCATTCATAGCAGCAGCATAAGCACCTATGTATTTGCGAACACGATAGATAAACATGCGACGCGCTAAGTCTGCACGTTTATTACCTTGCTTGATAGCAGCTTCGATATCACGGCAGTCACTTGATACGCCTGATACGCCGAGCAGACCTGATTTTTTATTAACCAGATTAGAGAACTCTGCTGTTGAGAGGTGCTCTTTGTCCATAATATAAGTTGCAGCCCCCATATCCATATCACCGGCTCGCGTACCCATAACAAGGCCTTCAAGCGGCGTAAGACCCATTGAAGTGTCAACAGATTTCCCATTCAGAACGGCAGCACATGAACCTCCATTACCTATATGAGCAGTTACAGTTTTGGTCTTATCATAGTCAAGACCGAGAAAATCACATACTCGACGAGACACATAACGATGCGATGTGCCGTGGAAACCATATCGACGAACACCATATTTCTCATACAACTCGTATGGAATGGCATACATATATGCTTCATCTGGCATCGTTTGATGGAAAGCCGTATCAAAAACTGCTACCTGCGGCACATTAGGCAAGGTACGCTTAATTGCATCTATTCCTTTAAGGTTTGCCGGATTATGCAATGGTGCCAACTCTGCACACTGCTTGATACTTTCAATAACTTCGTCAGTTATTAGAACTGACTGATTGAATTTTTCACCACCATGTACTACACGATGACCAACAGCATCAATTTCGTTCAAAGATTTAATTACACCCACTTCAGGGTCGGTCAGTACGGAGAATATCAATTCTATACCAACAGTATGCTCCGGCATAGGCTTATCAATTTGACGTTTTGAGCCATCAGGCAAAGTAAACTTTAAGAAAGCATCAGGAAGACCAATTTTTTCTACTCCACCCTGAGCAATCACCTTTTTTTGTTCCATCTCGAAAAGTTTATACTTGATAGAACTTGAACCACAATTTAATACTAATATCTTCATAAACGAATAAACTTATTAACTCACTTAATGGCTTGATTGGCAGTAATAGCAATCATTGTTACGATGTCGGCAGGTTTGCAACCGCGTGAAAGGTCGTTGACCGGCGCAGCGATACCTTGAAGTATAGGTCCAATAGCATTAGCGCCAGAGAAGCGTTCTACAAGTTTATAACCTATATTACCTGCTTGCAGGTCTGGGAACACAAGCACATTAGCCTTACCGGCAACGGTACTTCCCGGAGCCTTTGATTTACCAACCGATTCAATCAAAGCAGCATCAGCTTGCAATTCGCCATCAAGTGCCAAATCAGGTGCCATCTCATGTGCTAAACGAGTAGCCTCTGTAACCTTGTCGATAAGTTCATGTTTAGCCGAACCTTTAGTTGAAAAACTCAACATAGCAACACGAGGTTCATATCCACCTAATACACGTGCTGTCTCAGCAGTAGTAACGGCAATTTGAGCCAATTCAGGGGCTGTCGGACATGGGTTGACAGCGCAGTCAGCAAATACTAAGAGTCCGTGTTCACCAAGATGCTCGGCAGGTGTGAACATAAGGAAAGCACCGGAAACAACTGATATACCGGGTTTAGTTTTGATAATTTGGAAAGCCGGGCGTATAGTGTCAGCCGTTGTACCACGAGCACCGGCAAGTTCACCATCAGCATCGCCATTTTTAATCATCAGACAACCTAAATACAAGGGGTCTTGTGCTTTTTTATGAGCCTCTTCAGGAGTCATACCCTTTGCTTTACGGAGTTCGTAGAGCAGATTAGCATAAACTTCCATCTTCGGATTAGTAGAAGGATCAAAAATCTGAGCGTCTTTAATATGCTCATAACCCTTTTCTGCTGCCATACGATTGATAACTTCAGGATTACCGATGAGTATCAATTTTGCCACTTTGTCACGTAAAATTTCATTCGCAGCCTCTAATGTACGAGGTTCATCACCTTCCGGCAAGACTATACGTTGAGGATTAGCCTTAGCGCGGTCAAAAATTTGCTTTAATAAATCCATGATATATAAAAATTAAATAAATTGATTCTCTGACCACAAAGTTACTACAACTTTCTCTTTTTACCAAATATAAGAGCATTGAATTTTCTACAATTAACATGTAGAAACAAAAATATTTTGTGTATTTCGCAAATTATGAGTATTTTTGCAGATTGAAAAGAAACAATTATGAAACATTTAACAACCATATTACTTGCACTTGGAATCATAACCATTGCCTACGGGCAATCACCACAACAAGCCGACAAGTTTTTTCAAGATAAAAACTACCAACAAGCCGAAATTCTCTACCAACGACTTGTAGCACGCTACCCCAAAACACCTTTATACTGCTATCGGTATGCAAGATGCCTATACGAACGTCAGGATTACGAAAAGGCAATTGAATATTTTAAGAGTACTACGGCAAAATACGGACTCGCTAATTTTTATATTGGAGAGTCAGCATTTCAGACATACCTGTTTGACGATGCTGTCAAATATTATGACACCTATTTGGCAAGCATTGATACAACCCATACGAATTGGAAAGCTGTTCAGAAGCGCAGGAGCCAATGTTTAGTCGGGCAAAGGCTGATAAAACATGTACAAAACATTATAATTACCGACACATTTATTATGCCTAAACAAACGTTTCTTTCAGCCTACCATTTAACCAAAGAGGCAGGAACGATTAGTGCAAATAAAGAAATGCACATAACTTTCACTAATTCGCGCAATAATCGTCAGATAATAACACAATACAACGACAATGATAGTATCACATCATTATACTCAGCAGAAAAACTAATAGACGGCTGGGCTGATACAATTCCATTCTACCAAGACCCTCAACATAGCATCAACTTCCCTTTTTTACTTAACGATGGCGTAACTCTATATTTCGCAACCGAAAGAAGCGATGGAATGGGCGGTTTAGATATTTATCGCACACGTTATGACTCTGACGCAGAAAATTTCTTGCGCTCGGAAAATATCGGATTTCCATTCAATTCACCTTACAACGACTATATGCTTGCCATCGATGAAAACGAGGGTATTGGGTATTTTGCCACCGATAGAGACTGTGCCGTTGATAGTGTAACGATAATCCAATTCGTATGGAACGAAAAAAAAGATTATCTTCTGACCTCACCAGATGACACGACCACTCGACAAATAGCACAACTCAAAGTCATAAAGATTGATTCTGTAGCGCATGGTAACGCAAAAATTGCCCTTTCAACGGACTTTTTATCGAATTTTACGTCATCAGACTATAGCCATATATCGCTTCAGACACCACCGGATTTTCACTTCGTAGTGGCAGATGGCGTTGAATACACGCAATATAGTGATTTTACCAATGCTGAGGCATTAGAGATGTTTCGGACTTATGAGCAGGCTTTAATAATACACCAAAAGGACAATGAAAAGTTAGACAACTTGCGCATGCAATACATAAACGCCAGTCCCGAACAACGCTCCCGTCTATCAACAACGATTCAGAATCTGGAAGAAACAACAGCCAAGCAGCAGTTAATACTCAAACAAAAAGAAAAACAAATTAGAAAATTAGAAAATTCTAAATAGTTATGATTGTAATAGCAACCACAGCGGAAATTAAACTTATCGAGCAGATTTTAGGTGAACAAGCCTACGAGTACTACCCTATCATCATCACCGGTGTCGGTGGTGCTAACGTATGCGAACATCTTCGCCACGTTCCATTAGACACAAAGATAATCAACATCGGTTATGCCGGCAGTAGCAATACTGAGATTGGCACAGTAGTTAATGTAACGAGTTGTAAAATATATCACCCTAATGTAACATATAAAGAGCCGACTTATACTCTTGCTTTTTCTCCTATTCATCCTAATATGGTGTGCTACACATCTAACGATTTTGTATTAGAAAGCAAAGAAAAAAATTGCGTTTTTGATATGGAACTCGCCCATATATGCGCAATGGGCTTCAAAGACATTCAAAGTTTTAAAGTGGTGAGCGATAATTTGAGTCTGCATCAATACGACAAAACAACCGGCGATAATAATTGTAAAGCAGCAGAATAAACTAACGCCAATGGAATTTAATTGGGTCGAAATAGTTGGTGCGTGTACGGGTATAACCTACTTAATACTTGAAATCAAACAAAACATGTGGCTTTGGCCCGTAGGTCTGCTCAACGCTATTTTCTATTCCATTATCTTCTACATGGGTGGTTTGTACGCTATTATGACTCTCCAATTATACTACATCGTGATGATGATTTACGGTTGGTATCAATGGTCAAAAAAAGATTCAGAAAGCGATATTGACGACGAGAGCAGTGCTGTTAAACGTGTTAATCCAACTCTATGGCTATATTTGGTCATCGCAACTATTGCTGTATGGGGACTATACTATTTAGTGCTTATCACTTTTACTGATTCTACAGTTCCTATTTGGGATGCTATGACAACCTCCATGAGTATAATAGGCACATGGATGTTAGCCAAACGCTATTTAGAGCAATGGTGGGTATGGATATTTGTAAATATATTTTCGGTAGGACTATATTTTTATCAAGGGTTAACCATAACTTCCATTTTATACGCTTTCTACGCTATAATGGCTGTTGTAGGTTTGCAACAATGGCGCAAATCAATGAATAACTGATGGCACGTATCGCTCTCATAGGACCGGAATCTGTTGGCAAATCAACGCTTGCACATCAACTTGGCATTCATTACAATTTGCCAATAGTTGACGAATATGCACGCACGTACATTGAGGCATTAAACAGACCATACACTTATGATGATGTCGAACAAATAGCCTATCAACAATGCCAAGAGTTTGCTAATAATGCCAATGCTTTTTTTGATACTGATATGATTATCACTAAAGTATGGTTTGATGTTGTGTATGGGCACAAACCGGAATGGTTAGAGAAATGGATGCTTACAAATAAGATGGACTTCTATTTGCTATTGCAACCTGACATCAAATGGGTTGACGACCCTACACGCGAAAATGGGAACCGGCGCGAATGGCTTTACAATATATATAAACATGAAATAAAACTTTTAGACGTGCCATACCAAGAAATCGGCGGTCAAGGATATAGTCGTTTGAATAATAGCATTGACATATTAAATCAGATAATAAAAATACAAAAATAAATGAAACCTATAGTACAAAAGACTCTTACTCACGCAGGTATTCTGCTTATTTTTTTCATTTTAGCCTGCATCTTCTTTAGCCCCGTTCTATCCGGCAAAGTTATAATGCAAGGAGATATTCAGAAATACGAGGCAATGGCAGCAGAACAAAAAAGAGTACAAGAAGCAACAGGCGAAGTGCCGGCATGGAATAGTGCTATGTTCAGTGGTATGCCGGGCTATCAGGTAACAGCCAAACCGCAAAAATCCATATTTAGTGCATTAAAATCAGTCTTAACCATGCACCACATTGGTTGGGAACGCAATATAGGAGTTCTGTTCTTATATCTTATTGGTTTCTATGTTGCCATGATAAGTTTAGGTTGCAGTCCATGGCTTGCTGTGATTGGTGCAATAGCATTAGGCTTAGGCAGTTACAACATAATCATCGTCGAAGCTGGTCATATAACTAAGGCATGGGCAATATCAATGATGGCACCAATATTGGCTTCAATGGTGATGATTTTTCAAGGCACTCATGAACGAACCGAAGCAATAGAAAAAACACCTATATGGAAAAATGGTAAAATAGTATGGGGCTTTATATTGTTCACAATAGCCCTCGGACTTCAGATAGCGTTCAACCATATTCAGATTACTTTCTATACAGTAATTGGTGGCATTATTCTTGGTGCCACATATCTTGTATATTCAATCAAAGAGAAGTATTTTTCTGAATTTGCAGCCGGTGTAGGTGTTTTACTGTTGGCATGTGTACTTGCTTTTGGCGGCAATATACGACATCTACTTGTCAATCAAGAGTATGCCAAATACACTATGCGTGGAGGCACAGAACTGACTATCAATCCGGATGGGAAAGAAGAAGTTAAGAGTGAAGGACTTGAAATCGACTATGCCTTCGCATGGAGTTATGGGATAGGCGAAACATATACAATACTTGTACCGGGAGCATACGGCGGCGGGTCAAGAGAAAAAGTAAGCAAAGACTCACAATCATATAAGACATTCCGTCAGAGCCAGATGCCATTGTATTGGGGCGAACAGCCATTCACTTCAGGTCCCGTTTATTTCGGTGCTATAATATGTTTTTTGTTCGTTTTAGGCCTATTTGTAGTCAAAGGACCTGAACGTTGGTGGCTACTGATTGCCACATTATTAGCAGTAGTTATGTCATGGGGTAAAAACTTCTTACCTCTCAACGATTTATTGTTCAAATATCTGCCACTATACAATAAGTTTCGAACTCCGAGCATGAGTCTCGTGCTTGCTAATATAACCATGATTATGCTCGGAATTTTAGGTGTGCGAGAACTATTTACAAGTGACGATAAGAAGCGTAATAATAGAGCAATCTATTGTGCTACAGGCATAACCATTGGCATTTTGCTTGTCATGCTGATTGTGAAAAACAACCTCTCTTTTTCCGGAGCAAGTGACCGTCAGATGGCAGCGCAATATGGTCAGAATTGGGGACAGATATTTTCCGTTTTAGTCAGCGACCGCAAAGCACTATTTGTGTCGGACACTTGGAGGTCAATACTCTTTATTCTGCCCGTGGCAATAGTTATTTGGCTTAGTGCCAACAAAATACTGAAAAAGGATTGGATTGCTTATAGTGTAATTGCCGTATCGGTTCTTGCCGATTTATGGGCTGTTGACCGCCGCTATTTAGATGATGACAACTACATAAATCCGAAAAAGGTGGCTCTCAAACCATCGGCTACCGATCTTGAACTTGACCGCCTTGCCGCACAATTCGGCGATAAAGACTACCGTGTGTTTGACTTATCAGTAAATACCTTTAACGATTCTCAACCAAGTGCTTTCCATCATCAGGTAGGTGGTTATAGTGCCGCTAAGCTACGCCGTTACCAAGACTTGATTGACTTCCATTTGAGCCGTCCGATTAATCCCGAAGTGTTGAATATGCTGAACACACGCTATGTAGTGCAACGCGATGGTGTGCATCGCAATCCGGAAGCATTAGGTAATGCTTGGTTCGTGCGTGAAGTGCAAGCAGTCAGAAGTGCCGATGAAGAAATATTGGCACTAAAAGATTTTGACCCTGCAAAGACGGCAATCGTAGATGTTTCAAAATGGCAGATAGGGCAATTTGAATATGATGAGAATGCGACAATTAGTATGCAGCACGAAAAGATGTATAATCCTGATCATCTGACTTATCATAGCAATGCTGCAACCGACCAGTTGGCAGTATTTTCAGAGATACACTATGCACCGGATTGGTTTGCATATATTGATGGTAAGCCGGCAGAATACGTAAGAGCAAATTACGTGCTGCGAGCCATGATAGTTCCCGCTGGTGAACATACCATAGAGTTCGTCAATGAAGCACCGCGATTCCATCTGTTAGACCGATGGACATTAATATGCTCAATAATTTTGAGTTTGATATTGGCCGGAGTATTGGTTTTATGCTATATGCCGAGCAGAAAAACGGCGGCATCAGATTGAGTCTAAGACGATAGTCACAGGTCCGTCATTCACAAGACTTACCTGCATATCTGCTCCGAAGCGACCTGTTTCTACATGCAGACCATATTGCTCGCGGAGCAGTTGATTGAAATAATTATATAGCGGTTTGGCTTTCTCGGGTCGAGCCGCTTCTATAAATGCCGGTCGGTTACCATGGCGGCAATCGGCGTAGAGAGTGAATTGGGAAATACTTAAAATCGCAGTGCCGGGAATATCGGCGAGCGCAAGATTCATCTTGCCTTCAGCATCGCTGAATACACGCATTTGTGCCACTTTCTTGGCTATATATTGAACTTCTTTTTCTGTGTCGGTATGAGTAATGCCAACAAGCAGAAGAAATCCTTGTTTTATCTGTCCTACTATCTCACCTGCAATGCTGACAGAAGCAGCTGTAACCCTTTGAATAACTATGCGCATCGTTTTGTTCTATTTACCAATAAGACCTTTAGTTACATTGCGGCGGAAAAGAATCAGTTTCCGACCTTTTTGCGGTGCGAGACAGATAGTATAGTAGGCTGCAAGTACAAGTGTACCGCACCACTTGACAAACTCTGAAAAGAGTCGTTTGATATATTTCGATTTTGATATGTCAAGTGTTCGCTGTCGTTCGCTTTGGCCGATTTGGTGAGTGAGTCGGTCGAAATAGTCCTGCTCAAGTTTCTTTTGCGGTATGATATGGTGCAGAATGGCTTTGGGCAGATAGCGAAACTTCATATTTTGGCTTTGCATCTTGTCAAAAATATCTTTTTCTTCTGCCCCCATCAGGTTATTGCCTTTTCTGCCTAAAGCGGTGTTGAAAAATCCTATTTTTTTAAATACTTCTGCACGATAGGCAGCATTGCCGCCACCCGGGTATCTGCCGTTAGGAAAGTCGCGCTCTTGGTCACCGAAATAGAGATAACCGCACAATAATTCCTTAGTATATCGGGTCATCCATTCAGGCTCTTGAGTTTCGTATAGTGGAATGATAGGACCGCCTGCCGCTTCAATATCAGGGTTGGCTTTGAAAAAATCTGCGAAAGTCTTGAGATACCATTCGTCAACAAGTGCGTCATCGTCAACATATACGAGAATATCGCCTTTAGCTTCTCGAATACCTTTGTTCCGTGCTGCAGATAGCCCTTGCTCCGGCTCTACCATATAGTGGAAATTGATGTCTTGATGCGCGGCAGCAAAATCTGCGCATACTTGACGGGTATTGTCAGTGCAGTTATTGTCAACAAGCAGAATTTCGTAATCCGATTTTGCCAACGTGTTTGCAGCAATACTTTTAAGCAGATTACCAATATATTTCTCGCGATTATAGGTGCAAATAATTACAGAAAGAAATAGAGTCTTTTGTGCCATGTTTTTTAGCTGTTTAGGAGTGAACTGTGTGGTATTATAAAAAATTGACTTTTAAATACTTACACGCCGCAAAGGTAATACTTTTTTTTGATATAGCCAACCAGAACCACTCACAATGTTACTTTACCAACGAAATATCTTGACTAAATTCTGTTATAAAAGAATCAAAATCGGTTGGTGCTTTTAGGTATTCGGGAAATGTTGCGTAAACATTAGCCATGAGTTCGCCTAATTGGGTATTCATAATTCCAGGACGATTTTTGAGACAATTAAGAAGCGAATAGCTGCTTACTTTGATGCCCAAATATAAATATGGGTTGATGGCCGCACCAGAAGCGATTGTTACAAAAATCTTGTTTTCTATTGGTTGGTTGAGCATTATTAGTTCCCATGGAATAGAATTATTTATATTCGTTTTGTATCCTAACTCCTTAAAGCGATTTATGGGGTTACGTGGATGTACTTTGATCATAATGTTGTCCTTACCCACATATTGACTTATCATGTTTACTATTTCTATGTCAGGAACATCATCTCCTTCTGCATAATAGGATTCTTCAAAAAAGATAACTTTTTTATCATACTGATCAATATTATTAGAGTATTTGAAAAGTTGATTTGCCAAGTTAAGGAATGATTTGTTGCTTGGACTAAGTGGAGGAATAACGCAAATTTTTTCTGGTGGGAAATACCATGTTAGGAATTGAGGGTGAAATAGATATAATCGTTCGGTTTGAAAAAAAATACCTTTATGATCGATAAATCTGCGGTAGAAAGACTTTTCAGAATCGCTCTCAGCATAGACTTGTGAATACGTACCTAATCCTTCTTCAAAAATATGTATTTTACAATTATTATTACGTTTAGTCAGAACGCTACATAGCAGTTTGGTGAACACAGATATATTTGTAAATAAAATAGTATCATAGGTGTATCTACCAACTTTTACGACGTTAAAAAGATTCTGAATAACTGAACATGTGAGCGTAGTATAGTATTTAATCTTATCTGCCGTAGTTGATTTTTTTTTCCACCACTTCTTGCTTTTTATATAGAAAACATTCCTAAAACGTTTAGACTCTTGAGCATTTTTTGCTATTTGATCGCTTCCTTTGAACTGGTCGGAAACAAGAAAATCTACTATTGCATCGCTATAATACAATTCTAAAATATGCAATGCTACAATCACTTGGAATGGAGCATTGCATATAATCAATAATCGTTTATTTTGGTTTGTCATATTTTAGATATAAGCCATTCTATGGTATCTCTTATTGCACCTTGTCCCCCATTTTTTTTGCTTATATGGTCAGCAATATCCTTTACCTCTTTTGCTGCATCTGCCGGGCATGCAACGATACCTTTTGCTGCATGAATGGGAGCCATACATTGTAGGTCAAGCAAGTCGTCACCTATATATAGGACATCGCTTAAACTATACTGTATATTATCTTTTATTGAATAACTCTCAATTATTTGCGTCAGTAGTTGTAGCTTGTTGAAGCAATCCTGGTAACATTCAGATATCCCTAATTCTTGTGCTCTTAATTCAACTATTGTGCTTTTTCGAGCAGTTATAATAATAGGAATGATATTACGTTCTGGTAGCATACATTTTATAGCATATCCGTCTTTAATATCAAATGCCTTGAATAACTCTCCGTTTTGCCCCATATAAATTTTGCCATCGGTTAGAGTCCCATCAACGTCCATAACTAAAAAGCGTATCATATTTCGGCCTGCAACAATTGATTAACTTTATTCAATAATTCATCGTCAATAACTGGAGTAATAACGCCTGTTTCCCATTTGATTTTAGGAATTAAGAGCGTATCTTCCGGTAGCTGAATATCTATTAAGCATGGGGTGTCGTCGTTTAACCATTCTGCGTAGTCGGATAATAATTCGTATGATTCAATACTTTTTGCTTTAATGCCATAGGCAGTAGCAATTCTCTCAAAATTAGGCACCGTGTAACCACTATTTTCAGTGGTGATAGAAAACCTATTTCCGTATGAACCTGACTGAATTTCAGAAATTTTTCCGAGAGCGTGATTATTAAAGACGATTATCTTAATTGGTAAATGTTCTCTGTGTATTGTTTCTAATTCTTGAATATTCATCTGTAAGCCACCATCGCCTGTTATACAATACACAATTCCATTGTTTTTAGATATTGAAGCTCCAATAGCAAAAGGAAGACCGCACCCCATAGACCCATATCCTCCTCCAATCAGTATTCTGCCGTTGTGTCCTTTGAGTATAAGCGATTGCGCTGCCCAACATTGGTTTTGTCCTACATCAACGCAAACCATTGGATTTTCCGGTAGAAGGGATGATAATTTTATGATTGCTTTATTGCCGACTTCGCTATCATAGTGTTCCAATAATTTTTTTGCTTCAAAGCATCTATGATGCCATTCCGAATAGTCAGGAACATCTTCTTTCAGCAATGACTGCATAAATTCACATGCGTCCATCAGATATTTTTGTTCATCGTCCTTTACAGTTCGGCTTAATTCGTTAGGATCAATATCTACCCGAATGAGTGACGCTTTTCTGGCAAAGTTTTCACGAATATGCCCTATCTGACGCAAACCTAAACGAGCACCAACCGAAATTATTAAGTCGCACTCGTCGAGAATCATGTTGGAGATTCTATTACCATATGTACCTATAAAACCTATATGAATGTCGTCTTGTGCGATATCAACGCCATTCATTGTTGTAAGTACCGGAATATGTGTTTTATGTGCAAAAGTATGTATTAAATCTACAGCTTGTGCACTACGTGCTCCATTACCTGCTAATAATATCGGTTTTTTGTATGTTGTATGGAAAATCAATTATAACTCCTCCTTTCCTACCAATAGTTGCTAAATTATATGCTCTTGATACGATTTCTGGAAACTCTTCGGCACTATTGGGAGTAACTGAATACTTTGTTATGTGCCTTGTTGTAGAAACAATATCCATTTCTTGAAAACCGTTTTGTCTAATTCCGGAAAATCCCTTTGTCTCGTTACTTGGGACGTTGCCACAAATGCCTATGATTGGTATCCCATCAAACCAAGCGTCGGCAAGACCACCGAGTGCATTTACCGCACCAGGGCCGGATGTGGTAAAGTACACTCCAACCTTATAACTTGCTCGTGCATATCCATTTGCAGCAAATGAACAGCCTTGTTCATTATAGCATACATGTACTTTAATCTCATTTCGGCGCATATATAAGGCATCCATAAATGGGACTATATACCCGCCGGCATAACCAAATACATCAGTAACACCTTTCTTAATTAAAAAATCTACTAAATATTCAGCACATGTCATATTCCTTTAGCCTTTATATTTGTCGATAACTTCATCTAACGACGAAAAGTTGCCTTTACTATATCCTGCTCCATAACGTTTGCGTTTGTCAATATCAAGCGTTGTTATAACATTGTACATGTCGTGAAGATGATTGATCCCATTTTGCTGCATGTGATAAATATTGTCCACATGTGATTTCGCAGCACCGCAAATAAACATAGGCATATCATAACCCCATTGTATGGTTTGTTTGAGCGGAATCAGATATTTCTCAATAGTTTCAAGCAAAATAGTTAAGTTGTAATGTGTTCCATAATGGGTGTTAAGTAAATTCACGATTGCTTCAGTATTTGCATTTCCTGCACCGCGTCCCATACCTAATAGAGAACCATCAACAACCACGCTACGGTCTGTTTCGGCAGCCATACTAATTAAGTATTCAACAAGCGCACATGATAGATTCAGATTATTATGGGAATGAAGACCTATTTTTATGTTTTTATCAAGCAAAGCGTCTACCTGTTTGAATATGGGTTTTAAGTCGTGTAGGTGCATAATGCCGAAAGTATCAACTATTGCAAATGTTTCAGGGCAAAACTCATTTACAATCTCAATCATTTCTGCTCGCTCTTCCATTGTGTAACCCGGAGCATCCATTGGCTGTACAAATACATGGTATCCTTTTTGCTTGGCTGCTTTACAAAATTCAAGAGCCTCAAATCGTTCGTGTTTGGCAAACGATATACGCAAGCTTTCAAAAGAGTTATGATCACAATCATCAAGCAAATTGATGTTGTATCTGCTATTGTCGCAAAATCCCACAAATTCTGTTTCCCCCTTGCTCGTAGGAATATATTTTTTTACACCTTTTGAATTGTGATAGACAATAGGTTCGTTATTACTTTTTTCTTGCAAAAAGCCAGTTTCAACGTAATCTATTCCTGCACTAACAAGACCATTTATGACTCCATGAATAAAGTCATCGGAAAAGATTTTGTTTGTCAAATACCCTCCATCACGAATAGTACAATCTGAAATTTGTATGCTCATACTCATTTAGCCTTTTTATTAACATATTCATATAGTGCTTGAGCAACTGCCATATCATATTCTGTATCGATATCGCAACTTTCTTGTGGCTCAACCTCAACTAAACATGGTTTAATTCCAACTCTTCTATTATACGTTTCGAATACTTTGCGTGAAAAAACAAAAGCACCTGATGTCTCCATATAGATAGGCTCTAAATCTTGTGTTCTCGGGAAATGGTCAGGGTCAAAATTTAGTGGCATACCTTTGGACCATAAGAAAGTTTGAATCTTTTCAACAGTGAATGAAGAATCAAAGTTGCCATCATAAACTACACTTTCAATACACCTATCAATACTCTGCGAAGTTGTAAATGGAGCTGTTGCGTGCGACACAACGTAATAATCTGCATCAACTTCTTTTATAAACTCGCGAATAATATCATTGCAGTTGCAATCATTGCCATCTAAAAAATCTGGTCGCTTCAAAAATTTTACTCCATCTGGTAAATAGTTTTTTATTCGTTCGCTACTGCAATAAACATATATTTCCTCAATATGTTTACTTCCTAATAGAGCATCTAAAATGAATCGTATAAGTGGTTTGCCATCATAAAATTCTCGCAAGTTTTTTTCTTTAACTCGTTCGCTATTTAATTTGATAGGAACCATTGCTACTATTTTCATAAATATATTATTTTAATAACATTAGTAATTTCGCATTGCAAAGTTAGTACTTTTTATGAGTATGTGCAAATTTATTTATCAGATAGTTTGAAAAAGAGTATTTATTGTATGATTGAATCTTGAATTTTCAATATTCTCTTGCGAGCCAATGCATAAAGAATACATCATAGATTTGGTATTTGGTTTGTTTTTTTGTCGGAAGGGCAAGTATAAGTTCTTTGTCAACAAGGGTTTGTATTGTTCGTCTGGCTGTTGTTGTCCCGCTTATGCCATATTTGTGTAGAAAAGAGCTTGAATTGATTTGAGTAATTTCACCTTCTTTTGCTACAGCAATGAGAACCTGCCATTGTATGGCTGTCAGCAGTTCGCGATATTGCATATATGCTGTTTCGTTGAGGTCGAGCAGTCGTGCGCAAGCATGATTCACAATGTCTAAATCGACGGTTTTGGGACTTAATGAATAAATATAGTTGCACAAACTTTGTGTATAAAATGTATGTCTCTGTGTCCAGTATAGTATTTGGTTAAGAGCATCGTCATTACATTTTATCCCATCGTTTTCAAACAATTGTCTGATAAATGGAGCGTATTTATCTTCAGGTATTTTATCAATAGTGAGTGTTGACGTTTGTGAAAAGAATGGTCGTTTAGGTGAGAAAAACATTTCGGTCATCAATGTCTGGCGGCTTCCCGAAAAGATAAAACCTAAGTTGTGAAGGTTTTGTATAGTACCCCGTAGTAGTGCTTCCATGTGTTCGGGATAGGTCGCTACTTGCTGAAATTCGTCAAGTGCAATAACTATTTGCTGTGGTTGGTTGTTGAGAAATTCTAATATGTGTTGCAGTGTGGTTGCTTTGTCGGACTCTTGCTGATAGTTAAAACTTATTTGCGGCTCGCCGGTTAGTTGGTCAAATGAAAATGTAGGTCGCAGTTGACGCAGAAATTTCATTATGCGTTCAGAAAAACTTGTTTGTTCAGGGTAACGGACCAAAGTATCGCCCAATGCCTTGATAAAATCTTGTAAATCGCGTGTGTGGAAAAGGTCAATATATAATGTGTCGTAGGGTAGTTTTTGTTGTTCAATTTGATGGAAAAGGTGAAAAATTAAGCCCGTTTAGCCATACTTATGTGGTGAAATAAGTGTGGTGTCCCGACCGTTTTGTATGTTTGCAAGCAGTTGTTCTGTTTCTTGCTCACGGTCGCAAAACCACTCATCTTTCACAAAACCACGCACTAAAAACGGATTCATTTTATTGTTTTTCTTTGCTATAATTATTTTATTGTCAGTTTGTTATGTTGTTGCCTATTTTAGGTTGCCTATTTTAGGCGGTGCTGCAAAGGTAATACAAAATTTTGAAATGGACAAGTCTATATGTGATTATTTTTGACCTATAATCACCACCGATGAAGAATAAGTATATAAAATTGTTATTGAAAAATTAACGAACTATTGAAGAAATAATCAATTAATGATATGCTCTTGTTCCGGGAAGGCATGAGAATGAGTCAATAATGCCACATATTGTGTTGTCAGGATTAAGGACAATAAGTGTGTGTATTGAGTTGTTGTTCATAATTGTTCCGGCTTCGGCTATTTTGGCAGTTCGTAATATTGTTTTTGGTTTCGGTGACATGACTTCACTTGCCGGTGTGTTGAAAAAGTCCTGTCCGTATCGTTGCATCGCTCTGCGGACATCACCATCAGTGATAATACCATGTAGGACACCATTTTCAACAACAATAGCTACTCCGAGCGTCCCTTTTGTTATGCAATCAATAGCGGTTTGCATAGTATCTGTTGGCAAAATAAACGGTAAGTTTTCACTAACCATAATGTCTTCCACATTAGATGATAACCGTTTGCCAAGATCTCCACCAGGGTGTAGCATAGCAAAATCTGTCGGGCGAAATTGGCGTACCTCCATCAATGCGCATGCAAGCGCATCACCCATAGCGAGTGTGGCGGTTGTAGATGAAGTGGGAACAATATCGTATTTATCAGCCTCGTGGTTTACGCGTATGTTCAGATGTATGTCAGCACTATGCCCAAGCGGTGAATCCGAATTGGCAGACATGCCGATAATACTGATATGTTTGGCTTTAATAATAGGAATAAATCTTAGCAGTTCGTCGGTCGCTCCAGAATAAGAAATAGCCAACACGACATCATCCTGACTCAGCATGCCGAGGTCACCATGGTAAGCATCTAACGGGTTCAAGAAAAAAGCCGGAGTGCCGGTGCTTGCAAGTGTAGCTGCTATTTTGGAGCCTATATGACCGGATTTGCCAACTCCGGTAACAACAATCTTACCTTTGCAATGGTATATCATCTCAACAGCTTTGTCGAAATTATCATCTAACAGATGCTCCAAACCGGATATAGCATTGGCTTCATCTTGAAAACATTGTCGTGCTATTTGTTTGTAATCTATCATTGTTAGTTTTGTTTCGTTAGAAATATTTATGGAACTTAATTCGTCTCGGGTGCTACGACACTCTACAGATGTTTTTATGCTATTTTATCAGCATGTCAGTTAGTTCACGTACGGCTCCGTGACCGCCGGCGTGTTGCATTATATGTATGTTCGGCAGACAGAGGACTTCGTTTGCAGCATCGGCAGGGCAAGCTGCGAATCCTACAATCTTAAGTAGTTCAATATCGTTTACGTCATCACCTATATATGCCACTTGTTCGAGTGTGATTTTTAGTTTGTCACATATTTGTTTGACAGCTTGTACTTTACCGCCGAAGCGCACTCCCTGACAAAGAAAATCAACTCCAAGCTTTTTAGCGCGTGCTTCAACAATAGGTGTTGTCTCTGACGTTACAATACCTATCTTGACACCCGATTGTTGCAATAGTTTCATGCCCATACCGTCGCGTACATAAAAACGTTTTAGAGCATCGCCATTTGCAGAGTAATACATCCCTCCATCGGTCAGTGTGCCGTCCACATCGGTCAGAAAAAGTCTGATTTCTTTCATAAACGTATAATTTAAATGCAAAAGTAGTGCTTTTTTTGCGCACTTGCAAATTTATTTGTAACTTTGCAGTTGAATATTGAGATTTAACGGTATGAAAATAATTATTTTAGGCACTGCATATCCTTATCGTGGCGGTTTGGCAGCGTTCAATGAACGTTTAGCACGTCAGTTTATGGCTGAAGGTCATGATGTTGAGATTATGACTTTTACTTTGCAGTATCCTGATTTCTTATTTCCGGGTAAGACTCAGTATTCTGATGAGCCGGCGCCGGCTGATTTGCGGATTACGAGAGTGATGAATTCTGTCAACCCTTTTTCGTGGATAAAGGCAGGTAAACTGATACGTAAGAAAAAAGCAGACTTACTGATTATCAAGTTTTGGATTCCGCTGATGGCACCATGTTTGGGCACAATAGCGCGTATTGCCAAACGAGCAGGTACAAAAGTGGTGTCAATACTCGACAATGTGATTCCGCATGAGAAACGTCCCTTGGACAAATTGTTAGTTAAGTATTTTATAAATAGTGTTGACCGTTTTGTGGCGATGTCGGATAGCGTGCTGAATGATCTGCGCTTGTTTACAAAAAACAAACCGGCTCAATTATGTCCGCATCCTCTTTATGATAATTTTGGCAAGCTGATGCCTAAGAATGAGGCGCGACGCAAACTGCAGATTTCTGAAAAACAAATAGTATTGCTGTTTTTTGGTTTTATTCGTGATTATAAGGGACTTGATTTGCTCATGCAGGCGTATGCGGATGAAAGAATCAATAAGTCAGAAGTGCGTCTTGTGGTGGCAGGTGAGTTTTATAATAATAGTCAGAAATATACTGATTTGGAGAAACAATTGGGATTAGAAGGTAAAATAGATTGGCGAACGACGTTTATACCAGACTCAGCAGTAGCAGACTATTTTTCGGCTGCCGATTTGATTGTTCAGCCGTATAAATCTGCTACTCAGAGTGGTGTAACTCAGATAGCTTATCATTTCGGTAAACCTATGTTGGTTACTAATGTAGGCGGCTTGGCTGAGATTGTGCCGGATGGGAAAGTGGGATATGTGGTTGGTGTGGATGCAAAACAAGTGGCAGATGCGATAGTTGATTTTTGCGGAAGAGATGTGGAATGTTTCAAAGATGGCATTGCTGAAGAAAAAAAGAAATATGAATGGAGTCGAATGACAGCTGCCGTTCTTAAAACAAACGACTAATATCAAACTACAAACAACATGATAATCAGAAGTAAAGCGCCATTACGATTAGGTCTTGCCGGTGGAGGAACCGACGTATCACCATATTCAGATATTTATGGTGGAGCAATATTGAATGCTACCATCTCGCTTTATGCATATACAACGATAGAGCCATTAGACAACGGCAAGATAATCTGTTCATCGCCCGATGCCGGATTAGAAGAGGTATATGACAGCGTATTGGAACTGCCTACAGATGGTTTCTTTGTATTGGCAAAAGGTGTGTATAATAGAGTGGTGAAAGATTATGCCAAATGTCCGTTGTCGTTTCGCATAACAAGCCATGTGGATTCGCCTGCCGGTAGCGGTTTAGGTACATCTTCAACGCTTGTCGTGAGCATATTAGGTGCTTTTGCTGAATGGCTTAAGTTGCCGCTTGGTGAATATGATTTAGCGCGCTTGGCATACGAGATAGAGCGCAAGGATTTGCAGATGACCGGTGGTAAGCAGGATCAATATGCAGCCACATTCGGCGGGTTCAATTTTATGGAGTTCTTGCCTGACGATAAGGTGATTGTCAACCCATTGCGTATTCGACAGCGTTTTCAAGACGAATTAGCACATAATCTGTTGCTTTACTATACGGAGACAAGCCACGTATCGGCAAAGATTATTGAGGGCCAGATAAAAAATGTAAGTAGTGGCAAGCAATCGTCTATTGAAGCTATGCATAAACTCAAAGAGCAGTCTATCCAGATGAAGGAGTGTCTGCTCAAAGGTGATATTGACGGCATAGGTCAATTGCTCAATTTCGGCTGGGAAGAGAAGAAAAAGATGACTTCAGGCATAACAAATCAGATGCTTGACGATATATACACAACAGCAATCGAAGCCGGTGCAACAGGCGGCAAAGTGTCAGGCGCAGGTGGTGGTGGTTTTATGTTTTTCTATTGTCCGATAACTACGCGATATGCTGTAGAACGAGCATTGACAGCCCGTTTTTCCGGACAAGTCAAGCGCTATGAATTTACATCAGAAGGATTGAAAACATGGACAATGTAATCTCACGTTCAATAAGTGCAAGTATAGCCACAAAACAGTCAATACTTGCCAATCAGGAATTGCTGCAGAGCATACAAGATGCTGCAGATACAATAATTAAGGCGTTAAAAAATGGTTGCCGCATCTTATGGTGTGGCAATGGTGGTTCTGCTGCCGATGCCCAGCATCTTGCGGCCGAATTGTCAGGACGTTTTTACTACGACCGTCCGCCGCTTAATTCAGAGGCACTGCATTGTAACACATCTTATCTCACTGCCGTTGCTAATGATTATGGCTACGACCTGATTTATTCGCGAATGATAGATGGAGCGTGCAAAAAAGGTGATGTGCTGATTGGTATTTCAACATCAGGCAACTCAAATAATATATACAACGCTTTTGACAAAGCCCGACAGTTAGGAGTTATCACGATTGCACTGACGGGAGCGACAGGCGGCAGGATGGGAGAAATATCTGATATATTGCTCAACGTGCCTTCAACCGATACTCCTCGCATTCAGGAGTCTCACATAATGATAGGGCATATAATATGTGAGATTGTGGAAGCCACTATATTCCCACGCACTAAATGATTACCGAGGCAGTCATATTAGCCGGAGGATTTGGCACTCGGTTGGCTCATGTCTTGGGTAATGTACCAAAGCCAATGGCACCTGTGGCAGGTAAGCCATTTCTGACCTACCTGCTTGACCGGTTGCAAGATGCAGGCATAAAACGTGCCATTCTCGCAACAGGATATATGCATGATGTTGTGTGTTCGTATTTCGGCAAGAGATATAGGGACATAGATATTATTTATTCTCAAGAGACACAGCCGTTATTCACCGGCGGTGCCATTTTACAGGCAACACAATATATAAATGGAGATAATTTCTTAGTTCTCAATGGTGACACTTTATTTGATATAGATTTTGAAAAATTATCTAATCACCATCTCACAAACTCTGATTCTATCACTATAGCACTACGTAAGGTAGAAGACACTTCACGATACGGGGCGGTAGAAATCAATGGTTCACATATTGTTTCTTTCCATGAAAAGACAGATTCTTGCGGTGCAGGAGTAATAAATGGCGGCATATATGCGATAAATAAGCGTTGGCTCATAAAAGCATGCGAGAAGATGCCTCAGAAATTTTCGTTTGAGAAAGATATATTACAAACGCATTTCGGTTTTGAGGGTTTGACTTTTAATAACTATTTTATTGATATCGGTGTTCCTGCTGATTATTATCGCGCCCAAAAGGAATTTATGTCGTTATTCAAGCCTGATATATTCTTGTTTCTCGACCGTGACGGAGTAATAAACAAGTATATTGAAAACGGTTATGTGTGCTGTTGGGCTGATTTTGAGTGGATACCAGAGATCAAGACTACTTTAGCATTATTGTCGCAACAGTATCGTCGGATTTTTGTCGTAACCAATCAGCAGGGCGTTGGTAAGGGTCGTTTTTCGCAAGATACCCTTGATGATATACACAATCGTATGTTGGGAGAAATCAAAGAGTCCGGTGGCAGGATAGATAAGATATATTGTTGTACGGCATTAGCGTCGGAAAACTCGCCATATCGCAAGCCTAATATCGGCATGCTGCTACAAGCGAAAAGTGAATACCCTGAAATAGATTTTACTCGCTCGGTCATGATTGGCGATGCTCTGACAGATATTCAGATGGGTTATCGTGCCGGTATGCGGTGTGTATATATTACAAGAAATAATCCCATACCGGTCAAGGTACGGGATTATACAGATCTCATAGTTGCCAACTTGAGCGAATACGCTTGTGTTTGCAACACGCCGTATTCTTTCTCATTTTAAAGTTTTCCAATCAATTATATTACGTTCAGCGGACGAGAACGAGATTCCCACTTTGGTGATTGGTCTGCCGTCATGTCGGTATTTATCGGCATAACCTTTCTGCTCTATCTGTGCAAGGGCTTCGTCTGCCGTACCATCGTATTTGAGTTCAATGATATAGATCCCTTTGGGGACTAAAAGCACCAAATCAGCGCGACCCTTAGCTGAAGGTTCTTCGGCGCGTATGTCTGCGCCAAAAGCTGTCAGCAGAGTGTATAACAAAGCATGATAATGATGCTCGTTGTGGTTGTCAAGATGATATGGCACACCTGCAAAGAACACTTTCATGGCTTCGATAAAATCTGCGAGATTGTCATTGCGTTGAAATAGCTTGAAGGCACGGAATAACGCACTGTCACTGCTTGCATTTCTTGCAGTAACATGTCTGTACAAACATTCAGCAAAACCCTGACGAACCTCTTTATTCGGAAAGCCTAAAGCATAGTCGTCATATTCGCGACTATAATTTTTTATTGTCAGATAACCGCTCTGATAAAGGATTGGCAATGGGTCATCAAAACCCTCAAATGGAAGGTCGAACATTGTGCTTGAATACACATTGTCCTCTATATCTATCATATCCACAGGTGGCATCTGTGCCAACATATCAATCTATGCACTTGACGTACCGCGGTCGAACCAATATGATGAAACTTTTTCAGACTTAAGAGCATTAACAAGGCTATAAGGATTATACATATCAGTCATACGTTCACTGAAATGATAGCCATCATACATATCCTTTACTTCCTGCAACTGCTCCTCGTATGTCAGACCGTTGGCTTGTCCGAGCATCTCTATGTCTTGACGAAATACTGTAACTAATTCTTCCTCACTTATGCCACAGATAGCATCAAAAGCAGGTTGCATGGATATATTAGTCAGGTTGTTCAAACGGCTGAATATACCCATCTGCGAGAATTTGGATATGCCGGTGATAAAGACAAATTGCAGATGTTCGTCCTCTCTTTTCAATGGTCCAAATACATCTTGAAAACGCCTGCGTGCAAGTTCGGTTTTTTCTTTATTTCCAAGGGAGTGTAAAATAAAATTATCGTATTCATCTACAAGGACAACAACTCGCTTACCTGTCTGTGCATGAGCAGTACGCAACAATGTTATCATGCGGATATTGGGGTCTGAAACATCAGGTTTAATCCCATACTGCTCTTCATAGGTATGGAGCGTAAAGTCTATCAACTTGTCGAGTTGCTCGATATCGGTTAGATCACCTGCACTAAAATCAAATCGGAAGACAGGATATTTCTCCCATTTCCAATCAGTTCGCGCTATGAAGAGTTGAGGTTGTACGATTCCGCTCTCTGTTGTAAACTCCTCAAAGAGTTCGCGCCTGCCTTCAAAGATAGCGGCGATAGTGGAGATAAGCAACGACTTGCCGAACCTACGCGGACGGCTTAAGAAATACGGACAACCTTGAGGCTGTCTAACAAGTTTTGTTAGGCAGTTTTTTTATGTATACGATCGGCGAATGGATGTCTGTAAGAATTTGTGAATGGTAGTCGTATTTTGATTGGAAAAAAATAGGCTTTCTTGCTGATTTT
>Ga0326513_10000850_pt1 | contig 25563 bp, 18 predicted proteins | sample 2_2465_0518_D_FD_203654 | JGI IMG/M metagenome (GOLD analysis project Ga0326513, IMG submission 203654) | Bovine rumen microbial communities from UC Davis, California, United States - 2_2465_0518 | ecosystem: Host-associated > Mammals > Digestive system > Stomach > Rumen | place: USA... | reverse complement strand
TGTCTCAACACCTTATAAAATAACAAAAGGACTGCACAACCGTCACCTGACGGTGTGGGCCAGTCACGGCCGTTACTACGACAACACGGCGGGACAGTGGCAGTGGCAGCGCCCCACCCTCTTTGGCACCAACGAGGACTTGTTTACACAGACCATCGTCGTGCCTTATCTCATTCCCATGCTCGAAAGGGCCGGAGCCGTCGTATTCACACCGCGTGAACGCGACTGGCAACGTCACGAGGTGATTGTTGACAATGACGACCATCACGACCTGTTAGGCTACCGCGAGACGGGGTTCCGCCAGCCTTGGCAGGACACCAGCCGGAAGGGCTTTGCACTGCACAGCGGCAACTACAAGGACGGCGAGAACCCCTTTGAGGCCGGTACGGCACGCATGGCCGAGACCACAACCAGCAAGACGAAATACAGTGCTGTCACCTACCAGCCCTCCATTCCCGAGGCCGGCCGCTATGCCGTCTATGTCAGCTACCAGACGGTAGAGGGCAGCATCGACGATGCACACTACACCGTATGGCACCAAGGCGAACAGACCGAGTTCCGCGTCAACCAGCGCATGGGCGGCTCGACATGGGTCTATCTCGGCACCTTCGATTTCGACAAGGGCAACAACGAGTGGAACTGTGTGACACTGACCAACCAGAGCCGCCACCGTAACGGCATCGTTACCGCCGATGCCGTGCGCTTCGGAGGCGGAATGGGCAATATCGAACGGGGCGGCAAGGTGAGCGGAGTGCCCCGTTGTCTGGAAGGGGCGCGCTACTACTGCCAATGGGCTGGCATACCATTCAGCATCTACAGCACAAGGAGCGGCCAGAACGACTATGCCGACGACATCAACACACGCTCGCTGACCGAGAACCTGCTGGCGGGCGGCTCCTGCTACGTCCCCAACCGCGAGGGGCTCAATGTCCCTATCGAACTGTCGCTGGCCGTTCACAGCGATGCCGGCTACAACCGCGACGGACAGTCTGTCTATGGGGCCCTCTCCATCCACACGTCCGAAAAAGACGGCTCGAACGTCTTCAACTGCGAACTGCCGAGGGCTATGTCAAGGGAACTGGCCCAAAACCTGCTTGACAATGCCGACAAGGACATACGGGCCCGTTTCGGCATCGGATGGCCGAAGCGTGAGGTACGTGACAAGAACTACTCCGAGACACGTCTGCCCGAGGTGCCGAGTGCCATCTTCGAGACGATGTCACACCAGAGTTTCCCTGACATGCGCTACGGCCAGGACCCGAATTTCCGTTTCACGCTGGCACGCTCTATCTACAAGACTATACTCCGCTATGTTTCTGACAACCATGAGGAGGACTGCACCGTGACCCCGCTGACACCTGCACACCTGAAGATTGAGTTCACCAATCTCAAGAAAGGTGAGGTGACCCTGTCGTGGCAACCCGTTGACGACCCGCAGGAACCCACAGCCGAGGCTACGGGGTTCATCATCTACACGGCTACGGGCAGCGGTGGTTTCAACAACGGTGAGCACGTCAGCGGCAACTCCTACACGGTGAAACTTCAGCCCGGCGTGCTCTACTCATTCCAGGTGGCGGCCGTCAACCGCGGCGGCGAGAGCTTCCCGACGGAAGTCCTGTCGGCACTGTTCAACCACAGGAACAGCAAGACCGTGCTGGTGGCCAACGGATTCCACCGGCTGTCCTCGCCTGCCGTCCTCGACAACGACTCGCTACAGGGGTTCCTGCTCCACCGCGACATAGGGGTCGGCTACGGACGCACAGCCGGATGGACTGGGCTGCAGCAGAACTTCCATAAAGACAAGATGGGCATTGAGGACTCCACGGGACTGGGCTTCGGCTACACGGAATTGGCAGGACGGTTCATTGCCGGCAATGACTTCAACTACATACGGACACATGCCGAGGCCATCCGCAAGGCCGGATACTACAATGTCGTCAGCTGCTCAGCCGACGCCTTAGACAGCTATAAGACCGGCAGCTGCGACGCCGTCGATGTCATTCTCGGACTGGAATATGACGACGGACACAGCCTCCTGCCCTACAAGACATTCACACCGGCAATGCAGTCGTGGCTGAAGAATCACACCCGCAACGGTGGTGCCATGCTCGTCAGCGGAGCCTATGTCGGTAGCGACATGACAGCCTATGAGGACCGGGCATTCCTGACCGAAGTACTGAAGTGTGTCTTTGCGGGAAAGGACGAATCGGCTGACGAGACCATCAACGGCATGGGAACTACACTCCAGTTCTACCGCCAGCTGAACGAACAGCACTACGCTGCCCAGCATCCTGACATCCTCGAAGCAGCCGAAGGAGCCATCATACCTATGGCCTACGCCGATGGCTATGGAGCAGCCGTGGCCTACAGCGGTCCTGACTATAGTGCTTTCACTATGGGATTTCCTTTTGAGTGCATCAAGTCGGAAACCATGCAGGCAGCTATCATGCAAGGCATTTTAACCTATTTAATTAAATAACCAAAAACAAAGAACCATGTCAAAAATTCAAGCAAACTCTTCTGGTACCAGAAGCATCGAAGTAAGTGACGAACACCTGCAGACAATCGAAGACTACCAGCTCTTCCGTGACCTCATCGACTCTAATGGCTACGTTGACGAGGACGTGCTCAACAAACTGAAACTGAACATCCGCTCCATGCTGGAGTCAGATGCAAGCAAGGACAAGCGGCTACTCGACCTCTGCCTTGACGTCATCTATCACCAGAACATGAAGGCATACGGACTGCAACAGCTCGTACTGCTTTATATCAACTGGAAAGATCGTGGCAACGATAACCTCGGAACAACTACCCGTGTCTTCCAAGGCACACCGTTTAATTAATGAGAAATAAGGGATGAGGGATGAGAAATAAGAAATGAGGGATGGTGTATGAGGAATTAATCTCATGGAGTATAGACTGACGGACTTCCTGCCAACGACAAAGAAGGAGTTGGAACTGCGAGGATGGGATGAGGTGGATGTCATCCTGTTCTCAGCCGATGCCTACGTTGACCATCCGTCATTCGGCGCTGCCGTCATCGGACGCACACTCGAAGCGGCGGGCTATCGCGTTGCCATCGTTCCACAGCCCGACTGGCACGGCGACTTCCGCGACTTCAAGAAACTGGGACGTCCGAGGCTGTTCTTCGGAATCTCACCCGGTTGCATGGACTCGATGGTCAACAAATACACGGCTGCCCGCCGACTGCGTTCGGAAGATGCCTATTCGCCCGACGGCCGTCACGATTTGCGTCCGGAATACCCCACCATCGTCTATACCCAGATCCTGAAGCAACTGTTCCCCGACGTGCCCGTAGTGCTCGGCGGCATCGAGGCTTCGCTGCGTCGCGTCACCCATTACGACTACTGGCAGGACCGCCTGCGACCCTGCATCCTCTGCGACAGTGGGGCCGACCTCATCACCTACGGCATGGGCGAGAAGCCCACACTCGAACTCGCTCGCAGACTGTCCGATGGTGTCCCCATCGGAGACATCACCGACATCCCCCAGACCGTCTATCTCGCTAACGACATCAAACCACTGCCCGACGACATCGTCCTGCACAGCCATGAGGAGTGTCTCGCCGACAAGCGTTCCCAAGCCGAGAACTTCCGACACGTTGAAGAGCAGTCAAACATGATGCATGCCCAACGCATCCTGCAACCCCTGAAAAGCCCCCGCTCCCAGCAGTTCTGCGAAGGACAGACCGTCGTTGTCAACCCGCCCTACCCACCGATGACCACCGCCGAGCTGGACGCGAGCTTCGACCTGCCCTACACTCGCCGGCCCCATCCTAAGTATAAGGACAAGCGCATACCGGCCTACGACATGATCAAGCACTCGGTAAACATACACCGGGGATGCTTCGGCGGCTGTGCCTTCTGCACCATCTCTGCCCATCAGGGCAAGTTCATCACATGCCGCTCCAAGGAGAGCATATTGAAAGAGGTGAAACAGGTCATCCAGATGCCCGACTTCAAAGGCTACCTCAGTGACCTCGGAGGCCCCTCGGCTAACATGTACGGCATGCACGGACGTAACCTCAACGCCTGCGAGAAGTGCAAGCGTCCCAGCTGCATCCACCCGCAGATATGCCCTAACCTCGACACCGACCACACCAAACTGCTCGACGTCTATCATGCCGTTGACAGTCTGCCCGGTATCAAGAAGAGCTTCATCGGCAGCGGCGTACGCTACGACCTGCTGTTATACCGAAGCAAGGACGAGGCTGTCAACCGTGCCGCTCAGGAATACACCCGCGAACTCATCACACGTCATGTCAGCGGCCGTCTGAAGGTGGCTCCTGAGCACACCAGCGACCGTGTGCTCCAACTGATGCGAAAGCCCTCCTTCCAACAGTTCTACGAATTCAAGCGGCTGTTCGACCGTATATGCCGTGAGGAGCACCTCAACCAGCAGATCATACCCTACTTCATATCCAGCCACCCAGGCTGCCACGAACAGGACATGGCCCAGCTGGCCGACATCACCCGCCGCCTTGGCTTCCATCTGGAGCAGGTGCAGGACTTCACACCCACACCCATGACTATCGCCACAGAAATGTGGTACACGGGTTACGACCCCTACACGCTGGAACCTGTATTTTCAGCTAAAAGCGCTCAGGAGAAAGAGGCACAGCGCCAGTACTTCTTCTGGTACAAAGACAACAAATATGACCATCATCGAACAGACCAACGTTCCCAAAAGTCCGGTAAAGAAAAGCGAGGACGGTCTCGTCGTCACTGACGATTTTATTGCGGTCATTGATGGCTCTACCTCTAAGACCGACCGCCGCCACAGCCGCCTCATGAGCAACGGCCGATATGCTATGAGCATTGTGGCTGACCATATTCGCAGGATGCCAGCTAACACGTCATGCCATCAGTTCTGCGCGGGTGTCACTGTGGCTGTCCGCAAACACTATCTGCCTTTCTGGCGACACGACAAGACGGCTGTCATGCTACAGTTACAACAGCATCCCGAAGAGCGGCTCTGCGCTTCTGCGGCAATATACAGCCGACTGCGGCGGGAGATCTGGCTCGTCGGCGACTGCCAATGCCTCATCGGAGGCCAACTGTACGAGAACCCGAAGCCCTACGAAAACGTGCTGGCAGCCATGAGGGCACAGAAAATCCGTGAACTGCTGGATGAAGGTAAGACCGTTGAAGAAATTCTTGCCAATGACGTTGGACGCTTGTCTGTCATTCCTCAGATGCTAAAGGAAATGCACAACCAGAATGTCACCTACGCTGTTATCGACGGTTTCCCCATACCAGAAAGCAAGGTTCCTGTCATCACTCTTGACTTCCGCCCCTGGGAGATTGTCTTGGCAACCGACGGCTACCCCTTTCTTTGTCCGACTTTGGCAGAGAGCGAATACCGCTTGCAGCAGCAGAAACAACAAGACCCGCTGAACATCGGTGATTTCAAGGCGACAAAAGGCTTTATGCAAGACAATAACTCTTTTGACGACCGCACTTACATAAGATTTCGGGTCTGAAATTTGGTAGTTCCCGAAAAAATAACTACCTTTGCACCCGCTTTGGTTCCGTAGCTCAGCTGGATAGAGCAACAGCCTTCTAAGCTGTGGGTCTTGGGTTCGAGTCCCAACGGAATCACAGAATGGCGGGCACCCGTAGTTCAATGGATAGAATAAAGGATTCCGGTTCCTTAGATTAGGGTTCGATTCCCTACGGGTGTACTACTAAAACAACGACAATAGATTTTTAACGCAAATGCCCTGTTACATCTTAGCAAATTGATATGAACAACATAACCTTCATTGCCGGGCCTTGTGTGATAGAATCGGCTGAACTGCTGGACAACGTAGCGCGTGAGTTGGTACGTATCAACTCACAATTTGGTATTGACATCATTTTCAAGGCTTCTTTTGACAAAGCCAACCGGACTTCTATTCACTCGTTCCGCGGACCTGGAATAGAGCACGGACTACAGATGCTGGCTGACATCAAATCACGCTACGGGCTGCGGCTGCTGACCGACATCCATGAGAGCTGGCAGGCAGAGCCGGTGGGACAGGTGTGCGACGTGATACAGATACCCGCTTTCCTGTGCCGTCAGACAGACCTGCTCGTGGCTGCAGCCAAGACCGGAAGGACTGTGAACATCAAAAAGGCACAGTTCCTCAGCGGACAGGACATGAAGTACCCTGTGGAGAAAGCCCGCGAAGCCGGTGCTGAAGAGGTATGGCTGACGGAGCGCGGCAACATGATGGGTTACAACAATCTGGTGGTGGACTTCCGCAACATTCCAGACATGTTAGAGATAGTACCCACAGTCATTATGGACTGTACCCACAGTGTACAGCGTCCGGGAGGCAGCGACGGGAAGACAGGCGGCGACCGCCGTTTCGTCCCGCAGATGGCTTTAGCCGCCAAAGCATTCGGTGCCACGGGCTGGTTCTTCGAAGTACACCCCGACCCAGACAATGGAAAAAGTGATGCAGCCAACATGCTGGAACTGAATAAGTTAGAAAAACTTGTTGAGGAACTGATTAAATAAAACTAAGGAAGACATGACAGCCAGAGAATACGGTGTCAAATGTATTAAGGACGAGGCAGAGGCTCTGATGGAGCTGATTCCCAAGATAGACGAGGAATTTGACCGCGCCGTAGAACTGATGTTCCGCTGTCATGGGAAAATCATTGTCACAGGCGTTGGCAAAAGCGGCCATGTCGGTGCAAAGATTGCTGCCACACTATCTTCAACGGGTACGCCGTCGTTTTTCATCAATCCGTTAGACGTCTTCCACGGTGACCTCGGTGTCATGACCAGCGACGACGTGGTATTGGCCATTTCGAACTCGGGCCAGACCGACGAACTGCTACGGTTTATCCCGATGGTACTGCAGATGCACATCCCCATCATTGCCATGAGCGGCAATCCAGAATCACTGTTGGCCAAATATGCCGACTGCCATCTGAACGTCAGCGTAAGACACGAGGCCGACCCGCTCAACCTGGCTCCCACCAGCAGTGCCACCGCCCAGATGGTTATGGGCGATGCACTGGCCGTCGCACTCATCAAGAAGCGCAACTTCAAGCCTCAGGATTTCGCCCAGTTCCACCCCGGCGGTGAACTTGGCAAGCGGCTGCTCACCACGGCCCAGGACGTGATGCGGACGGTAGATATGCCAGTCATCAGTCCCGATATGCATCTGGGCGAAGCCGTCATACAGGTCAGCAAAGGCAAACTGGGACTTGGTGTAGCCGAGGTTGACGGCAAAGTCGCAGGACTGATAACCGACGGTGACATCCGCCGGGCTATGGAAAAATGGCAGGCAGAGTTCTTCAACCGTACAGTAGGTGACATCATGACCACTACTCCCAAGACGGTATCGCCACAGGTCAAGATATCAGAGATTCAGAGAATCATGAACAAATACAAGATACACAGTGTGCTGGTTGTTGACAGTGAGCAACGGCTGCTTGGTGTCGTCGATCATTACTCATGTATGATATAAGAAATTAGGAGAAATGAGAAAGATTAGGATACTGACCTTATTACTGCTGATATTTCCTATAGCTGCGGCGGCCATCTATCTCTTCAAGACGCTTGATGCCAAAGAAGGTCTGACGAGCAGCCAGATTAACTGCATACTGAAGGACGGACGCGGATATATGTGGTTCGGCACGCCCGCCGGCCTGTACCGCTTTGACGGCTATACGTTCAAGAATTTCCAGTGTGACTCACAGGACGGCTTCTCGCTGCCCGACAGCTACATCAACAGTATCCAGGAAGCTCTTGACGGCACGCTGTGGATTAACACCTCGGCCGGTTACTGCATCTACCACCCGCAGTCGGAATCATTCGAGCGTGACATGAAGCAGACCTTTGCACGGATGGGCATAGAACGCGTTCCGTCCATCATATATATCGACAAGCACAAGAACGTGTGGGGAGCCATTCCCAACAAGGGGGTCGTCTGTTACAACATGCAGCAGCAGCTGCTCTTCGAGTTTGGCTACACGGACGACGCTCACGGCGTACCGCAAGGCAACATCTGTTCTATCAGCGAGTGCCGGGACGGCGCACTCATCGTATATGACGACGGACGGGTGGTATGCTGCGACGTCATGCACCAACAACACACGGTTTGGACCACCCTGGAGATAGCCAACCGCAGGCTACGCCGGTCGAACACCCTGAAAGCCTTTGCCGACCAGATGGACAATATATGGCTCTACGGACAGGGAACCCTTTTCGTCTATAATAAGAGTGCCAATGAATGGGACACCAGCATTGGCGACCGTCTGGAGCTGACTAGCATAGGGGTTGACAACTCTGTCAACGGTATGTGCGGCGACCGTAGCGGTAATATCTGGATCGGCACCGACCGAGCAGGACTCATCAGGATGAACGTCAACACCCGTGAAATGGAACTTGCCGAGACCAAGAACATGAGGACTGGCCAGCTGAATACGAATACGGTGAGGGTGCAAAGTCTCTATGCCGATGATACTGACTTGCTATGGGTAGGTACCGAGAAATCGGGCGTTGCCTACTACGGGAAAAACATCTACCGGTTCTACTCCACACAGACAGGCGATATCACAGCAATGACACAGGACGGGAACGGCAACGTATGGTACGGTACGAGCAACAAAGGTGTCATCGACTACAACGGTCTGCTGGCCAGCCAGAAAGTGTCGGCCATGGAGTACACCAAGGACGGTAGTCTGTGGGTAGGCTCGAAACAGAATGGCCTCACCAGGATTAAGAACGGCACCACCACCACCTATTCGCTGGCCAAGGACAGCTTGAAGACCCTCATTGACGACCACATCCAGGCACTGTGTACCGACAAGGTGGGCAACCTGTGGATAGCCACCAACGGCGGGCTACAGGTGTTCAGCACCAAGATGAACACCTTCTCCAGTTACACAAAGGAGAATGGCAAACTGACCACAAATAACATTACTTCGCTGTTCAATACGAAAGATAACAACATGCTGATAGGAACCAGTGAGGGACTGCTCATCCTGAAGCTCTCGACGACCGAGATGAAGCACCTGACAGGTAACAGCACTAACGTAAAAGCCTTTACCAACAACTATCTTACCCAGGTCTATGAAGACTCCAGGGGGCTTATATGGATTGGCACACGCGAAGGCATCAACATCCTGAACCTGGAAAATGACGACCTGCACTACATCACTGAGAAGCAGGGACTCTGCAACAACAACATCTGCGGTATCACCGAGGACAAGAAACACAACATGTGGGTGACCACCAGTAACGGTATCACCCGAATCGTCGTTCAGCCAAATACTGACGACGGCTCCATCGGCTACGGACTCTATAACTATGACATGTCGGACGGTCTGTTGAGCAACGAGTTCAACCCCGGGGCCATTCTGACCAAGGACAACGGTGACGTGCTTTTCGGCGGGCTCTACGGTGTCAACTGGACCCGCCATGACATCGGCGACGAGACGAGTTCGCTGCCCAAAGTCATGCTCACCCAGCTCTTTGTCGGTGAAGAGGAAATACAAATCGGACACGCCTATGACGGGAACATCATTCTCTCACAGGCCCTCAACGAGACCAACCACATTGAGCTGGAAAACCACCAGAACACCATCACCATCAAATTTGCCGCAGGCAACTACAACCAAAGCGAGCGACTGCAGTTCATGTACTCTATGGACGGTCTTGGCAAAGACTGGCGCAACGGCGATGCCATCAACCACGGCGTGACTTTCCACGACCTGGGCAGCGGCACCTATACGCTGCGTGTCAAAGCCGTCAGTGCGGACGGTGCTGTCAGCAACCAGGAACGCACACTGGAGATTGTCGTCCACCGCCCCTGGTATTTCTCGTGGTGGATGATGCTTATCTATGCCTTGACTGTTATCGTCATCCTCTATATATGGAAGATTGGCATAGACCAGCTGAAAGCTATCAAGCGCAAGAAAGAAGCCGTCATCTCGGAACTGAAGCTACAACGTGAGGAAATCAAATCGACCAGCGATGACCTGCGGCAGCCCATGGCCCGCATGACATCTATCATAGGCAACCTCTCGGAGAAGGAGTCTTCACTCGAGGAACGTGAGCAGCTCAACGCCCTGCATTCACAGATGCTGCAAATCATTACCCGTGTCTCCGACATGCAGACGGCACTGGAACATCCTGAGGAAAAGGCCAGGACCAGTGTCAACAGCCGCTACGAGCTTAACTCAAAGGGCGAGCTGGCCCTGCCTACTTTCGGCAGCGACGACTTCTCGTCAGAAATCGTACATCAGCGCCGGACAGAGTCGCCGACCAGCAAGGTCGTCATGTTCTTCATTGACAACAACGAGGAATTCCTCAAGTTCGTCAAAGCACACCTCTACAACGTCTATGACCTCCATCTCTATAATAACACCCGCAAGGCTGCTGAAGACCTGAAGACGCTCCATGCCGACATTGTCATCTGCAAGCAGGAGATGCCAGGCATGACGGGCAGCGAACTCTGCAGCCTGCTGAAGACCAACATCACGACACAGAAGACGAAGTTCGTTCTGCTCACTGACGGCATGATGACTCCGCAAGACATGAAGAACCAAAACATCACCTTGGCTGCCGACGACTATCTGGCCAAGCCCTTCAACATCCAAGAGGCCGTCATGCACTTCAATGCCCTGCTGGGACTTGGTGCGATGCCCATTGACAGCAATCTGATAGAAGGAGCAGAAACACGACGACTGGAAGGACGGAATGCCAGCATGACGACAGCCACCGAGACTATGGAAATGAGTATGTACGAAAGTCCTTCCATATCTGGAGATACCGATGAGAATAATGACGAGATAAGTATCGTCGAAACAACCATCAGGAGCAAAAACCATCTGGCGAAACCAAACGGCGGCATGCTCGAAACCGTCATCAACGACGAGTTAGAAGAAACGGGCATGAGTGGAGGCTCTATGCTCGATGCAATGGACCGCCAGTTGCTGAAGAATATCGAACAGTATGTGCTTCAGAACATGAGCCGCGGACAGATCAGTCTGGAAGAAATGGGAAATGCAATGGGCATGGGCCGTGTGCCGTTCTTCCACAAGGTCAGGAACCTGACGGGCAAGACCCCGGCCGAGCTGGTTCGTGACCTGCGTCTGAAACACGCATGTATCCTGCTGAAACGAACCAATATCAACATGAGTGAACTGGCAGTCAACGTAGGCTTCCTGACAGCTGAGAACTTCATCAAGATTTTCAAAGAGAAATTCGGACTCTCCCCGCTCGAATACAGATTAAAACACCGCAGATGAGATTTTTTCTGATTATTAGCCTTGCGTTATCATTCCACTATGCCACCGCACAGACGGGCGACTCCATCTTCCGCCAGCGGATGACAGAATACGGCATACACTTCACAGAAGGAAACCAGGTAAAACTCCTGAAAAGCGGACAGGAAAAGTTCGACGACATGTTCGAAGCCATCCGTCAGGCACACAGCAGCGTCCATCTGGAGTATTTCAACTTCCGCAACGACTCCATCGCTTCGCTGCTGTTTGACATTCTCCGCCAGAAGCGTCGTGAAGGTGTCGAGGTGAGGGCCCTCTTCGACGGATTTGGCAACGACTCCAACAACCAACCCCTGAAGAAACACCACCTGAAGGCACTCCGTGACGACAGCGTGGAAATATATGAATTCGACCCTATCCGCTTCCCGTGGGTCAATCATATCTGGCCGCGCGACCATAGGAAGATCGTAGTCATCGATGGAAAGACAGCCTACACAGGTGGCATGAACGTGGCCGACTATTATATAAAAGGTACGGAGCAAGTGGGTTCCTGGCGCGACATGCACTGCCGTATCGAGGGGCCTGCCGTGAGCGACCTACAGTACATCTTCTGCCGTATCTGGAAAGAAGTAACAGGCGAGAACATTGTCAGGCAAGCGTATTTCTGTGCCCAACCAGCAGGCAACATGACCGTGGGCATCGTCAACCGCGAACCAGGGGCAGTCTATTCCACCGATGGCTACACACTGGGAAAGAACGACGCCATGCGCCAGCTCTATATCCATGCACTTGATGCCGCCCAGGACTCTGTCAAGCTGGTCAACCCCTACTTCACACTCGTCCCGTCTGTCAAAAAAGCATTGAAGCGTGCCATCCGCCGCGGCGTTAAAGTGGAAATCATGGTATCGGCCAAGAGCGATGTGCCTCTGACCCCCGACTGTGTGCTGCGCAATGCCTATAAGATGAAGAAGTACGGTGCTCATGTGTGGCTTTACCAGCCAGGGTTCCACCATTCCAAGATATTCATGGCCGACGGCCGATACTGTACTGTCGGCTCTGCCAACCTCGATGCACGCAGCATGCGTTTCGACTATGAGGAAAACGCAGCCATCATCGACAAGGCCACCACCCGCGAACTTGAGGAGATGTTCAACAACGACAAACTTGAAAGTGTCTATCTGACAAAAGAGACTTGGAATGAGTGTCGGACAACATGGCAGAAATTCCGCGGATGGTTTGCATCACTGCTCTGGCCCTGGCTGTAGGTATCTCTCCCTATATCAGCAAGTCGGCCATCAGATGCGCCTCCACTTCACTGATACCATGCGAACTGAGGGTCTTAGCCTCACTGTTGAGAAATGCGTCCGCAGGGTCAAACGTCACTCCATCGGCTTTGCCGTAGCGGCGGAAAAGTCCGACGGCCGTCGTCACATTCCCACTAAACCACTGGCAATAGGCTGCATTCAGCAAGTCATCGGCAACAACGCTGTCAGCACCGACAAGCGTCTCGTAAATGGGAATAGCCCGCTCGTACTTATGTGAACCCACCAATGCCCAGGCTAACACACGGTTCACATGATTGTCCTCAGGCGCCTCATAGTTCAGTTTGTAGAGCATTTTCAGCGCCTCATCATAATCACCCGTATTGGTAAGACATACAGCAGCATTGAGCTGATAAGACTTGCTGTCGGGATGCCGTTCAATCAGTTTTCTGTAAAAAGACAATGACTGCCCGTATTCTCCACAGGCAAACAAAGCCCGTGCATAACCAGCCCACCCGCGTTCGTTGTCTGGCTCAAGCTCTATCAGACGGGCATAGCTCTCACAGGCTGTCAGGCCGGCATTTTCCGACAGGCCTGTTCGCATCAGTACATTGGCGTTCATCAGATAGAACTGTGCATCGCACCGCTCCGGACTGTAGTTCTGCAGCACAAGTCTGGCCGCATCGTAAACCTTGCGCTTCATGAAGAAAGTCACCACCTGAAGGAACCTCTCCTCCAAAGGCGTATTGCGAAACAGGGGATTGGCAAAGAAGAAATAGCGAGGAACAGTTTCCTGTCCAAAGGGGTCAACGAACTCAGCACGCTGAGGAAAAACGCGATAGAAACGATACAGATTCTGAAGATAGGCGCGGCGCAGGTAGGCGGGTGACTGAAGCTCTTCCGTCATCATATCATCCATACCAGCCAAAGATGCCTCCCCACGGTCAAGCATGGAGACAATGCTGTCAGGAAGCTTGCTCAACGCCATCTCGAAGCCAATGGCAAACGAATACTTGTCGCTGTCACAGAAAGGGCTATGGTCAAGCATCCGCTCAAGGAACTTCCTGCTGCGCACACGGTCTAAAATGGCGCTGACAGCAGTATGCTGAGGGTAGAACGGCACAAACCAATTGGATATGGTACGGAAGAAGGGGAAGCGCTTCATCTGAGAGAACCCGCTGAAATAGACATCAACGCCCTCACGCTGCATCTCCGACATACGGCGTACCGTTTCCTCAAGTTTCTCCATACGCTGCTCGGCAAGCTCTGGATGCAGCACATCCTCCATAGAATCATCCTCAACCTCTTCAACGCCGCTTCTGGTAACACGGATGTTGTTGTTCTTCAGCAGCTCAGGCATTATTTCGTTCTCGATGACATTCTTGTCGCTCTCTGTCCGCAGACAATACACCATCTGCATCTGCAATTCTGCCAACTCATCACAGCAACGCGGGTCACCGACAGTCTGACGGACCAAATCCTGTATCTCTGAATACAGACTGGCGGCACTGACATTCAGACAAAGTACCCACCCTATGAGCGCACGCTGGCGGACACGTTCGTCAGTACTACTCTGATAAACATTAAGAAGTAAGCGAAACTTATTGATCCCGAAAAAGTTAAGCGTGGAGAGCGTGATGGCGCTGACGAGAAGTTGCTGGTCGTTGGAGTCAACGGTTGGCGACAGCAGCATCTTTTCAAAAGCATCAGCCACCCCCTCTGTCCATAGCCGTGATGTCCAGATGTAGTCAAACAGGTCGGCCATCATTTGCTGGTGAGAAGCATAAATCTCTTCTTGGCGCGTTTTTCTTTTTTGCTCAGCTTCAAGCTGCAGCATTGCCACATCAGAGACGAACCCTTCCAAGTCGCGCCTCAGTGCATTAGGCGTCCAGTCGCGTCTGGCACCATTGCGGGTCCTGTTATATACATCCATCACAAAGGAGCTATTGCGGACATAGTGTCTTATCTGCAAGTTCGTAGCCAACACATACAGCCGGCGCAGCAACCTGTCATAGACGCTTTCGCGCTCAGGGTCATTATACCCTTGCTGCCAATAGGAAGTCATCAACAGGTAGTCGTTTTTAATGCTTTCTAGTCGCTCGGCGGCCTGTGGCTGAGGATAAGCACCTAAGTAGTTCTCAATATGGACAATAGCCTTTCCCAGCTGATGACCCAGCACCTCGCTGACGACTGCCTGTAACGATTCGTTCAATACCATTTGTACTTCTTACTCTTTTAGCCACTTCTGCGCACGCTCCACATCAGCAGCCAGAGGTTCAGCCAGCCGATGGAACTTGATGTCACGGGGCAGGGAATCGACCTGAGCGACCCGCACATGACAGTATTTCACCACCAGGTCACGATAATGAGCTATGCCGTAGCGAGACAGCGAGTCACAGGCCTGGTTATAGCCCTGCTTGAACACTTCTAACTGACGCTGCCTTTTTTTATCCTTCAAGTCACTCTCGCGGAAAGCGACTACACCCAGTTGCAAACCGGCCTTACGACTGTCAAACAGTATCTGATGACGAGCCAGACGGGCCTGTGTCGCCTGTGGCTCGGTCAGCAGCACAGCGTCAATCTCATTGTTCAGCAACATCTTCAGGCGGATGGACACGTCGTTCACCTGAATCTTGAACAAACGTTCCCGATCAATCTTCGCACTGTCCCTGACCCCGTCGGCCAGCAGGTCAGTAGCTGAATAACGAGCCATTCCCAACATCTTGTCATCCAACTGTTTCAGTTGCCTGATACGAGCCGTACGGTTGGAGTATAGCTGCCAATAGGCATTGGTTGAGGTGACGTAGGAAAGAGGCGTTCCCTGTTGCTTCATACGTTCAGCCCTGACCAAATCAGTGACAGCCCCCTGGACACTTCCTCCCGCAAGGGCAGTATCACAGTCCATCTGGGCAGTAAACATCTTCAGCCTGACATCGGCTTTCGTCGAGTCAAACAGATGGTGCTCCTTGGCCACGAAAAGCGGCAGGCAGTCAAGGGTCGGCACAACCGCAACCTTGATGGCCGCCGAGTCTTCACGTAGCAACTGGGCACGCTTCTTGTGGGTTAGTTTCCGTTTTTCTTCATACGACTGACCGCACCCCAGAATGAGGCATCCAACTGCCAAAAGATATATTAACCGTCTATTCATGCAAATCGACCTTCAGCTGCAATTCTTCCAACTGCTTCGGGTCCAGCTCGCCAGGAGCATCAAGCATGACATCGCGGCCCGAGTTGTTCTTCGGGAAGGCGATACAGTCGCGGATGCTGTCGAGTCCTGCCATCAGGCTGACAAAGCGGTCGAGTCCGAAAGCCAAGCCGGCATGGGGCGGTGCGCCGTACTTGAAGGCGTTGATGAGGAAGCCGAACTGTGCCATAGCCTTCTCGGGCGTGAAGCCAAGAATCTCGAACATCTTCTCCTGCAGCTTGCCGTCATGGATACGCAGTGAGCCACCGCCCACCTCGACACCATTGCAGACGAAGTCGTAGGCCACGGCACGCACCTTGGCCGGATCAGTGTCTAGCAGAGGGATATCCTCCGGATTAGGCAACGTGAAGGGATGATGGGTCGCCATCAGCCGCTGCTCTTCATCACTCCATTCGAAGAGTGGGAAATCTACTATCCACAGACAGACGAACTTATCCTTGTCGCGCAGACCTAAGCGGTCGCCCATCTCCAAACGCAGCGTACAGAGCTGCACACGTGTCTTGTTGGCATTGTCACCGCTGAGAATCAGCACGAGATCACCGTCCTTGGCACCGCAAGCCTCCTTGACCTGCTGCCAAACTTCCGGTGCATAGAACTTATCAACGCTCGACTTGACAGTGCCGTCCTCGTTGAACTTCACATAGACAAGTCCCTTGGCACCTACCTGCGGGCGCTTCACGAAATCGGTCAGCTGGTCGAGCTGCTTGCGGGTGTAGCCGGCACAACCGGGCACGCAGATACCGCCAATATACTCAGCCTCGTTGAAGACGGGGAAGGTGCCGGTGCCCTTCAGCTGCGACATCAGTTCGACAAACTCCATGCCGAAGCGCAGGTCTGGCTTATCGCTACCAAAACGTTTCATAGCCTCATGCCACGTCATGCGCTGCAACGGAGGAAGCTCCACACCGCGAACCTCTTTGAACAAATGACGGGCAAGGTCCTCAAAAATCTGCAACACATCCTCCTGATCTGCAAACGACATCTCGCAGTCTATCTGCGTGAACTCCGGCTGACGGTCTGCACGCAAGTCCTCGTCACGGAAGCACTTGGCTATCTGGAAGTAGCGGTCGAACCCGGAAACCATCAGCAGCTGCTTCAGTGTCTGCGGCGACTGAGGCAAAGCATAGAACTGACCGGGATTCATACGTGAAGGCACAACGAAGTCACGGGCCCCTTCAGGTGTCGAACCGATAAGTATAGGTGTCTCCACCTCGATGAAGTTCAGGTTGTCAAGGAAGTTGCGGATGAGGATAGTCATACGGTGGCGCAACTCCAGATTCTTGCGCACGATGTTGCGGCGCAGGTCCAGATAGCGGTACTTCATGCGTATGTCGTCTCCACCGTCAGTCTGGTCTTCAATGGTGAAGGGCGGTGTCTGGCTCTCGCTGAGGACATTCAGCTCTGTCACTAGAATCTCGATGTCACCCGTAGGCATCTTCGGGTTCTTCGACTGTCGCTCACTGACCTCACCCTTGGCCTGAATACAGAATTCACGCCCCAGCTTATTGGCACGTTCACACAGTGCGGCATCCTTCGACTCGTCGAAGACCAACTGCGTCAGACCATAGCGGTCGCGCAGATCGACAAAGGTCATTCCCCCCATCTTACGGGTGCGCTGCACCCATCCGGCCAGCGTCACCTGCCGTCCGGCATCTGTGAGCCGTAGCTCACCACAAGTATTTGTTCTGTACATATTATATTGTTTTTATTTTTACGGAGTGCAAAGGTAATGGTTTCTGCTGAAAACACCAAATGTTTTTCCCAAGTTTGGTTGTTTTATTATTCATTTTTAGTATCTTTGCAACCGAAACAAAAAACATATTGAATTATGGCTGCCAAATTACAAAATGATTTCGAACCGATGGAGGAAAGAGAAGTATCGTTTCCACCTGCCCATACAGCCGAGCACCTGTTGAATCAGACCATGATCAGGCTGTTCGGATGCGGACGATCCTATAATGCCCATGTGGAGCGGAAGAAAAGCAAGATGAGCTTCCATCTGGACCACAAACCCACGCGGCAAGAGGAGAAGGAGATTGAACGCAGGATGAACGAGCTGATAGCTGAAGACCTGCCTGTAACGTTCGAGTACGTGAGTCGTGACATGCTGCCAGAAGAAATCTCAACGGAAAGGCTTCCAGCAGATGCCTCAGGTACCATCCGGCTCGTTCGCATCGGCGATTACGATGTCTGCGCATGTATCGGCAAGCACGTGCGTTCGACCAGCCAGATAGGCCGCTTTGAAATGCTGGGGACGAACTGGGACGAGACAGAGCGCTCGTTCAGGGTGCGGTTCAAGATTGTCTGATTACCGACCGTTTCAATACTCCACCTTCATATAGACCGGGTAGTGGTCTGAGTAGTTCAGGTCTTGAGTATAATAGGTCAGACCTTTCAGCGACTCGTCGTGGAAGATATAGTCAATACGGGCGTTCTTGCTGCCACGATAGGTACCCATCCACCCGCTGCCGCACTCCTTGAACCCGTCAACAAGGTCGCCCAGCATCGTGTTATAGACAAAGGAATAGGGTACGTCATTGAAGTCACCGCAAATGACGAGCGAACAGTCCGGCTCCTGATTTTTCAACAACTCGTTGCGAACCGTTATAGCCTGTCCGGCTCTCACCATCATTCCCCAGGTGTAGTTGCCATAGATGGCTTTCAGCAACCGGTTGCTCTCAACATCGGCACCCTGTCTCTTCAGCTTGCCAGCCTGATGTATAGTACGGCTGAAGCCCGTAGTCTCCAGATGGACATTCACAACACGTATTTTCTGTCCGTTTACATCCACATCGGCCCACATGGCACTGTTGTTGGTCTCTTCAAATTCAATGCTCTTCTGGCCGACAATGGGAAAACGGCTGAAGACGACCATATCCTCCCTGCCCATAGCCATATAGGGGAAATACTCCTTGTAGCTCTCAGAGTTTTTCCTGTTGCCACTGATGTCATAATACTCCTGCATACAAAGCACATCAACCTTCTGCTTTTTCATCTGCGACAGGATGTCCTGCGAAATGAAGCCGGTGGTCTCCCGGTTGAAGCGTGCCACATTATAGGTGGCAATCTTCAGTCCCGACTTTTTGTCCGCACTTGCGTCCAACGAGCGAATCTGGTACATAGTGCCGATATAAGGGATGCAGCAGAGTAAAGTCACGAAGGGAATGGCTGCCCAGTGCCAGCGGCGGCGCACCATCCAATAGACCAGTAGTACGGCATCAGCAATGATGAGCAGGGGCAAGGCATAAACCAGCATAGCCCTGGCTGTATTGCCAGCAGGAGGTACGTTACCCCCGAAAAGTCCGAAAAACGTGAATCCCACCACGACGAATGTGGCGATGAGGAACAGGAAAGAACAGTATTTGTAAACAGCCAACTTACCCATGACAGCAAACCAGTGTGATTAGTCCTTAATGTATTTGGCACAGACCTCTATCAGGTCTTCCACCCTGAAAGGCTTTGCCATGAACTCATCACAGCCGGCAGCCTTGGCTTCGCGAATATTCTCGTCAAAGGCGTATGCACTGAGGGCAATGACCGGTGTCTGACTGTTCACCTCCTTGATGATGCGGGTGGCATCAAGACCGTTCATTTCCGGCATACGGATATCCATCAGGATGAGGTCCGGATGCTCGTCCTCGTTCATGGTGACAGCCTCAATGCCGTTACAGGCACGGATGAGACGATAGCGTTTCTGCAGCACTATACGCACCAGCTCATAGTTGCTCTCCTCGTCCTCGGCCACGAGAATAGTCTTCAACTGTGACTCGTCAGGATTGCTGCTGGCACGGAGCGTACGCATATTGGTAGTCGTGCGGTTGCTGGTGGACATTCCGCCGATAGTACCGTGGAAAGGCATAGTAAATGTGAACGTGGAACCTTCGCCGAGAACAGACTCCACGCCGATTCCTCCACCCATCTTTTCGACAATGATACGGCACAGCGCCAGTCCAAGCCCGTAGCCCTTCTGCTGCTCAGCATCCTTTGAGGCGTAGGTCTCGAAAATATGGTCAATGAACTCCGGTGAGATGCCAGAACCTGTGTCCTTCACATAAAATTCTATTTCCTGTCCGTCGTCCTTGATGTTGTAGCCAAAGGTGATACGTCCTTTGGTGGTGTGTTTCAAAGCGTTGCTGATGAGATTGGAGAACACCTGCGTCAGTCGGTTCTCGTCAGTATTCATCGTAATGGCCAGATCGGGCTTTTGCCAATCCAGCTGGATTGTACTGGGGCAACGGAACTTGAACAGCTGCATGATACTGTTACAGAGGTTCTCAAGATTGACGGGTGATTTCTTGATGATGATTTCACCTGATTCCACTCGAGAGAGGTCAAGAATCTCGTTGATAAGACTCATCAGGCGACTGTTGTTGCTCTCAATAATTTCAAGGTACTTCATGCGCTCCTCAGGTGAATCCGTCTCGACGATAACACGCGAGAAACCCTCTATGGCATTTAGAGGAGTGCGAATTTCATGGCTCATATTGGCCAGGAAAAGAGACTTCATGCGACTGGCCTTCTCTGCCTTCGCAGCTTTCTCCTCGTACTCCTTCAGCTTCAAGTTTGCTGCCTGCAATTCCTGGTTTGCCAACATCAGCTTATTGTTGGCTTCCGTGAATTTCTGCATCAGGATTTCTCTTTCGTCTTGATTCATCTGGTGAACAACTTTTCCTAACAGATTGCAAAAATACAATTTTTTTTTCAAACGCAGAAGGAAATAGCTGTTTTTTTATCCTCTTTTTACTTTTTCCCATGTCCCGCTGTAGCGGTGGCTACGCAAATAGCTAATTCCACGGAATACGTTTACGTTCATAAACATGAAGTAATAAGGCACGTAAAACAGTTTACTTTTTCGTCCCGTCACAACCATCCCCCACCCAACGGCTGTCGCAGCATAGAAAAGGAACTGCAGAATGCCTGTCACCGTATAGACTGTGCCGGCATTCAGGACTATCAGAGCTATATTGAGCGGGATGAGTGCCAGCATAGCAAACGGTGTCAGCGTCCATCGCAGGACACGATGGCTCACGAAAAGGAAACTGACCACAGGAAAACGGAACGGATTCATCAGCCGGCGAAGCCACCAGACACTCTGCAAGCCGCCAGCGGCGATTCGGCGCTTGCGCTTCGATTCCTCTGTCATGTCAGCCGAACCGTACTCAATGGCATAAGCGTTCGAGGTATAAGCTATGCGGTGACCATCCATGACAATAAGCATCGACATCATGAAATCATCGAGGAGAGCATTGCTGGGAGCCTCACGGTAGTCGGACATGCGAACGGCAAACAGTTCGCCGGCCGCACCCATAGCCGAGTACAGTTCGCTATCCCACTTCTTCAGCATGCTCTCATATTTCCAATAGAGTCCTTCGCCCTCGGCAGCCACCTGACCTTCTGAACGGGCTGCAACACGTTTCTCACCTGAAACACAGCTGACTCCGTCCTTCATAAACTGTCGAACAATTTCACGTATCGAACTGCTATTCAGCATTGTATTAGCATCTGTAAACACCACGTATGGAGCCTTGTTCTCATGCAGTCCGTGCTGCATGGCCGCCGCCTTGCCTCGCCGTTCAGGCGAATAGACCAGCATCACCTCTGGGTACTGACGCAGCAACTCGTTACTGCGGTCATTACTGCCGTCGGTCACCCACATCACACAGAATTTATCTGCAGGGTAGTCCAACTGGCGGATATTCGCCATCTTCTCCTCGACCACAGCCTCCTCGTTGTAGGCGCAAATCATGAGCGTCACCTCTGGCAGCTGGTCATCTTCTGGCAGCGTAGGCTCAGGTTCGCTCATACCGGCCAGACGCTTTAACCGCACCAGCACATACAACAACATTCCATAACCAATATAGGTATAGAATACAACAGCAAGACAAGCCCAGAAAAAAAACTTCAAAGTAGCCATAACAAATGACAGACACATTTCTTTCGGTTCTGCAAAGAAACAAAAAATAGCTGATATAAGCAAGAAAAAAGGGAACAAAATGAATTGTTCCCTTTACTTTTTTGTCTCGATCTCCTCTTTCATATCTATAAACTGATGTTTTGCATCGTAGAACTCGTACTGCAGGAACGCCAGTTTCTGTGAGGGGATGACACGCACTCCAAACCCGTACTTCATCTGCCATCGTCGCTTCATGGATACCACTCCCTGGTTAATGTAGGCAGCGACGTAGGGATGCACATGAAGGTAGAACTTCTTTATGCCTATCTTGTTGACGAGGCGGTCAATCTTGCTCTCTAACTGGTCGGTGAAAAGAATCGACGACCTGATTTTTCCAGTGCCGAAACAAGTGGGACAGTCTTCTTCTACATTGACATCCATAGCCGGTCTGACACGCTGACGCGTAATCTGCATCAGTCCGAACTTAGACAGTGGCAGGATGTTGTGGCGTGCACGGTCTTTCTGCATGTTCTTGCACATGCGCTCGTAGAGCAGCTGGCGGTCTTCGGCGAGATTCATGTCCACGAAATCGACCACGATGATTCCTCCCATGTCTCGTAGTCTCAACTGTCGTGCCAGCTCGTCGGCAGCCCCTAAGTTTGTCTCCAGCGCATTGGCTTCCTGACCGTTTTCCTTTTTGACGCGAGTGCCGCTGTTGACATCGACTACATGCATGGCCTCGGTATGCTCGATAATGAGATAGGCCCCATGCTTGTAGTTGACGGTCTTTCCGAATCCCGACTTCAGCTGTTTGGTAACCCCGAAGTTGTCGAAGATAGGCACGGTGCCTGTGTACTGCTTCACGATGTCCTGCTTCTCAGGGGCTATCAGTCCGACGTAGTCCTTCACTTGCTGGAAGATGCCCTCGTCGTTAATGTTGATAGCGTCGTAAGTAGGATTGAACAAGTCGCGTAGCAGAGCCACAGCACGGCTCTCCTCCTCAAACACCAGCTGCGGACGCTGCTGAGTCTTCTGGACCTTGGTGATAGCATCCTCCCAGCGTTTGAGCAGGATCTTCATCTCCTGGTCCAGTTCAGCAGCACGCTTACCTTCGGCCACCGTACGTACGATGACGCCGAAGTTGCGGGGCTTGATGCTCTGGATGAGCTGTTTCAGTCGGCTGCGTTCCTCGCTTTTCTTGATTTTAGAAGAAACATTCACTTTATCGCCGAAGGGGATGAGCACGATGTAGCGGCCTGCGAAGCTCAGTTCGCACGTCAGGCGCGGCCCTTTGGTAGAGATGGGTTCCTTGACCACCTGTACCATGATTTCCTGGCCTACCTGGAGGGTGTTCTGCACGGAGCCGTCCTTGGGCAGATCGGGCAGTCGTGATGCCTTCTGGATGGGATAAAGTTTCTTTCTGTCGCTCTGTACCTGTTTCAGGTATTTCTCGTAAGAGCTGAATTGAAGGCCCAAGTCAAGATAGTGAAGGAAGGCGTCCTTCTCGTACCCTACATCGACGAAGCAGGCGTTAAGTCCGGGCATCAGTTTCCTAACCTTTGCCACGTAGATGTTACCCACCGAGAAAGAAGCCTCGCGCCGCTCGTTCTGGTATTCCACCAGCTGTTTGTCCTCGAGCAGTGCAATGGAGATCTCCTTGGGTTGCACATCAATGATTACTTCGCTTGTCATTCTTAGGTGTTGTTAACTTGGGTTGTTGTTGAAAAAAGGGTGTGGCACGTTTTCTTACGCAGCCACACTCCCTTCATTTCCTTTTTTACGTCAGACAGAGCTTACTTGCTCTTATGACGATTCTTGCGCAGTCTCTTCTTACGCTTGTGAGTAGCCATCTTGTGGCCCTTCTTTTTCTTTCCGTTTGGCATAATTGTAAATGTTAAATATTTATGATTATTGTTACTTCATCTTGGCAATAAAACTCTTAGCCGGCTTGAAAGCAGGGAAGTCATGTGCATCAATAACCAGTGTCGTATTCTTCGAGATATTGCGGGCAGTCTTCTGCGCACGGCGCTTGACGATGAAACTACCAAAGCCACGCAAATAGACATTCTCTTTATTTGCAGCCAAGCTCACTCTGATTTCCTCCATAAAAGCCTCCACGGTAGCAGATACATCCTTCTTGGCAATACCTGTTTCCTCAGCAATCTTGTTGATGATTTCAGCCTTTGTCATTTCTCTAAATTCTTTTATTTTATCGTTGTTTTCAATTTGGGAGTGCAAAGATACTGTTTTTCAGTGAGATATGGAAATTTTCTTGGAACTTTTTTTGAAAATTGTGTTTTTTACCCATTCATTAAGCCATTTTATGTCATAAAATCAGACTTATCGACCTATAAAACCGACTAATTGTCGATACGAATCGGACGGTGCCCCCGACTTCAGCACATATTATATATTATATTAAGGTTTACGCGCGTGACTCTTCACGTCTTCACAAACCATAAAGTGACACCTCTTAACAAGAGATGTCACCTATGGTAAGGACAGACGGGGCAGGCCACCTGAAGGATGTGCTTCGCCGTCTATTAGCAAATTACTTGTTCACCTGGAAGCGGGTGTCTCCGTCCTTGAAGAAGGCGTTGATCTGCTTGGCAGCAGCGATACCGGCGTTGATGTTGGCCTCAGCGGTCTGGGCACCCATCTTCTTCGGGGTTGAGAAGTAACGGCCTTCAAACTTCTGGAAGTCCTCATTGGCATCGGGCATGATGTCGGTGACGAACTTCAGGTCCTCGCGCTCGGCCATCAGCTTCAGCAGCTCAGGCTCGTTGATGACCTCCTTGCGGGCGGTGTTCACCAGAATGCCACCCTTCTTCATCTTGCCGACCAAGGCGTAGTTGATGCTCTGCTTGGTCTCAGGCGTAGCGGGAATGTGGAGCGACACGACGTCACAGGTCTCGAAGAGGGCGTCCTGATTGGCGACGGCGTGAACGCCGGCCTTCTCGATGACCTCAGCGGGGCAGTAGGCGTCGAAGGCATAGACCTCCATACCGAAGCCCTTGGCGATGCGGGCAACGTTGCGGCCTACATTACCGAAGGCAAGGATACCCAGCTTCTTGCCGAGCAGCTCGCTGCCGCTCTTGCCGTTGTAGAAGCCACGGACGGCCATCACCAACAGTCCGAAGACCAGCTCGGCAACAGCGTTGGCGTTCTGACCCGGCGTGTTCTCGGCCACCACGTTGTGAGCCGTAGCAGCGGCGAGATCAATGTTGTCGTAACCGGCACCGGCACGAACCACGATCTTCAGCTGCTTGGCAGCGTCGAGCACCTCGGCATCGACCTTGTCCGAACGGATAATCATGGCGTCGGCATCCTTCACAGCGTCCAGTAGCTGTGCCTTCTCAGTATATTTCTCGAGCAGTACCAGCTCATTGCCGGCTGCCTCTACTTCTGCTTTAATGCCATTTACAGCAGCTGCTGCGAACGGCTTTTCTGTTGCTACAAGAATCTTCATATATAAAAGCCCACCCAAGCCCTCCCAAAGGGAGGGATGTTTAGTTATTTAAGGGTGATGTAGTCTAATTGGTTAAACAAAAAAGATACTATATTGTTTGTTTGCCCGCTCAAGTTTCAAATGTACTTACACATCCCTCCCTTGGGGAGGGCTTGAGTGGGCTTGTTGTTTAATGCTTTGCCTCAAATTCCTTCATGCAGGCAACGAGGGCGTTGCAGCCTTCGATGGTCTGGGCGTTGTAGCAGCTGGCGCGGAAGCCGCCGACAGAACGGTGACCCTTGACGCCGACCATACCCTTCGAGACAGCAAAGTCGAGGAAGTCCTTCTCCAACTCCTTGTACTCGTCGGCCATCACGAAGCAGATGTTCATCAGCGAACGGTCCTCCTCCTTGGCAGTGCCGACGAAGAGTTTGTTGCGGTCAATCTCGCCATAGACGATTTCTGCACGCTGCTTGGCCAGCTTGTCCATAGCCTCGACACCACCC